>Ga0316206_1000128_pt1 | contig 151327 bp, 132 predicted proteins | sample 6monthpyrite_MG_FD_204942 | JGI IMG/M metagenome (GOLD analysis project Ga0316206, IMG submission 204942) | Microbial mat bacterial communities from mineral coupon in-situ incubated in ocean water Damariscotta River, Maine, United States -... | ecosystem: Environmental > Aquatic > Marine >... | reverse complement strand
GCACTAGAATAGAGGCAAGAGGCTATGGAAAAATGATGGAGGCCATTGACCATTCTCTTCAGGGTTAATGTTGCAGCTCCATCGATCGCTTGAATTTCGTATTCTTTATCATTGGCTAAGTCGGCAAAACTAATGGGAACATCATCAATCACTGGCGTGGGTTGTGATTCTGTTACTTTAAAATAATCGACTTGGCTATTGTTGTTGTCTTTTGTTAGTGTAAAGTTAATATCACCATTGGTCGTTGTAGCTGTTAATGCACTCGTTGTTGTTGGCTTTTGTAAGCTTGCACTGATAGCAATGATTGGGTCAGGTATTATAATTGATACTCCTGGCCCACAGATTTCTTCTTGTGCAATCATCTTGCAAGCTTGCACTCTAAAAGTTGGATCAATAAAATCATCTCTTAACAATGATTCTGAATAGAATATTGTGTTGCTGACAAATGGTATTGTATTTATCTGTTGGAGGTTTGGGTTGTTAGGGTCAATTGAAGCGGCTTGCATTCCTGGCGTTACCTTAAAATAGTCAGGTGTACTTGATGGATTGTTGACTAAATTATTTGGATAGGTGAATTCTAGGTTAAATAATTGGGTAGATTGATTGGCCCATGTGAAATTTAAATTTTCTACTTTGGCCAATGCAGCAGTTTCTGACACTGGAGCGACCCAATCACTGCATGATGTAATGGGATTGTTTGTATCAGTAAAATCTGAAACACAGGCACGAACTTTAAATGTTGCTGCTTGCTTAGTATTTTCTATCACAAGAGGAAATTTAAATCCGCTTGGAATTGATGAAATTTTTTCTTCATTTAGTAATATATCATAACTGCTGACTTTCCAGATGTCGTGATTTGTTGTGTCCCAGCTCAAAGAATATTCGTTGCTTTTTGTTTGTCTGACAACGGCAAACCCTGTAATACTATTGGGTTTGCATGTTTTGGGCTTAGTGTAATATGGAGCTATGTTATAAGTAGGGCATATTTCGCTAGTCTTTTCTATATTTCCTACTTTCGTATATATAGGCACTGACATGTTGTTTTTTGTGTTGCTTTTCCATTTTGTTTCCTTGTTATAGACATTTTGGCAATTCATATTGTTAGACCCTGCCAGATTAACATACGGAGGATTTAAAGCAGGATACACATTTGTACTTGTGTTTTTGGCATCGACTATCGTGTTTTGATTGATTAATTGTGCATTGTTTATCAAATTAACTGTTTGTATTGGCCGTTTTGCTTTTAGCTTAGTAACGCTCGTATTATTTAACGTGAGTCCACAAAAACCAGAAAAACCCTGTACGTTCAAAACACCTGGCAACAGTTGAGCATCTTTTATTGTTAAATATTTCAGACCTACAATGCTGGAACAACTTGATACATCAACAATTTGGTTTGTTAATTCTAATGTTTCTATTTGTATCCCTTGCAGTCCATCGCAGTTAACAACAGGATTATTGTTAAGTTTTAATACTGCTAAATTATCTGGCAATTTCACAAAGCCATTCGCGATTTGATTATTGCTAAGGTCTAGAAAGTTCAAAGAGGAGTTAGTTCCTATATCGGGTAATTGTGTTAATCCTAAATTAGCTAAGTATAGGTTCTGTAAACTGCTGAAATCAGCAAATGACGGGATGTTTATATTGCTATTGTTAGAAATATTTAAGTGTTGCAAATAAGCAAGATTGCTCAAACCAGAGATGTTATTTATGGCTGGGTTATTACTGATGTCAATAAGAAGAACACCTGTAAATAATTCTAATTGAACCACATCTGAATTTTGGAGCCCTTTGCCAGAACATTGAACTGTTTTAAATGTTTTTTGCACCACTGTTGTCGTATCAAAACCATTGGCTATCAGGCATGTTTTTAGGGCTCCTGTGATGTCAGCCAATGTTGTTTGTTTTGATTCTGTACCTACACCGATTGACCCAGATAAAGCTCCTTTTGTTGATGCCACTGCTTTTATTGATGAAGTGGTTTTGTTGTTTTGTACTGAAATTTCTTCATAAACAGCTTGTACTTGAACGGTGTAATCTCCTGTTTCTCTGTCTCTAAATTTGATGCCTTGTTTCTTTTTTAGTTTGCCGTTACTTCTGTACTTCGCCTTTTTTTTGAAGACCTCGTAACTTTGTCCATCTTTAATAATATGCACCAAATAATGGGAAACTTGATAGAGGTCTATGAGGTCAGCGGCTAATTTTTTAGGCTTTTTCCACCTAATCTTCAGGACGGTTGGATAGGTTCCATTGGGTCTTATTTTTGTTTTGACTTTTACATTTCTTGGTGAGTTAAACCGCGATTCAACATCGCCTTCATCAACGCTACAAGGTGAGCATGAAATATTACTGAGTAACTCTCCATCACTGTTTGGTATTGGTTGCTCCAGTTGCCATAAGCCAATGGCTTGCTCAACAGCAACTGAGTCAAAGTAGCCGACTTGCTCAATCACTTGGGCAACAATAGCCTCAAAAACATCGTTTGGCATATTGGCTGGTTTTTCTGCTTTAGCCATAGTCATATGGCACAAAATGATGAAAAGTATAATGATTTTATTCATGGGTATTCCTTGCTTGATTCTTTGTATTCGTTGTTATTGTACTTACGCGTAAAAAAGCCTTAAACTTTATCAAAGAAGTAGATTATTAGAGGCATCTTATTGTTTTTTTTGAAACCTTAAATTTATGAGAAGAGTCAAATTTAATTCCTGATGTGCCATTATGCACAGCTCTAATTTTTTTGCAGTTAATTTGTTTTATTTTGCACAATTATCGCTACCATTGACTTTAAGATCTTCGCTTTTGTAGAATTTCTATTCTCAGCCAAGTACTAATTAACAAGGCTTTATAAAAATTGCCTTGAAAAAAACAACAAAGAAGCTTATAGTAAGTGAATACTTACTTACACTGGTGTTTTTCCTCATAGTTGTGTGAATTTAAAACATCAGAAGACTCTTTATTGAAGGAATATAAAATGAAAAAAAAAACCGTAATTTTAATCATCACTCTTGCTGTGCTCGCAGCGGGCTATTATTTTTACAATTCTAAGCAAGAACAGGAGGGCACAACGCTTAAGCTCTTTGGCAATGTGGATATTCGTGAGGTGCAATTGGCTTTTAATGGCAGCGAACACATCAGCCAACTCTTGGTTGAAGAGGGTGAGTCGGTAAAAAAAGGTCAATTACTTGCGGTCTTGCACAGTGAAATTTTACAGGCACAATTAGCAGAAGCTCAAGCTCAAGAGCTAGCGCAACAACAATTGTTGGCAAAATTAAAAGCGGGCAGCCGCATAGAGGAAGTGGACAAGGTTAAAGCTGAACTCAATGCCGCTCGGGCAAAAGCCAAGGCTGCGAGTAGCAGTTATCGCCGTTTGCGTTCCTTGTTGAAGAAAAAGGTGGTCACTGCCGATCAAGTTGATCAAGCCAAAGCCTTAAAAGATGCCGCCAATGCGGAAGTTGAGGCGATTAAACAAGCCTTGAATTTGCTAGAAGCAGGTACGCGTAAAGAAGACATTGCCAGTGCAGAAGCTGTTTTATTGGCTCGTAGTGCTGGGGTTGATTTGATTCAACAACGCCTAAAGGATGCCAAATTAATTGCCCCCTCCGATGGTATTATTCGTAACCGAATTATGGAAGTCGGTAGCATGGTTTTTCCACAAACTCCTGTGATGACGTTGGCATTTATTGATCCTATATGGGTGAGAACCTATTTGCCTGAAACTGCTTTGGGAAGAGTCACTATTGGCAGTCGAGCCAAAATTTACACCGACTCTTATCCTGATAAGACTTATGATGGCTGGGTCGGTTATATTTCACCGACTTCAGAATTTACACCTAAAAATATTCAAACCGAAGAATTACGCACCCGTTTGGTTTATTCCATGCGTGTTTTTGCATGTAATCCAAACAATGAATTGCGTTTGGGAATGCCTGCAACTGTGGTGATTGATACCACAAAGACCGCCAATGACAAACCTCTAACAGCACAAGAAATGTGTAAAAAATAATGCCAAAATCAATTCTCTCATTATCGAAAGTCAACAAGACTTTTGATAGCAAAGACTACAGGGTTAAGGCGATTGATACCATGAGTTTTGCTGTGAAAACGGGCAAAGTAACCGGGTTGATAGGACCTGATGGCGCAGGAAAAACGACATTGATGCGTTTGGCTTGTGGGATTTTAACCCCAGATTCTGGCGATTTTGAAGTTATGGGCATTGATGTGAGCAAAGAACCTTTGCAAGTGCAATCACACATTGGTTACATGCCTCAACGTTTTGGTTTGTACGAAGATTTAACTGTACAAGAAAATCTGGATTTGTATGCAGATTTGCAGAATGTCGCCAAAGATAAACGTCAATCCCGATACGATGAATTGATGCATATGATGGGCATGAGTCCTTTTACTAAGCGATTGGCAGGAAAGTTATCGGGTGGCATGAAACAAAAACTTGGATTGGCTTGTACGCTGATTCGTTCACCAAAACTCTTGTTATTGGATGAGCCTACTGTTGGCGTTGATCCCGTATCGCGGCGCGAATTGTGGGAAATTGTTTATCGTCAAGTGCACGAACAGGGCATGAGCGTGTTGTTAAGTACGGCCTATTTGGACGAAGCAGAACGCTGCGATGAAGTGGTTTTATTGCACGAAGGCAAACTCATCATGCAAGGTGACCCCAAAGAATTTAGCCAAACAGTCGATGGGCGAGTCTTTCAAGTCACGGTTGGTAACAGCAAGCACCGTTCCTTGCAGCAAAAACTCAGCCAAAATCCAGCTGTTTTAGATGCCTTGATTGAAGGCGAAGGTGTTCGTTTAGTCATGGTTGAGCAAAATTTGCCAAAGGCGAAAACCTTACTGCCTGAGATGGTAAAAGCTAATAATGAAATTAATATCACAGCCATTGCTCCACGTTTTGAAGATGCTTTTATTGCTCGTTTAAAAACCAAACAAAATATCACTGAACACAGCATTTCACAAATTCAAGTCAGTGGTTCAGTCGATGATGAGGTCATTCGAGTAGAAAATTTAAGCAGAAAATTTGCTGATTTTACCGCGGTTGATAAAATCAATTTTCATGTGAAGCGTGGAGAAATATTTGGCTTGTTGGGAGCCAATGGCGCTGGCAAATCTACAGCATTTCGTATGTTGTGTGGTTTATTGCCGGTGAGTAGCGGTAAAGTGGCAGTTGCTGGTACGGATTTACGTGTGGCAACAGCAAGTGCGCGAGGAAAAATTGGTTACATGGCGCAGAAGTTCTCGCTTTATACCGATTTATCGGTGAAACAAAATCTAAAGTTCTTTTCTAGCGCCTATGGTTTGCGAAAAAAATCGCAACAAAACCGGATTGATTGGGCCTTAGAAACTTTTGAATTACACGACTACCAAGACACTAATGCTGGCAACTTGCCCTTGGGTTATAAACAACGCTTATCATTTGCCGCAGCCTTGATGCACGAACCTGAAATTTTGTTTTTGGATGAGCCTACCTCTGGGGTTGATCCTTTGGCTCGACGTGAATTTTGGCAAAGGACCAATGCTTTAGCAGAAATGGGTGTGACTATTTTGGTGACAACGCATTTTATGGATGAAGCCAACTATTGTGACCGTTTGGTGATTATGTCAAAAGGTAAAATATTGGCCTCAGGCACACCATTAGACATGAAAAATCTGGCTCGAACCGAATCGCAGCCCGATCCATCCATGGAAGATGCTTTTATATACCTCATTCAAGAAAAGGAACAGCCTGATGACCACGAATAATACTTTCGCTCGAAACAGGCGCTTAACAGGCATGTTACGCAAAGAAATGTGGCAAATCATTCGTGATCCATCCAGCATTGCCATCGCTTTTGTTATGCCTGTGGTCTTACTCTTTATGTTTGGTTACGGCGTATCTTTAGATGCCAAAAATATTCCTGTGGGTATTGCGGTAGAAAAAGCTGATATAATGACTCAGTCCTTGAGTGATTCTTTTCAACAGTCAGAGTTTTTTAAGCCTTCGTATTATCATTCCATTCAACAAGCACAGCTTGCTCTAGAACAACGCAAAATTGAAGGTATTGTCTGGTTACGCAGTAATTTTTCGGAAAACTTACAAGCAGGAAAACAAGCTCCGATTGAAATCATAATTAATGGAGTGGATTCCAACCAAGCCAATATCACTATGGGTTACATCCAAGGCGTGTGGCAATCGTGGCTGACTTTATTTTCCAATGCCCGTGGAATACAGTTGGATCTTCCTGTGATTTTAGAACAACGTGTGTGGTTTAATTCGGCATTAAACAGCCGTTTATTTTTGGTTCCTGGAGTGATTGCCGTGATTATGACTATGATTGGTTCTTTGCTCACTGCAATGGTGGTGGCACGCGAGTGGGAACGTGGCACCATGGAAGCACTGATGGTCACTCCATTATCCATGAAAGAAATGCTGGCTGGTAAATTAATCCCTTATTTCATATTGGGCATGGGCAGCATGTTTATTAGCGTTGCTTTGGCGGTTTTTTGGTTTGGTGTTCCTTTGCGTGGCTCGTTTTGGGTGATGGTTTTGGTTTCTTCCTTATTTATGTTGGTCTCTTTGCTTATTGGTTTGTTAATTTCAATTGTCTCTAAAAACCAATTTGTCGCTGGTCAAACGGCTATTGCGGCTTCATTTTTGCCTGCTTTTTTATTGTCGGGGTTCTTGTTTGATATAAATTCCATGCCCACATTCATTCAAGGCATCACTTATTTAATTCCTGCCCGTTATTTTGTGGCACAACTGCAAACTCTGTTTTTGGCGGGCAATATTTGGCCCGTCATTCTTAGCAATGCCATTGCTTTATTAGTAATGTTGATTGTTTTGGCCTTGTTGGTTTCCAGTAAATCGCGTAAAACATTGGAGTGATGCAGGTGAATACGCAGTATTTTTCACAGATTTTCGCCTTGGCTTTAAAAGAGTTTTTGGCCTTGTTTCGGGACAAACGCAGCCGTTTGATTTTGGTTTTTCCGCCACTTTTGCAAATATTAATTTTTGGTTTTGCTGCGACCTATGATTTGGATAATGTTCCTATTGCCATTTATAACCAAGACCAAGGATTAGCTTCGCGTGAATTTGTAAGTCAATTTGAAGGCTCTGAAACTTTTGAAATTATTGAATACATCAAAAAAGACAGTGACATTGCGCCCTTAATTGATAACAAAGACGTGTTGTTGGTGTTAAATATCGAAGCACAATTTTCGCAAAAGTTGCAACAAGGCAAGAGTGCTAAAGTGCAAGTAATTTTGGATGGCCGAAACTCCAATACTGCAATGACAGCAATGAATTATATTGCTAGTATGAACCTGGATTTCAACCAAAAGTGGAATGCAAAACATGGTGCAACAGGACCCAAAGTGGCTTTGCAAGTACGCAATTGGTACAATGAAAATCTGCAATCACGCTGGTTTATCTTGCCTGGCATTTTAGGCTCACTTATTTTGGTGGTGATTTTATTGGTTACTGCCTTATCGGTTGCCCGTGAGCGTGAAGCCGGTACTTTTGATCAATTATTGGTCACACCGATGAACCCTACTCAAATCTTAATTGGTAAAGCCATTCCTGGCATTATTATCGGTTTGCTCGAATCCACCTTGATCTTAATTATCATTGTTAAACTGTTCCAAATACCAATTCAAGGCAATATTGCCGCCTTGTATTTTGGCTTGTTTTTATTTCTTCTTGCCGCAACGGGTATTGGCTTGGTGATTTCTGCTATTTCCTTAACCCAACAACAAGCGGTATTGGGGGCCTTTTTATTTATTGTGCCAGCCGTTGTGCTATCAGGCTTTACCACACCAATTGCCAATATGCCTGATAGTGTGCAATTATTAACTTATCTCAACCCCTTGCGTTATTTTTTGATTATTTTGCGTGGTGTGTTTTTGGAAGGCAATGGCTTTACCTTATTGTTTTCACAGTTTTGGCCTATGGCTATTATTGGTGTCGTGTGTTTGGCTTTTGCGGGTTGGTTGTTTCGGCATCGAATGTATTAGGAGGAAGTAATGAATATGGCTCTTATGATATGGATTAAATAAACACCTGAGTATATTATTCAGAAATATGAAAAAGGAATGTTGATTAACTTTTCATTAATATATACAGGTTTACTTGTATTACTGATGACAACTCCATAATCACATTGATAATCGTTAATAAAATTGATTATTCCACGTATGTCTCTCAACTTAACATTTTGTGCGTGTTTGATTTCAATAGGCAATAGGCCAAACTCCCCTTCTAGGATTAAATCAACTTCAGAACCAGTTCCTGTTCTGTAATAGTAATAGTCAAAATCAACACCCTTATTTTTTAATCCACGAATGACATTTTCGATAACCATGGCTTCCCACGAATTCCCCATGGAAGGATGGGCCAAAACATCATCGATGTTTTTTAAATGTAATAAATGATTGAGAATTCCCGAGTCTCTTAAATACCCTTTGGGATGTTTAACAATTCTTTTTTTGGCATTTTTTTCATAAGATGGGATATTACGCCAAATGAATGTGCCATCAATGATGTTGAAATAGTCGCGAACCGTTGGCTGTGATACACCCAAAGAACGGGCGACTTGTGAATAATTAATCACCGAACCCGATAAATGCCCCAGCATATTTATAAACAAACGGTATTTTTCACGGTTTAATCCGGGAAATAATTGCATAATATCGCGAGATAAATAGGTCTGCATATAATTTTGCATCCACAATTGATGAAAGCGTTTGGATTTGTTGACCCATAATTCTGGATAGCCACCACGTAGCCAGTATTGATGTTGTTGTTTAACGCTAATACTTGTCGGTTTTAAATCATTAAATTGGCTCAACAAATTTTTATTGGCTATCAAATCATAAATTTCAGCTTGTGCTTGCTCAAAAGCCTCACTCATGGTCAAAGGTGACATTTCCACGATTGCCACACGACCGGCCAACGATTCAGAAATCGAATGCAACAAATCAACCGAACTAGAACCAGTAATAATAAAACGCCCTTTTTTGTTTCTGTCATTATCAATAGCGACACGCAAAGCAGGAAAGATATTAGCTTGCAACTGTGCTTCATCCAAGGCAACAAACTCGGGGTTTAATCGAAAAAATAAATCCGTATCACGACTAATCAAATCATAATCATCGCCTTTTTCCAAATCAAAGATTTTCCATTTTTTAGGCAACTGATTAATCAATGTCGTCTTGCCACACTGGCGCACACCCGTAATAGCCACACATGGAAAATAACCTAGTAATTCTTCAACAAATTTTAATGCGTAACGCTTCATACCTTGCAATATAAAATATTGACTTTGAAAATGCAAGGTTTAAATCTATATTATAATATTGAAACTCTCGTAGGGAGCGACCCTTGTGGTCGCCCTTGTCCAATTATTTACATAGGAATATATTTAGCACGGGTACCCACAAGGGGCACACCCTACGGTGTGAAATTATTATCATCAAACCTTTGATTGTATTAAATATTCAGACATATATTTTGTACTATATTTTATAAGAATAACAATTTAAAACAATCCTTATAAATTCGCTAAGTACATATAGATTGAAAGTGTTTTGTCATCCTCGCAAACGCGGGGATCCAGTTTTTACAACTTGATTTATGCATTATTATGTATTACATTTTGGTATCGAGTGTCTAGATTCCCTTTTACAAGGGAATGACAGAGTTCTTTTTGATTTCTGCTAAATAGTTACGAAACAACATTATGTAATTGTTCATTCCTAAATTCAAAAGTAAAAGATATTCAAGACAATTGTTTAGAAATATAACCCTTAAAGGCATTAGTAGATTAAATAAGTTAGCCACAAAGCTCAATATCTTAGCTAAACAAAGCGACTCTACGGAAGTTCTTATTTACATAATTGGTTATACTTCATGCGAATCATAGCATCGTGGTTGCCGCCTTGACCCATACCTTTTCCGCGACCTTGTCTCTTTCCTTGACCTCGATCCATTCCTTGTCCCTTACCTTGACCTTGTGATTGAGTTTCCGTTGAATTTTTTAAGTCATTAGCCCAATGTGTACAAGGCGGTTCAAATTCTTCTTCATACAAATAAGCGCCAATTTGTGCCAGCATCTCATCAGGTAAGGGCATAGCTGGCATTAAGCCAAGTTTTTGTATGGAGCGTTTCATTAAGGCATTTTCTTCACTTGGGTGTTTTGCCCAATCGCTGATGGCTTGTACAAACATGGCTTTATCGCTAAAAGCTTGTTTGTACTTGTTTTGCACACCATAAAAAGGAGGTGCAAGTGAAGGTGTTAGCTCTGCATTGTGGCAAGATAAACACGCACCAATAGCTGCCTTGCCTTTTTCTGCCTCTGGCGTTAATGCTAGTGCATTGAATGCGAGTGCTAGTGTAAGTAGTGTTAACTTTTTCATAAGTTTCTCTTTATTTGAAGGGTTCTGGTTTTGGCGTTTCGGCAACTGATGGTGGTAACTGCGGTAAATCAAATGAAGGTGCATCACCTGTTAATGTTTTTAAAAAAGCCACAATCTTATCGCTTTCATCTTCTGTAAATTTACGTCCTAATTGAATTTCTCCCATAATAATAACCGCTTCATTTAACGAATTTGTTGAACCGTCATGGAAGTAGGGGTAGGTTAATTCGATATTTCGAAGCGTTGGGACTTTAAACATAAACTTATCGCTGTCTTTATGAGTCACTCCAGCAAGTCCTATGGCTTTATTGCTGGTTTGGAATTTTTTAATTATGCCCATTTTTTGGTAAGACGAACCGCCAACAGCAGCGCCATTATGACAAGCAACACAGCCACTATTCTTAAACAGTTCATAGCCCGCCAATTCTTTAGCAGAAATGGCATCTTTATCTCCAAGCAACCATTGATCAAAAGGAGAATGAGGTGTCACTAAAGTTTTTTCAAATTCCGCAATAGCAGAAGTCATGCTATCGGTGCTGATTTTATCTTTACCAAAAACCAGCTCAAATTCCTGAACATAACCTGGAATTGATTTGACCACACTGGTGGCCAAAGCATGGGTAGATGCCATTTCACCAGGGTTTGCAATAGGACCACCGGCCTGCTCTTTTAAATCTTTGGCACGGCCATCCCAAAATTGAGCAATATTAAAACTCGAATTTAAGACAGTCGGTGCATTAATGGGTCCTTGGTTCCATTTGTGTCCGATAGATGTTGGTAAATTATCAGTACCGCCCATGCTTAAATTGTGGCAAGAATTGCACGAAATAAAACCCGATTTTGAAAGTCGCGGGTCAAAATAGAGCTTTTTTCCCAATTCCATCATAGCTATATTTATGTTTTCAGCGGGTTTTATGGGCTGTATTGGCTCTTGTGCGTTGCTTAGGAATGATAGGTTAAGCAATGTAAATAATAGTGTTCGTGTAACTTTTTTCATAATAATCTCCATAATATGTATATGTACCTATGAGTTTGTGAACATTCACTTACTGCCAATATACGTATTAAAAATAAGAAATCAAGAAAAAGTAAGAAAAAAAGCCATATATTAGAGTTTGCTAATATATGGACTGTTATTTATTAATTGCGATTGCACTCTCAATGTGATTTTCTATATCGGGATTTGGGTAAAACACATCATTGTCTCATTAAAATTAATAAGGTTTGAATGAGTTTGTCGCCTTCTTTCTTTATGTTAAAATTAAAATCATCAATACGCCATTTGAACATCAATAACCGAAAGGTACCAATGACTATATGAATCAATTTCTTTGCCTCAATTTTAGAATTATAGAGGCCTTGCTCTTGTCCAGCGATTAATAGTGGCAATAAATGTTTGTATTTTATGGCCATAATTTTTTTAATGGCTTTATTTATGACTTGTGACTCTTCCATTAAGCCATCTGAAAATGCGGCCACAACAAAATGAGGGTTTTCTGAAAAAAACTCAAACTGTGAAGTAAATAATGCTACAAATTGTTGTTCAGGTACTCGTGTTGAATCGATAGCTTTGGTCAATCGTTCATCCATATCATAGGCCATATATTCCAACATGCTCTCAATAATTTTCCCCTTACTTTTGAAGTGCCGGTACAAAGCACTTTCAGAAAACTGCATTTCTGAAGCAAGATTCTTTGTCGTTAAGCCACTGATGCCAGATTTTGAAAGGATTTTACCAGCACAGTCGATAATTTCTTGTTGTCGTTTACTTATTTTAAAATCATTCATATTATAATATTTAATTAAGTTAGTGAACATTCACTATAATCCTTGATTTTACTCTTTGCAAGTGATTTAATGAAAAAAGTTAAAAATCATTCAATGACTTAGAACATGAAAAAACTATTAAAAAAATCACCCATTCTACCTATTATTGTACTAACAGCAGTGGCAATTGTTGTCATTGCAGTGAAATCTAAAGCGCCCATTGAACATGAGGAGCTGGGGTATCCTCGCAAAGCTGTAGAAGTGATTGAAGCTAAAAGAATTCCATTTCGGGCGCGCGTGATGGCTTTTGGTAATGTTGAGCCCTCCGTGTTGATGAATGCCAAGGCTGAAGTCAGTGGCAAAATTGTCTATATCCATCCTGAATTAAAAAAAGGGGCGAGTTTAAAAAAAGGCACGGTCGTATTAAGAGTAGAACCAACGGCTTATGAAATTTCACTCAATCAAAGTAAAGCGGGGTTAGCTGGGAGCCAGTCCTCTTTATCACAATTGGTGGTGGAAGAAAAAAGTGCAAAAGGTGCGTTAAAAATAGCCAAAGAGAAACTTCTATTCGAACGCAATGAATTAGCACGTTTACAATCCATGTGGGATAAAAAATTGATTGCTCGCACGACCTTGGATAAGGAAGAAAAAAACGTTTTATCTCTAGAGCAACAAGTCCAAGATATCGAAGGCAAGTTATCCGCCTTTGCCAGTCGAAAAGCAGCGGTTGTTGCCAAAATACAACAATCAGAAAGTCTTGTTAATAAAGGCAAGGACTCTTTAGGTCGAACTGAAATCACTCTGCCATTTGATGCTCGTATTGGTCAAGTTTTTGTTGAAAATGGTGAGTTCACCCCAATTGGTGGAGTTTTATTTGAAGCACTTGGCGTACAAGCCGTAGAAATTAACGCCCAATTGCCTTTAAGGCAGTTTCGTGCCTTGGTTTCGGCTATCTTTGTCGGAGAAAATACTACCTTAAGCCTACAAAATCCTGAAATCATGCAAAGCGCTATTAAACGCATGAATTTAGAAGCTCGTGTGCGTTTAGTTGGTAACATCAGTGACCCCTCCGAATGGCAGGGTGAGTTGATTCGTTTGAGCGAATCAGTTGATCCTAGTCGTGATACTTTGGGTTTGGTAGTGGCTGTCAACAACCCTTATGAGAATATTATTCCTGGTATTCGACCACCATTACTCAAAGGCATGTACACCTCGGTTGAATTTTTCGCTCCAAGTAAACCGACCATGGTTATTCCTAGAAAAGCAATCCACCAAGGGCGTGTTTATGTCGCTACCAAAGACAACACCTTGACTATTCGTGCCATCGAAATTGCTTATTCTCAAGGTGATTTAGTGGTCATTAAAAAAGGATTAAAGGAAGGTGAACAATTAATCATTAGCGATGTTATTCCTGTAATGCAAGGCTTGCCCGTCTTAAAAATTATGGCAGAGGATTATGCGGTTGAATTGAAAAAACAAGCCGCTGGAGAATAGTCATGATAAAATATTTTATCAAGCATCCAACAGCAGGGAATATTTTAATGATGGCCATTATTGCCATTGGTATTGCCTCATTAGCACGCCTAAACAAAGAATCTTTCCCATTATTAAAACCTAGTAAAGTCCAAGTTAAAATGATGTACCCTGGTGCCAACCCAAACGATGTAGAAGATGCGATTTGTAACCGACTGGAAGATGCGACAGACGGCATCAGTTTTTTGAAGGAACAAAGCTGTGATGCACGTGACAACATTTCAATTTTTACATTAGAAATGCAAGAAACAGGTAATATCGAAAATTTTTATAACGATATCAAAGCCGCTGTTGATGGTGTACAAGATTTTCCTGAAGAAACTGAAGACCCTAGCATAGTTGAGCTTGGTCGCGTCAGTTCCGTTGCCAATGTCGCCATTACGTCAGAAGGATTAACCAACTCTGAGTTAAAGGCGTTAACCGAAGAATACCGCGATAAGCTCTTGGCTAACCCCAAAATACCCATTGTCTCTGTTGGTGGGTTCTCTACCCATCAATTGCATGTATTGATTGATCCAAATGTTTTGTTGAAATACAAATTAAGCGTACAAGATATTGCCAATCTCATTGCCGCAGAGGGTATTGACTTACCAGCTGGCTTATTAGAAGCCGATGAAAAATCCTACCAAATTCGTTTTGACAATATCCGTAAAACCGCAGAAGAACTGTCTGATTTAGTCATAATGAAAACAAAAGATGGTGCTGAAATTACTGTAGGGGATATTGCTACAATAAAAGATACTTTTGAAAATAAGCAAGACCGAATCGAGCTTAATGGCAAACGGGCAGGCTTATTAAAAGTCAGCAAAAATACCACCGATGATATTTTAAAAGTCTATGCTGCCATCGAAGAATTTGTCAAAACTGAAAACGAGATACTGCCCAAATCCACTCAATTAACCATCACCCAAGATGGCGCGGCTTTGGTTAAAGATCGACTCAAGTTATTAATCACCAATGGATGGCAAGGATTAATCTTAGCTGCTCTAGTTTTGTTTATGTTTTTCACTTGGCGTTACACTTTTTGGGTAGCGGTGGGTTTGCCAGTCTCTTTTCTGGGCGGCTTGGCAATGATGGTATTCTTTGGTGTCACCATCAATATGATATCCATGATTGCCTTATTGATGGCGATTGGTATTTTGATGGATGATGCCATCGTCCTGTCCGAAAGCATTGCACACGAATACAAGAAGGGTTTATCGCCCATGGAAGCGGCGATTGCAGGGACCGAGCGGGTGTTTGCAGGAGTATTTGCTTCCTTCTTGACCTCAGCTTTTCTGTTCGGATCGCTACTTATGATGAAAGGCGATATGGGACAAATTTTGGGTGTATTGCCCGTAGTATTATTATCGGTTCTAACTGTTAGCTTGATTGAAGCGTTTTTGGTATTGCCGCATCATCTTATGCACTCCTTACAACATTCGCACGAAAAAGAACCGCATAAATACCGCAAAAAATTTGAAGCGATGTTTGAAAGATGGCGTGAAAACATGGGGAAAGCCGCTGATTTTGCCATTTCTTACCGTTATGTTACTGTTGGTTTAGCAGTTGCCATGTTGATTTTTTCAGTCGGATTAATTGCCACAGGTACAGTTAAGTTTAAAGCTTTTCCAGATATGGAAGGCAATACCGTTGATGCCCAAATCTTGTTAGCTCAAGGAACACCACTGGAAGAAACCGAAAAAGTCATGGCGCAATTATTGCTGTCCTTGGATAAAACTGTTAAAAAGTTCAATAAAAATGAATCCGAACCGTTGGTCAAGAACATTCAACTCAGCTATGGTGTCCACGGACAAGTACCAGAAAATGGCACGCATTTAGCGACACTTTCATTGGATTTACTCAACACCGAAAAACGCAACACCACTGTTGCCGAACTCACCAGCACATGGAAAGCCAACAGCGGAGATATTCCCAGCGTTTTGAGTATCTTGTTCCGCGAACCCAAAGTTGGACCCGCTGGTCGAGCCCTCGAAATCCGTTTAAGTGGTGAAGATTTAGATCGTGTTTCACAAGCTTCGTGGGCCTTACAAAATTGGTTACGAGGCTATGATGGAGTGAGTAATTTGATAGATGATATGCGTCCTGGAAAACCACAATTTACTATCGAATTAAAGCACGGTGCACTGGCACCAGGAATAGAGGCTCGCAGTATCGCTGCACAATTGCGTGCCGCTTACCAAGGTGTAAAAGTGGATGAAATTTATCACAATGGCGAATCGTATGAAATTATAGCCAAGGTCGAGAGTGAAAAAGGCAAAGAACTGCGTGATTTTGACAATTTATCCATTTTTACTAGAACAGGCAACCCAATTCCATTAACCAGCATTACACGCCTAGTAGAAAAAAGAGAACCTGCACGCATCGGTCGCATCAATCACACACGCACCGTCACTATTTTTGGCGATGTTGATGCCGAAATTGCCAATACTTCCGAAGTGGTCAATGGCACCATTAACAACTTGCTACCAAAGCTCAGAGATCAATATCCAGACGTACAAATTACTTTTAAAGGCGAAGTTGAGAACGGTGCAGAAACTAAATTGTCCATTCTTTCAGGCTTTGGACTCGGAGCCATCGGTGTGTTCTTACTGTTATCCCTGATCTTTAAAAACTACCGCGAACCCGCCATCGTTATGCTCAATATTCCCTTGGCATTGATCGGTGCAATCTGGGGACACCTGATTATGGGGTTAGATTTTACCCTTCCTAGTATGATAGGTTTTGTGTCATTGGCAGGTATAGTGGTCAACGATTCTATCCTACTGGTTATATTTGTCAAAAACCACGTCGAAGAAGGCATGAGCTTCCATAAAGCCGCAGGCCAAGCCGTTCGCGATAGATTTCGAGCTATATTTTTAACCTCAGCAACAACTGTAGCTGGCATGGTTCCTTTATTATTTGAAACCAGTACTCAAGCACTGATTTTAGTGCCACTGGTCACCAGTATTGTTTTTGGTATGTTGACATCAACAATGCTCGTAATGCTGGTATTGCCCTCCGTTTACGGAATATTAGAAGACGTAGGGTTTTATAAAATTAAGAAAGCAGCGGTTTAGAAAAGCGTTGGTGACTCGACTTCAGTCGATTGAAAATAGATTATGCGATTTTCGTAATTGTTCACTGCAGTTGGATTAACTTATCACTAACAAATAAATTAGCGCGGGCTTGTGACTACGATAAAGTTTGTCTATCGATTTTATTTTGTCCTTGGCGCTGCTGTACTTCCTGCTAATATACCACCATCTATATTCAATTCTATTCCTGTAATGTATTTGGATTCGTCTGAGGCTAAAAATAGCGCGGCATAAGCCACGTCGATGGTTTCACCCATGGTTTTAAGAGGGATATCTGCGGCCACTTGAGTCATGGCTTGTTTTCTGGCCTCTCCTTCTCCTAGCATCGCATCCCACATGGGAGTCAGTATGGCTCCAGGATGAATGGAATTGCAACGTATATTATAGCCTTGTTCAGCACAATAGAGTGCTACCGATTTTGTATGATTACGAACGGCAGCTTTACTTGATGCATAGGCGCTTGCAGCCGGAATACCAACAATGCCTGAGCGAGATGAAATATTTACAATACTGGCTGCATTCGACTTTTTCATCATTTTAATGGCATATTTGCATCCTAAAGCGACTCCATCAAGATTGGTTTTATGGACTTTATGCCAGCTTTCTAAATCTAAGTTTTCTGGATCATGAGGCCCTTTGGATTCAAAAAATCCAGTTATCCCTGCATTGTTAATAACAATATCGCATTGCTGAATGACTTGTTTGGCTTTTATCCAATCACTCTCTTGTGAGACATCAAGGTGCATGTAGTGTGCCTTTGACCCCAGTTTATCTGCCTCCTGTTGACCTTGTTTGTCTTTAATATCTGACAAATAGACCAAAGCACCCTGCTCAACAAACAACTGAGCAATGGACAAGCCAATGCCCTGGGCAGCACCTGTTACTAAAACCTCTTTTCCTTTAAGTCGTGGCATAATCTTTTGAAATGAGTGAAATAATGCTATTTTACAGGTTGAAACGTTATAATCCTAGCAGCCTATCCAAGAAGTGCAAGAATTGAAATATAACAACTGTCTCTAATGTATGATTGAAGCAAACAAATACTCTCTGTTATTCGAGCCCATTAAAATTGGTCCAGTAACAGCACCCAACCGATTTTATCAAGTGCCTCATTGCAATGGTATGGGACATCGTTTTCCTCGTTCATTGGCGGCAATGCGCGGGATTAAAGCAGAAGGTGGCTGGGGTGTGGTTTGTACTGAGGAAGTTGAAATCCATCCTTCCTCGGATATTACTCCTTATAACCAAGGCCGATTGTGGGACGATTCGGACATTGCAAATTTACAATTGATGACACAAGCCGTGCATGAACATGGCTCATTAGCTGGTATAGAGCTAGTTTATCAAGGTCTTGCAGGTAAAAACCACTATTCTCGTTTGCCGACATTGGCTCCCACTCATGCTTCGGTGTTGGGAGGATTTCCAATGCAAGCCAGAGCCATGGATAAAAGTGATATTAAAAAATTACGCCAATGGTATCGCGATGCTGCTATTCGATCCAAACAAGCTGGTTTTGACATTGTTTATACTTATGCTGGTCATGGTTTATCTGTATTGATGCATTTTCTATCTCGCCAACACAATGATCGCAGCGATGAATATGGAGGAAGCCTTGAAAATCGTGCACGATTGCTTAAAGAAGTCTTAATTGACACCAAAGAAGCCGTAGGAGATTCCTGTGCCGTAGCTTTGAGAATTGCAGTGGATGAATTGCTCGGTAGAGACGGCATTCAAGCCAGCGCAGAAGGCAGTGATATCATAGAAATGCTAGCTGAAATTCCCGATTTATGGGATGTCAATATCTCCAGTTGGGAAAATGATTCTCAGACTTCACGGTTTTCGCAAGAAGGTTTTCAAGAACGCTATACCAAGCATGTTAAATCGTTAACCAGTAAGCCTGTAGTCGGTGTTGGTCGTTTTACTTCGCCTGATGCTATGGTCTCACAAATCAATCGCGGTGTTTTGGATTTGATTGGTGCTGCACGGCCTTCAATAGCCGATCCTTTTTTGCCCAATAAAATTAAGAAAGGCGATTTGCATAAGATTAGAGAATGCATTGGGTGTAATATCTGTGTCTCTAGTGATAACTATGCCGCGCCCATTCGTTGCACTCAAAACCCGACAATGGGTGAAGAATGGCGACGCAATTGGCATCCTGAAAAGGTAAAGTTCAGACATGCTGAGCAATCGGTGTTAGTTGTCGGTAGCGGTCCTGCAGGTCTGGAATGTGCTTTAACATTAGCGCAACGTGGCTATGACATTGTCATTGCCGAAAAAAATACAGTGGCAGGTGGTCGCGTTGTATTAGAATCAAAATTACCCGGTTTATCCGAATGGAAGCGTGTGATTGATTATCGTTTGCATGCTTTGCAACAAATGGCTAATGTTGAGATGTATTTTGATAGCAAAGTGACAGCAGACAATTGCAAGGATTTTGATTTCCAAAACATTATTATAGCCACGGGTTCTTACTGGAAAACTAATGGGCATAGCCGTGATGGACGCGCCCATTTAATCCACGATGAAAGCGTCCAGATATTAACAGCCGATGACATTATGGCTGGTATCGTGCCTCAAGGTCCAGTAGTCGTTTACGATGCTGATCATTATTATATGGCTGGAGTTATTGCAGAAAGGTGCCAGGCTCTTGGCTGCCAAGTCAGTTATATGACGCCAGCGACCCGAGCTTCTGATTGGACAGAAAATACTTTGGAACAACAGAAGATTCAAGCACAACTAATGCAAAAAGGCATTGTTTTGCATTTGAATCAAAAACTGCGAGAAATCAATTGTAACACTTTGATATCTAATTGTATTTACAGCCGTACGGAAACTCTAACACCCTGTAAAACACTGATTTTAGTGACGGAAAGACAACCCAATGATGGTCTTTTTTTGCAACTTCAACAACAGCAGCTGTATTCTCACCTGGCTCTAATAGGCGATGCTTATGCTCCAGGAATAATTGCTCAGGCAGTTCATTCTGGTCGCTTAGAAGCTGAAACATATGGCGGAAATCAAGAACAAAAAAACAATTTCAGAAGAGACAAGTAGCGCCGATGAGAACTAAAACCTTGTCCCTCCTGTTAGTTTTTGCATCGGTACCACAAGCATATTCGGCAAAGTGGAGCCGCTATATTACCAGCAAAAGCCACGATGATATTAAGGTAAGCTTTCGCCAAAAGAAAAAAAACAATGCATGGACGGTACAGTGGCGCGTACAAAACCAAAGTTATGAAACCGTTGAAACCATCCTAAAAAAAAGAATTTACACCTGCAGAGACATGACGACTTACGCCTTAAATGAAGAGTCGCTGGGATATTTCACCCCGCAAACTGAACTCTCTAATGCGATTGAAGACCAAAAGATATGCCCTAACAGCCAAATAAAATGGGTTGAGATTGAAACAGAAATTCACTCGAAAAATGAAGCCAACTGAGACAAGTCTTTGCGTTTAAGGTCGGGGACTTGGGCATCGGCTGCTGGGTGTCCACAAACCACCAACAAATAAGGCCGTTCATTGGCCGGTCTTTTTAAAATATCTTTAAGAAAACCCATAGGACTCGGCGTGTGTGTCAAGGTCACCAAACCACTGGCATGCAAAGCTGTTAACAACATGCCACAGGCAATACCAACGGATTCAGGGGTGTAATAATGCTTAAAACGCTTGCCATCCTGATCGAGACCATAACGCTCTGCAAAAACAGCTATCAACCAAGGCGCCCTCTCCAAGAAGGGCTTGTTTGTATCTGTGCCCAAGGGTTCAAGTGCTTTTAACCATTCTTCACTGGCGCGATGTTGATAAAATTCTTGCTCTTCAATCTCTGCAGCTTGTCTTATTTTTGATTTAATCTCAGGGTTACTGATAGCAACAAAATGCCAAGGCTGCATGTGTGCGCCACTGGGAGCAGAACCAGCGGCCAAAATACACTTTTCAATGACACTTTTTGCTACTTTCTGCCTAGAAAAATCACGAACCGTTCTTCTTTTTTGCAAAAGGGCATTGATTTCTTCGGCCTTATTTTGCATGGTTTCGTCACTGTAATTGTTGCTAAACGGTAATGGAATAAATGAACTCATTACGCAGCACACCTGCATATAGCCAGATATTTTTCAATGACCTTGTGCATCCCCTGTTCGATGCACTCTATAGTTAAGACATGACCTATTGAAACCTCAAGGATGTTTTCAATGGTTAAAAAAACCGCTAAGTTTTTAGAATCTAAATCGTGTCCAGCATTAACACCCAAGCCTAAATTTTGTGCTAAAGAAGCAGCCTGTTTGTATTTGCATAATGTTTCTTGCTGATGCTTTGTGGTAAAACTACTAGCAAACTCTTCGGTGTAAAGCTCGATACGATCAACGCCCGTTTTCGCGACCCTCTTGACTTGTTGCAAATCAGGGTCTAAGAAGACAGCACTGCGCACACCATAGTCTGACAATTCGATGGCCAAATCACTTATTTGTTGCTGGTGTTTATTCATGTCCCAGCCATGATCTGAGGTGACTTGATTGACACCATCGGGCACTAAGGTGCATTGGTCTGGTCGAGTTTGGCGAATGATCTTCATAAAATCGGCAGATGGAAAACCCTCAATATTATACTCAACATGAGGAAAATCCTGTAAAAATTCAGCCAATTCATAAGCATCCTTGACGGTAATATGACGCTCATCTTGTCGAGGATGGACGGTAATTCCATGCACACCTAAGTCAATAAACTTTTGTGCGAACTGAATAACATTAGGAAAATCACGCCCTCTTGAATTTCGCAACAGGGCAATTTTATTTATATTTACACTTAATTGAGTCATGGCTGTATTTTAATGCTTTTTAATCAGATTAGAAACAAAATACATCAGGATTCCTAGTCCAATAACAGCAAAACTCATCAAAGCCTCTTTGGGTTTTTCGACAATGATATATAATAAAGTCCAGCCCATGAGCAATAAATACAGAATTTGTGGAAGTGGGTACAACCATGATTTATACGGACGCGGCAAATCGGCTTGCCGAAACCTTAACACAATCACTCCAAGTACGGTGGCAAAATTGCTAATGCCTAGGGTAAATCCTGCAAAAACCAGAATAAACTGAAAAGAAGAAGTTAAAACAAAAAAGACACTCAAAGATGATTGCAGGATAATAGCATAGACAGGAATATTATTCGAATTGGTACGAGCCAAATAAGTGAACAGAGGATAGTCCTGACCGATGGCTTGAAAAGCACGAGGACCAGCCATGGTCATGGCGCTAACAGTAGAGATCAAAACAACAGCTAAACTCACACTCATAATCATCGCCCCTTGCGAACCAAACACTTGCTTGGCCGCCACATAGGCTATTTCTTTTACACCGACCATCTCTTCTATAGGCGCAACGTATAAAAAGACAAAGTTAAGCAGAACATATAAAAAAGTTACAAGCAAGGTGCCTGTGATCAGTATTTTTGGTAAGTTTTCTTGTGGGTTTTCAATCTCGCTGGATAAATAAGTAGCAGAATTCCAGCCCATATAAGCATAATTCACATAAATCAAGGCCACAGCAAAACTGCCGCTGAATACAATGTTAATATCTGCAGCAACAGGGCTAAAGACCATTGCTTGGGGTGTTTCGATCGCAGCTAAAGCAAACAAGCAAAAACCTCCAATGACTAGCAACTTAAAAAAAGTCATTAACTGGTGAAAGCCGCCACTGTTTTTGTGGTTACTAATGTGAATGGCAGTGAGGACAACAATAAGACCAACGGCCAAAACTTGCTGATTAATAAAAGCAAAAGCCTGAGTAAAATAACCTGCAAACAACAGTGAAACAACAGCCACTGGTGCGGCAAATCCAATAGTTGTAGAGACCCAACCAGCAACAAAACCAACCATGGGATGGTAAATTTTACTTAAAAAGTGATATTCCCCACCAGATCGCGGCAATGCCGCACCAAGTTCAGCATAGCTCAAAGCGCCAAACAAAGCTGTTAACCCACCAATAAACCAGAGCAAGAGCAAGACAAAACCTGATTGAATATCGAGCAATTGGTAGCCAAGAGAAGCAAAAACACCCGTACCAATCATGTTGGCAACGATGACAGAAGTTGCAGAACGAGTGGTATATTTTTTCGGATTATGCTTCATAAAGGTCTCTATTAAGACTAAATGACCATTATCCAGTAAAGTTTAAGCAATTACCACCAATAAAAAAGCCTCATATTATAGAGGCTTTAATTTTGTATGATTGAAATGAGGTTATTTAAAAATCACCAGCTGCGCCTTTTTCCATCACTGCTAAAATAGTTGCTTTAACACGAGAGGCCTTTTTAAACAAGTCAGGAGGCAATGTTTCACCACCATGCAATATCATATCCATATTCATGGAATAGAGTGCAAAAGTCCCATCTTGGCGTTCTACCATTGAAACACGACAAGGCAAATAGGCAGAAATAAAGACGTTATAATCAACCATTAAACGGGCTGTACGGGCATCGCAAAATTCAAATATTTTCAAAAAACGTTGCGGCTCGCCAGTTTCAGCAAAAACCTGCTCTGATAAAGGTAACTCTCCGACTAGTTTCATGTTCATTTCATTTGCAACTAATTTCATCGACTCTTCAGCGTCTTCTTTTGTGACCCCTTCATCAAATTCTTTAACCCACACTGTCGCTTCAGCCGTCACGCGAGACCTTTTTAGGTTTTGCCACATGTCCCAATAAACTTCACCAGCTTTTGGATCCAGTGATTTGAAAATTTTATAATCTTCACCAAACTTGGCATAACCCAAGCCTCCACCGATAAGTGCCAACAAACCAACAAGTGCTAAAATATTTTTAATAAAATTCATAATAATGACTCTCTTTGAAATGGAAACTAAGAACCAATCTGTCAACCATCGGTTCTTAATTTATTATTACTAAATAACGATTAATGAGCTGCTGATTGCCCTTCTAAGACAAAGCCTTCGCCTTGTGCTTTAGCAACACCAGTAAACTCGAAAGGCTTGCCTTCTACTTGAGAAAGTTTTAGCATGTACGTCTCGCCTTCTTCAATTTCTGCATCGCCACCTGGTAAGGTAATGGTTGCTTGCGCTCCTGTTTTTCCTGCAATACCATAACGTGTGCGGTAAAATTTAGAACCCCAAGCCATTTTAAAGAAATTATCAATATTCGAATCAGGCATGTTAGCCATGGTTGAACCATCCCAACTAGCAACCACGTCACCAAACTCATCCATTAATTCAGCTTTGATAATATAGGCCGCTTGCGTGTCTGGACCTGCATTGACATAGCCATAAAAGGACAATGCGCCCTCTTCAGTAATTTTTACATCTGAAATTTTAATGTTTTGATGGTGAAAACCTACGCGAGGTTTTAATTTGCTGTAAGTAGCGCCATATAATGCATTGTAAAAACCAACAATAAAGACAAAGGTTAATGCTGCTATCCACAAGCTGAATTTTTTCAAGCCATCGTTACTCATAGGTAAAGGACCTGAGAACAACCATGGGAATATTTTCCATTGACCAATACCTGTAGAAGCCAACTTATTATCGATAGAATAATAACCCGCACCTGTAATATAGACACCCGCAGATATCGCAAAACCAAAGGCAGCCATAGTCCACTCATCCAGACACGTAGAACCCATCCAACCAAAAACCAGCATCATGCCAAAATTAAGTAGCATTCCACCCACGGCCGCGGCTCGTGTTGCAAAACCAAAAATCAAGGCCAACCCGACGGCAAGCTCCGCAAAGGAAAACAACCACATGGTAAAATTCATTAAAGAGACATTTTGTATCACTGAAACCAGTAGATCTGGCATAAAAGAACCAGGATATGCAGCTGCAATTTTATTCCCTACAAAATTAGCATGTTCAACATCCAGTTTGAAATGATTGCCATCTGCTGGTGCGACAGCATAAATAGCGCGACGTGAAAACCCGCCCCAAAAAATAAAGCCCATTGCGAATCGAATCGCGAGACTAGATAAACCTAATTGACCATAAGTGTTTTGCACTTCTTGGCTATGAGTAGTTGACGACATAGTATCTCCTCTAATTTGACATTTTTATTGTATTAACCTTGGAGTATATCATAATTGTTTAGCGACTGCTACATTAGCAAACACTCATATTGCCATATTGTGCCGCAGAATTAGCATTTAAGAAATAAATGTCATTGAAGTGGATTTCTGTTATTCTTGAAGTTTATCCTTGTTGCTTGGGTTTTCATACATGCTATCGGTTTTATATTACCTAAATCCCGATAAAGAAACTACAAGGATAACGTGTTTCCATATCGGGATTAGGATTTAGCTCGAATCGTAATTGTTCAGCGTTTTACTCTACAGACTCTTCTTCCATAGACAAAAATACCGTATTGGCATTCATGCGATTAACATTGTCAAAAGCAGGTAAACTACTAAATTTTGACCAATCAACAGCCTCATAAGCTTCAACAAATTCTTCAAGATCTTCAACAGCGGCGCCCATTACTTCACGCATGTATTGCAAATAGCTTTTGGTTAGGTTTATTGCTTGAGCTGGATCCGTTGATGCGTCTCCATGTCCAGGAACTAAAAGGTTTAGCTTTAAACCTGTTTCCATACCAATGAGTGTTTCAACCCATTTTTTGGTACTGCCACCACCAATAAAGGGAACGCGGCCGCCAAAAATAATATCACCCGAATATAAAACACCATCTTCTTTTGCCAAAAGTGTCAAGTCTCCATCAGAATGAGCAGCTCCAACGACATTTATTACAAAGTGCAGTCCACCCAATTCAAACTCTGTGGTTTTGTCTATGATTGTATCGGGTTTAACAATGTAAGTTTGTTCATTTACCCACGGTTTAAGCGACTCTCTTCTTTCGGCCAATCGAGCAGGTGCAGAATCAGCATTGACGTATTTCATACTGCCAATAGGGGCGACAATTTCAGCACCCAACTCTTTAAAAACTTGCGCTCCATAAAGATGATCCGCGTGATAATGAGTAATAATAACTTTTTTAATCGGTTTATCGGTTACTTTTCTAATTCGCTTAAGAAGCTCTACAGCCAATGGAGGCGAACCCAAAGAGTCAATAACAACCACTCCCGCATCGGTCACAACAAAGCCAGCATTGGAAATAAAACCACCATTATCTGTCGCAATACCTGCTTTTCCTTGTACCTGATAAGCATGTTCGGAAAGCTTTTTAGCCGTCATATCAATATCTAAAGGAGGATATTTTGTTAAAATTTTTGCTTCTACGTCTGAAGCTTTAGAGTTTTTTACTCCAGAGCCCGCTTGACAGGCTGATAAAGCAACCAGCAAAGCTAAACTAATGATTTGTAGTGTAATTTTTTTCATAATTTCTCTCATAATTTTAATATAAATTCTCAACTGGGCAAAAGTATAACACAATCTTAGCCGTTTATATTAGCATCTTCTAATAAAAGATCTGCGATGACTCTCTATTTTCTTTCAGTTTTAAAGTTTCATGGAATGATTCAGCGTATCTCGATTTAATTTTGAGTTGCTTTATTTTAAGACGATGAAATTTGTCTGAATACTTGTTTTTTAAGCAAACCACAAAAATCGATAAAACAAATCTTATTTTCGTAATCACAAACCTAAACGAGATACTGTCTTAAGAATAAGCCAACACAAAACGCTGAATAATTGAGGCATATTCATAACTAAAAATGGTGGGAATGCAGCCCACATTGGTTATTTTTTCTGATTAAATTTACTCAATGGAGTGACCATTAAGCTTCATTTAATCAAAAAAACTATCTCAATGTGCATCTCCATCCCATCCACTCTTAGTTATGAATATACCTCAATTACTGATTTTATTTACAAACTGAAAAAATAAGGGTTTTTTGTAACCGCTGTAAACAGCATAAAAATAAAAGCAGCGGTTGCCAATATATAACCGAGAATGCTTTTCTTGCCACTTGACTTTAATGCCATCATGGCAAAACCAATGTATAGAAACAAGGCCATAATTTTTGCTGCAAGCCAAGGCTGTTCCCATGGCTTAATGCCGGCAATAACCGCTAAGCTAATTCCTGTAATAAGCAACAAAGTGTCATTGACATGCGGGAATATTTTTAAAAATTTTCCCGAATGTTTATTAAAGACCTTCCTAAAATAACGGTACTCAAATAATAAAATACTAATCGTTATAAACAGCATGTGCGCATGTTTTATGCCCGCATACATATTATTCTTTTATGCCTAATGATTTCAAAATATTCCCCATTAAGCACCAATTAGTGATCCCAGACTGGAACAAATTGGCTCCAACAAAGGCGGTAAACCACAGCCATTTAGCTTGGGTGAAATCAACCTGCCCCATCACGTGCGCCATAGCTAAGCTCAACATAATAAAAAAACCGGCTATAACTCTAATCATTCTATTTACATTCATACTCTGTTCTCCTCTTTTTTAAATTTATTGGCACTGCTGATTTTTCAGTGCTTGCTTGATTGACCTTTTTAAATAAAAGTCATAAAAATCGATCACTCCACCTGTTCCTACAATTCGCTTCCCTATTTCTTTGCCCGTCTTATCCAAAAACAATACGGTAGGAGTTAATGTGGCTTTAATAGAGCGTGCATAATCCACTGATTTTATCTCTTTGCCATCAAAACCAATATGCGTGTTATTCCCGTCAATTAGAAGTTCACGCAACAACCATTTACTATTGAGTTCGCCATGACGTACCTCGGGGATAAAAATCATTTTTTTTAACTTCACGCAGTAAGGGCAACTTTCACGGCTTATCATGACCACCATGACCTTGTTTTCTTTGCAGGCTTGTTGGCCTAATGTTTGGAAGTTTTTGAGATATAACAATCTTTCATAACCATCAGAAAAAGCCACTGTTGAAAGACACAACAAGGTTATTAAAAGTTTAAAATGACGCTTCATAATTTAATATATCAAATAACAAGACAACTATTTAAACCCAAAACCAACATATTAGCAAATGTTAATATATGTTTTCGATACAGGACTTTAGTTTCAAATAGAAAAAAAAGGGCTCAAATGGTAGAATGTTTGTTTTTAAATTTGAGCGACATTTATGAAAGACAGCAAAAGACTGGTGATTATTTTAATGACGTGCTTAATAATAAGCACACCATTATGGGCGCATAAGCCAACACTTGAAGGAGCCAAGAATTTTTTGGCAGAAGTTGAACAGACCTATATTGAAGAAGGTGAGTTTTCGGCACGAACAGCGTGGGTGCAAAGCAACTTTATTACTGAAGACACCATATGGCTGGGCGCTAAAAGCAACGAAAAGATGACGGCTTTGGGGGTTAAATACGCCATTCAAGCGGCAAAATTTGACAATGTAAAGCTTCCTGCGGATATGCGCAGAAGAATGAACCTATTAAAATCAAGTTTAACCATTGCAGCACCAACTGACAAACAGAAAAACCAAGAATTAGCGCAAATTTCTTCAGAACTCGAAGCCATGTATGGCACGGGCAAATATTGCAAAGGTGATGAATGTCAGACCTTAAACGACCTCGAAGCCATCATGACAAAATCGCATGACAAAGACGAATTGCTAGAAGCCTGGAAAGGATGGCGCACGATATCTCCTGCAATGAGGAGCAAGTACGCCAAAATGGTGGAACTAGCAAATGAAGGCGCCTCAAACCTTGGCTTTAAAGACACTGGAGCGATGTGGCGTTCGCAATACGACATGACTGCAGATGAATTTTCTCAGGAACTGGACAAGCAATTTAAGCAGGTCAAGCCTTTGTACGAAGCTCTGCAATGCCATGTTAGAGCCAAGCTGAGTGAACATTATGGTTCTGAAGTTATGGGCGATGATGGTATGATTCCCGCACATTTGTTGGGCAATATGTGGGCACAATCCTGGGGCAATGTTTATGACTTGGTCAAACCACCAGCCGATGTTGAGGGCTCTCCTATTGACGTTACTGAGTTGCTTGCTAAAGCCACTTATGATCCTGTAAAAATGGTTAAAACAGGCGAAGGCTTTTTCACTTCATTAGGATTACCTCCTTTGCCCGATACTTTTTGGACGCGTTCCTTGTTTACCAAACCACAAGATCGCGAAGTGGTCTGTCATGCCAGTGCTTGGGATTTAGATAATGTCGATGATTTGCGTATAAAAATGTGCATCAAAATTGATGAAGAAGACTTTGTAACTATTCATCATGAACTGGGTCATAATTTTTATCAGCGCGCTTATAACAAAAAAAGCATCATCTACCGTACTGGAGCCAATGATGGTTTTCATGAAGCCATTGGTGATACCATTGCTTTATCCATAACTCCAGAATACCTGAACAAAATAGGCTTGCTTGATAAGGTTCCACAAAGCAACAGTGATATCGGCATGCTGTTAAAAATGGCCTTGGACCGCGTGGCTTTCTTGCCATTTGGGCTGATGATAGACCAATGGCGTTGGAAGGTGTTTAATGGCGAATTCAGCGAAGAGGAATACAACAAAGGCTGGTGGCAATTGCGTAATCATTACCAAGGGGTAAAATCTCCTGTAGCTATTAGCGAAGACAATTTTGACCCTGGTGCTAAATACCATATTCCTGCTGGTGTGCCTTATACCCGTTATTTCTTGGCGCATATTTTAGAATTTCAATTCCATCGTGAACTGTGTAAAACAGCAGGAAACAAAGGTCCTTTGCATCAATGTTCTATTTATGGCAACAAAAAAGCTGGAGCCAAATTAATCAAAATGCTAGAAATGGGTGCATCACAACCTTGGCAAGATGCTTTGCAAGTTGTCGCTAATTCTCGTGAAATGGACGCTACAGCTGTCTTAGATTACTTCGCTCCATTAAAAACATGGTTGGATGAGCAAAACAAAGGCCGTGATTGTGGCTGGGAATAAACTCAATTATTGCGTAATTGATTCACCTGTTGGCAAACTTTTGCTAGCAGGTGATGACCAAGGCCTGCAAAGAATTCAATTTCAATGCAATCATGATTTTTCTTCCTATGGAACTGATAATAAAGAGTTGTTTGCTGAAGTGATTCAGCAACTTGATGATTATTTTAATAAGAAAAGAACGCAATTTGATCTCAAGCTCAATCCTCAAGGCACTGAATTTCAACAATCTGTTTGGAATCGTTTGCAAAATATTCCTTACGGCCAGACAAAGTATTACGGTCAAGTTGCCGAAGAAATCGGTAACCCGAAATCCTCACGCGCTATTGGTTTGGCCAACAACAAAAACCCCATCCCTATTATCATTCCTTGTCATCGTGTTATTGGCAAAAATGGTCATCTCACGGGTTTTGCTGGTGGACTGGACGTTAAACAACAGTTACTTGATTTAGAAACAGGTTAATCTTTGCCTGTTCCAACGGCGTACCAATCAATTTTTCGGGTCAAATACATCACCAAGGCCAAAACAAACAAGATACCAAGAGAACCCATTAATAGTGAGGTCTGTTCTGCTTTGACTAAAATAAAAATAAAGCCATAAAGCAACGAAAAGACCATGGCAACATAGAGACCCCGCTTCTTTTCATGCAGAACAACGGAACAATAGCTAGAAATCAAAACAACAATGGCCGTTGTTGCTATCAAAAATGAAAGATTAAAGCTCAAATATTCGGACATAGACAAGAGTAACAAGTAAAAAGTACTCAGAGAAAAACCAATAAGCAAATATTGAAATGGATGCAAGCGCACTTTAAAAAATAATTCTGTCAAAAAGAATCCAGCAAAGGTCAGAACAATAATTAAAAAAGAATACTTAACCGAACGGACATTGACTTGATAGGTATTGGCCGGAATTAATATCTCCACACCAAATTTTTGCTCCTGTTGCTGAATAAAATGCTTCGTTGTTGGCGATAACACTTTTAATTGATTGATTTGCCAATTCGCTTTAAAACCTTCCGCATCTATTGTTCTAACATCTGGCAAATAATCTCCAATAAAAGAAGGCGAGCTCCAATTGGATTGCATATTAACTTGTGTTTGTTGCGCCAAGGGCAGTATTTGAAGTTGCTTTGAACCTGCAATGGCGACTTTAATTTCGTAGCGCAAGGATGAAACGTCATGCTTGTCTTCTAACTTTATGGCAAAGCCATTGTAATTGCTTATTTGATGTTGTTGCGGCAAACGTTGTAATAATTCATCATTGATGCGGATGGATTCTATTTTTTTTAGCCCTTTTATGTGCTTAAGCGGGATAAATAAATAGCGACCCGTCAATTTGCCAGACTCCTGCTTAGAGGAGTTTGTTTTTATGGTACCCGTAATTTTTACTTTAGAGACAAAAACAGCAGCTTGATAAATACCTAAGTAACGTTTTTGTGCTTGCAGCGAGATATCTATAGTGCTGGCTTGAGAGTGAAAGACACGATCGATGTTGATTGCTTTGTCTTGCATTATTTTTTGGTATTTTAGCTGCAAAATGGGCGTGCCTATAGACTGCTCTGCCCCCCAACGTTTGGCAATTTTCCTTTGGGCTTGATGCTCCATATCCTGACGCTCATAAATTAGGCTTTTTATTGAGGAAAGTGGTATTTGCATTAACAGTATTAAAAAAAATACGATTGTTAATTTTAAGGAAATGCTAGAAGCAAGCTTTTCTTTGATGTTTTCTGTCATCATCATGGACCCTTGTTTTATTAAAAATCATACTGTACTTTTAATAAAGGCTTGAATTATGGCAATTCTATGATTGTTTGTGATTAAGGCCCAAATGCCGATATGATTATAATTACAAGTACCTGGATTCCCTTTTACAAACACTACTGTCTGGAAACATGTAAAGTGGGTTCTGGCCGAATGGCACTTAGTTTAACTTAGTTGAACTTAGTTAAGAACTAACTTATTGTAATTAAACGAGTTATCCATTTAAAACTCTGTCATTCCCATGAAAATGAGAATCCAGAAATACTCGATAATGATTTAAAAAATAGAAATCATGTCTAGAGTTCTAAATTCTGGATTATTCGTATCATCCATGAGGGTTTGCATAAAAATACATGCCAGATGCATTTTTCCCGCGTTCGCAAGGATGACAAAGTTCTATTTAATCACTGCTATTTAGTTTCGTTATCAAAGTTTTGAGTATTGACGTTTTTTGATGGAACAATGGTTGAAATAGCATGCTTATAAACCATTTGATTGGTATTGTTACTTAACACAATAACAAATTGGTCGAACGACTCGATAGTACCTTGCAGTTTGATGCCATTAATTAAAAAAATTGAGACGGGTATTCTGTCTTTTCTAAGCGTGTTTAAAAATGGATCTTGAAGTGATGTTCCTTTTGCCATAATTGTTTCTCCGAAATATTATTATTATTAGGCCAATATTAACACAAACAAAGAATAATTTTTGTGATTCACATCAAATGTAACATTTATTTACTCATGTGCTTTAGGTTTTTTCCCAAATCCCGATATAGACTCGCGAATAAAGGTGCAGGTAGTTGATGTGCATAAGGAATCCACAAAAACGATGCGTCTTTTTGAGAATTTATTAGGCCTATTAAGGGCTTGTGTTAACATCGTGATTTGGGTATTATCTTTTTCCACCAAATAAGCTTTTCCATACCGCATTAATTATTTTTGTGCCAAAGCGTCTTGCCACTGTTTTTCCTGCAGCCTCCCACACCGTATCTTTCTGGCGTGAAGAAGACTTTCTTCTATAAGCCTTGTCCTTGCTTTTTCTCAGTTTTTCTTGCTCTAGTTTTTCTTCTGCCTGCTTTTTTTGTTGTTCAATTTGAGCTTGTCTTTTTTGAAGTTTTTCAAAAGCGGAGTCTTTATCAAGATCCAAGTCGTACTTTGAACCTATGGGAGAACGTGACATGACTTTTTTTCTTTCTTCATCAGTGGCCGCGCCCATGCGACAACGAGGAGGGGCAATTTTAACTTTATCAACAATTGAGGGAGCTCCCCCCTCTTCCAAAGTAGAAACCAAAGCCTCTCCAACACCCAATTGTGTTATGACCTCAGCGGTATCAAAAGCAGGATTTGGCCTAAAGCTATCAGCCGCAGCTTTTATGGTTTTCTTGTCTTTAGGTGTATAGGAGCGTAAAGCATGTTGAACTTTGTTGGCCAATTGACCCAGTATAGATTCGGGGATATCTCCTGGAGACTGAGTACAAAAATAGATGCCTACACCTTTAGAACGCACCAAACGAGCGACTTGTTCAATTTTTCTTAACAACTCTTTTGGGGCATCGTTAAAAATTAGGTGAGCCTCATCAAAAAACAAAATAAATTTTGGTAATTGCTGATCACCCACTTCTGGCAGTGATTCAAAAAGCTCTGTCATTATCCATAACATAAAGGTAGCATACATTTGCGGGTTTTGTATCAAGTCACGAGAATCCATGATGCTGATAATCCCTTTGCCTGACAAATCTTGTTTCATAAAGTCAGAAAGTTCAATGGCAGGTTCGCCCAGCAACATTTCTGCACCTTGTTGTTCAAGCTTTAATAAGCGGCGTTGAATAGCTCCAATAGAAGCACTGGTTACACGGCCGTATTTGTTTGAGACTTGTTTGTGGTTTTCACCCATGTAAGTGAGTAACTGTTGCAAATCTTTGAGGTCTAGTAAGGCCAATTTTTCTTCAGATGCCATTTTAAAACCAACATTCAAAACGCCTTCTTGCACATCAGAAAGTTCTAAAAAACGCCCCAACAACATAGGCCCTAATTCGGTCAAGGTAGTGCGTACAGGGTGACCATATTTTCGGTATATGTCCCAAAAAACAGCAGGTGAACCTTCGAATTTGTAATCTTTAACATCTAACTTTTCAGCTCTGGCTATGAGTTTATCTTTGGCTTTGCCCGCTTGCGAAAGTCCAGAAACATCACCTTTAACATCGGTCACAAAGACAGGAACACCCAGAGCGGAGAAATTCTCGGCCAAGACTTGCACGGTAACCGTTTTACCCGTCCCCGTAGCTCCAGTGATTAACCCATGGCGGTTAGCATAATGGCCCAATATTTCAGCTGGACGCTCGCCTTTGCCAAAATGTAATTTAACCACTTCAAAATCTTCACTCATGTTTTATGCTCCAAAACGTTTGCTAATCCAATTATACATTGCCGACATACCAAGGGCATCACCGCCTTTGGGATGTCCAAGCCGACCAAGTGACCAGCCAAAAGTATCAATGTGCACCCATGGAATATCTTTGTCAACAAATTCTTGCAAAAAGAGAGCAGCAGTAATACATCCACCCATCGGTACTGATCCTGTGTTTCTTAAGTCAGCTATATCAGGCACAATTTGTTGCTTGTATGGTTGATACAAGGGCATGGGCCACAAGGGATCAAAGACCTCGTTTGAACAGGCTAAAATTTCTGAATTAAAAGATTCCTCATTGCTAAATACAGGCGGCAAATCAGCACCCAAGGCTGTTCGAGCTGCACCCGTTAATGTGGCAAAATCAATAATAAGGTCAGGTTTAAACTCACTGGCATAACTTAATGCATCGGATAGCACCATCCGTCCTTCGGCATCAGTGTGACCAATTTCTACGGTTAAACCTTTGCGAGTAGTCACAATATCACCTTGGCGGTGTGCATTGCCTGCAATTGCATTTTCTACCGCCGATATAATAACTTTAAGACGCACAGGCAATCCCATACGCATAATCAACTGTGCCAATCCTAATACATGCGCCGCTCCACCCATGTCTTTTTTCATGTTCCTCATGCTACCTGCAGGTTTAACATTGTTGCCACCGGTATCAAAACAAACACCTTTGCCAACTAGGCATATTAGCGGGTCATTGGCCTTGCCCCATTCTAACATTATGACTCGAGGTTGTTTAAAGGAAGCCCGACCGATAAGGTGCACGGCGGGGAAATTTTTGCTCAATAAATCATCGCCTACTACTTCTGAATAATTTGCATCGTGCCGTTCAGCAAGGCTCGCCGCCTCTATAGCCAATTCTGTTGGGCCCATATCATCAGCAGGGGTATTGATTAAATCTCTGACTAACAGGGTAGCTTGCACTGTTTCATAAGCTTGTTTGTATAAGCTGTGTAAGTTTTTGACATACAAAGTAGCGGGTTTGCTCATTTTTTTGTACCGATCAAATCGATAACTGCCCAATCCCCAACCTTTAACACAAGCAGAAACCAACAAATCGTCCTCAGAATTTAGGCAATACTGCCCAGAAGGCAACTGCTGTGGAAGCAGAGCAAAATCATGAAAATCATAGCAGTTAGAGACCAAGCAAAAGACTTTTTCCAGTTGTCTTTGTTGGTTTAGTAGGCACAGATGGCTCCCTGCATTTTTTCCAAAGCCAAAAACATTTATCAAGTTTTTAATATCTTGAGTCTGTTGCCGTTGCCAGTTATCAAAATCATTGAGCTTAATCGCAAATATAGGAGTCGTCTGTTGGTGGGTTAAATCTAAAATAGATGTTTGCATTGGTTCATTGGACATGTAAAAAAAACATTATAACAGTCAATTGAACTAAGGTAAAATACCAATGTCTGAATTGCTGTATATGAATATTTCAAGATTAAAAAATGAGAATTGCCAACTCCAACACATTTTAATTCAGGAAATGTTCAGCTAAACATCAGTAATATTACTGCAAGTGACACCCATACATTAACCACAAAGCGACCAAAGTGAGTTGCAAAAGTCAACCCAATATAATTATGAAATATCTTATCACTATAATACTCCTGTATAGCCTTACAACTCATGCAAACCCCAACTTTGTTATTGCATCCTCCATGCACATGGATAGACAAGGGCGACTGATAGAACCAGACAAACTTTTTATGCAAGAGGCTATCCGCGCCTACAGAAAAGGCTATCACAAGGATGCCTTCATGTTTTTTAAAAAAGCATCCGCTCTTGGTAACTCTCTTTCTCAAAGGTATATCGGACTCATGTACGTTAACGCTCTTGGTGTAGAAAAAGATTTGGTTAAGGGCTATTCTTGGCTAAAGCTTGCAAGCCATGATAAAAGCAAAAAAAATCGCGCACTAGAACAACAAGTCTTTAATTTATTGTCTGAAGAACAAAAACAACAAGCCTTAATTGAATACCAATTAATTAACGATGATTATGGAGTGATTGCCGCATTAACTCGCAGAGACAAATGGGTACGTAAACAAAAAATGAAAATGACGGGCTCTAGAACCGGCAGTTTGGTATTTGCTCCGTTAAACTTTGACACTCCGCAAGGCAATGGCTTCTATAATTCGATTAGAGACTATGTCGAAAATTACAATTTTGGCTATGTAAGCAGTGGAGAAATCATCCCAAAAGATGATGAGCAAAAAAACAATTCTGAAGAAAACAAAGGAGATAAAAAATGAAATATTTAACACCACTGATTTTACTATTGACCGCTACTTTTATAGTGTATGCTGGACCAAACCAAGTCATAAATCTAGCTCCTCACTATGACAAACAGCACCGCTTAGTCACACCAGACAAAATTTTGTTAGCCAATGCTCTAAAATCTTATCAAGATGGTTTTTATAAAACAGCTCTCAATTCTTTTATGCAATCAGCTGCTTTTGGAAATTCAACAGCACAAAAGTATATCGGCCTCATGAATATCAAGTCCATAGGCGTGGAGCAAAACTGGGCCAAGGGCTTTGCATGGATACGATTGTCTGCCTTGGATGGCAGCAAAAAAAACAGTGAATTAAAAAACAGCCTCTACTCCCAACTAACCCCACAAGAAAAAAAACAAGCCGAAATCGAATACAACAAGATCAGTCAAGATTATGGCGTTGCTGAAACGCTAAAACGTCGAGACCGATGGGTAAAAAAACAAAAAAGGAAGGCAACAGGATCTCGAACGGGTTCACAAACCGTTAATGTTGTCTCTGTGGGAAGTTTTGGAGCCGTACAAGATATAAACAGGGCGGGACGTTTAAGCGAAATGGAAAACTTTGTTGATAATTATAATTTTGGCCAAGTCTCAGGCGGAGAAATAATGCCAGTCGAATCAAAACAAAAGTAAGCTCCAAAGAAGGACGACCCAAATCAGGATCACGAATGGAGATGTATGTACTTGATAGTGATTTGGGTACTGTTATTTAGGAGCAATAATAAGCTGGGGATCTAACCGGGTTTTTCCTAGATTTAATCTCCAGTCCAAATGCGGACCAGTTGCTCGTCCAGTCATACCAATTTCTCCAATTTTCTCACCTTGTTGGATCAAAGCACCAACTTTAACATTCACTTGTGATAAGTGCATAAATGTTGTGCTTAAACCATAGCCATGATCGATAATGATGGTACCACCAGTATAATACATTCCTGTCTCTGCCAATCTAACAATGCCTGTGGCAGGAGCAACAACTGTTGTTCCTGTTTTGTTTGCAATGTCCATACCATAATGCGGTCGTTTCGCCTCACCGTTTAAGATACGCCGAGAACCATATACACCACTGACTCGACCGCTCGCTGGCCAAATAAATGTCTGTAAAAAATCATCGCGTTGATCATAAATAGCACGAGCCTTGGCTACTTTACTATTATCTGCTTTTATTTGAGCATAAACTTCAGCAGGAGGGTTGACCTTACTAGCTGGCAAACCGTTGATAACCTCTGTTGGAAAGTCTCGCTGACTTACAGCGATAGTAGTTTTGTAAATTTCCCCATCTAATTGAATGCTCAGACGTGCTGATTTTTCAGCAAAACGTCCAAAACCTAGCATAAAATAACCGTCTGAATTGGATTTTAACAGTTTGTCGTTAAGCTTTATCACGGCCGTGGTGTTAGTTTGAGCTATGATTAAACCGCCTTGAGTCGGCGCTCCTTTCAGGTTTAAAAAATAGACTTCTGCTAAAAGTGAGTGAGAAATTAAGAGTAATAGAGTGAAGAGTTTTTTCATGTTGCTTTTGATAGTAAACAAATAGACTGTACAGATATGCCTTCACCCCTACCACAAAACCCTAGTTTTTCTGTAGTTGTGGCTTTAATGCTTATCTGATCTAGCGTTAAAAATAATAATTTAGCCAAGTTTTCTCGCATAGCAAGTATATGGGGCTGCATTTTCGGTTGTTCGCAGACGATGGTGTTATCGATGTTATTTATTGTATAACCATGACTCTTAATCATGGCCGCGATATGTTGAAGAAAAAAGCTGCTATCGCGATTCTTCCATTTATTATCGCTTGCAGGAAAATGTTGGCCAATATCTCCCAAGGCTAAAGCGCCAAGCAATGCATCACAAAGAGCATGAATCAGGACATCTCCATCAGAATGAGCCTCAAAAGCATACTGAAAAGGAATTTTTATTCCTGCTAACGTAATAAATTCACCAGGGCAAAAAGCATGCACATCAAAGCCTGTACCTATACGAATCATGAGCGTTTTCTCAGTATAAACTCAGCCAACAAGAGATCTTCTGCATAAGTAATTTTAATATTATCACTGCGACCATTGACCATGAGAGGTTGAATTCCCATCTGTTCAAAGGCCGAAGATTCATCGGTTGTTTTTTTGCTATCGGCTTGTTCTAAAGCTTTAATTAACTGACGGTAAGGAAACATCTGCGGCGTTAAAGCCGCTCTGAGTTTTTGTCTATCGATGGTTTTTTCACTGTGCTTAGTATCTTTAGTATATTTAATGGTATCGTTGATGGGTTTAACTAACAAGCCTCCTTGGTTGTGCTTGCTGCATTGCCTGATTAGCTTTTGTATGTCACTAGGAGCCACACATAAACGAGCGGCATCGTGTACCAACACCCAACAAGTATCACTGATGGAAGGAGCCAAAATTTGCAGCCCATGCAAGACAGAGTCGGCCCGGCTTTTGCCTCCTTGGGCATAAATTAGAGGCTTTGAGGCTTTTAATTCAATGTCTTTCCATAGTTTTTGATTTTGTGGCATAACCAACACAATGCCCTGAATGATATCCAGCGCATCAAAAGCATCGATACTGTGTTGCAAAGCAAGCTTTCCTGCTATTTCTAAAAATTGCTTTGGAGTATCAGAGGCAAAACGCTGACCACTGCCTGCTGCTACTATAATTACGTACATATGGGTGACAGAAAGAGTTAAAAGTTCATTTTAACATAAATACCGAGCAACTCATCAACGCTGTTGTGATATCGCTTAATTTTCTATATCAGGATTTGGGTAAGAGAAAATATAAAGCAAAAAAGTAAGCCGAAAGAAGGTGTTTTATTCATATATATTTTCCGTGTCAGATTGTAAAAAGTATTTGTTATTTTAATAGTCCAATCGTATTATACAATAATACCGATACACAAAACACGAAGATTAAGATAAAAAAGCTCCGTTAAAAAAACAAGGAAACCCCATATGAACTATTTTGAAGCTGAACAAGCTGTAAAACGCGCGGCAACAACTGCTTATATTTTATTGGTAATCACCAGTATAAAACTTCTGTTTTTGTATGCTTCTAAGAGCCCTGAATCGCTCGCTTATTTTAATGACCTCTCTTTCTTTGTTGATATATTTGTTGCGCTTATTTGTGCAGTCATGATTAAACGCTATTCACGCACAGCCGCCATTCTATTATTGCTGCTCTATTTGTTTTCGATTTTTTCACAGCTATTAATGAAACCTCAGTTGCTCCAGTCAGGGGCAATAGTCTTTTTGGCTTTCATCGCAAGTATTATCGTTTATTTTTATGTGAATGGCATTCGTGGAACTTTCGCTTACCATCGGCTTAAAAAACAAGAGAATCATGACTACAAACCCGCAGCAAAATGGACCTATTATACAGGGATTCCCGTGGCCATTATTATGGTGCTTTTAGTTACTGTCGGTGTACTGTCAGAAACAGGAGGTTTGTTGCCGACAAGAGTGGTCTCTGGCCAAGAACTGGCCGATGACTATAAAAATACACTGATAAAAGAGCGATTATTAAAACCCAATGAAATTCTGGAATTGTTTTATTCTTCTGGGGTATTCTCAATAGTAGAAAATGGCAATATGATAACAAATACACGGGTTATCTCGTATCAGATGGTAGAAGATACGCTGGATGTTTACACCGCACAATACGAAGATATTGTGCGGGTTAAGATTGTTCAATCAGGGGATTATTTGACTGATTCGGTGATTCAGGTCGATACTAACAACAGCGGTTTTTATTTGCTTGTTAGTCCAGAAGAGCAAGGAGACCAAAGATTTGTCGATGCTATCATCAGCAAGTCTGACCTAAATTCAGATGGAGATTTGCAAAAAATCCCTCAACCGCAAGGGCTTAAAGCAAAGCTTTAGTCATGACAATTGCATTTTCTCGGCCTGTTAAAGTTTTGTAATATCCTTTTCGAATTCCAACAACTTCAAAGCCAAAGGATTGATAAAGATTTTTGGCAACAGTATTGGACTCTCGGACTTCTAGCAGAAACACTTTACAGCGGTTGTATTTTCCCAGGTTTTCCAGATAACGTAAAAACTTGCGCCCCAAACCCTGGCCTTGTTGACCTTTATCGACACACATATTAAGTAAATGAGATTCATCACAAGCGGTCATTAAAAAAGCGTAACCAATAATGCTTTGTTGGCTGTTTTTGAGAACAACTCCATGGTAGTCCGAGCGAATGCAGTCCTTGATAATGCCTTTACTCCATGGCACTGGATAATTGTTGATTTCAAGTTGATGAATTTGATCAAGATATTCCGGTTTCATTTTGTCAAAAAAAACTTTTGTCATATTCAGGCTTACTAATGGTTGAATCTGGCTTATAATACCTGAAAACACCAAAAAAGAAATCATTATGCCAGAAGCTGTTCCAAACGAAGCCACAGAAAAAGAAATTCACATCTTAAATGTTGCCTTAGAAGACGATCGCTTGCACGAAGTCGAGCGCATGATTAATAATTTGCCGGCCTCGGAGATTGCTTTTTTCTTAGAATCATTGCCCAAAGACAAAAGAGACAAAGTGTGGGATTTGGTAGATTCCGAGCACAGTGGCGAAATTCTGGTTCATTTGCATGATGAGGTGCGAACCAGTCTTATTGCCAAAATGGAAAATCAGGAACTGGTCTCAGCCACCGAAGATTTGGAGTTGGATGATCTCGCTGATATTATTCAAGACTTGCCTAAAGAGGTCTCCGATGAACTGTTATTGTCCATGGACAGGAATAACCGAGAACTGTTAAAACGAGCTTTGTCTTATCCAGAAAATTCAGCGGGTGGTTTGATGAATCCTGATGTCATCACTATTCGCCCCGATGTGACTATTGATGTCGTCTTACGATACATTCGCATGCGTGGCACCTTGCCTAAACCCTTGGGAGATTTGTTTGCTGTTGGGCGAGATGGGCATTATCGCGGACGCTTGGATGTCAATGATTTGTTACTAAAAGACCCCCATACTAAAGTTGCTGAAATTTTGGATTTGAAATCACCAGCCATCCAAGCAACAACTCCAGCCAGTGAAGTCGCACAAGATTTTGAGCATCATGATTGGATTTCTGCCCCGGTCGTTGATGAAAGCAACACTTTAATCGGTCGCATCACGGTCGATGATATTGTTGATGTCATCCGTGACGAATCCGAACATTCTGTCATGCGCATGGCTGGTTTGGATGAAGAAGACGACATGTTCGCCCCCGTAGTCATCTCTTCAAAAAGGCGTGCGGTTTGGCTGGGCATTAATTTATTAACGGCTTTGGTGGCCGCTTATGCCATTAGCTTTTTTTCAGTGGCTTTGGAAAAAGTCGTTGCTTTGGCAATTTTAATGCCAGTTGTTGCATCTATGGGTGGCATCGCTGGATCGCAAACCTTAACCCTGATGATACGAGGCATGGCCACTGGACAGGTCGGTTTGGGCAATGCAAAACATTTGCTTTCACGAGAAGTGGCCATCAGTATTTTTAACAGTTTCATTTGGGCACTGGTACTGGCTGGTATTACTTATTTGTGGTTTAAAGAATGGGATATTGGCCTGGTCATCGGTATGGCTTTGACCATTAATTTGATTGCCGGAGCCTTAGCAGGTGTGATTGTGCCATTATTATTGCGACGTTTGTCCATTGATCCAGCCATTGCTGGAGGTGTGGTGTTAACAACGGTGACGGACTTGGTGGGTTATGCCTGTTTTTTAGGCCTGGGAAGTTGGTATTTAATTTAGTTAGATATCAAAACTGTTCTTGTTGATTTCCGTAAACACAAATACAATGCGAGATTTTAACGACTCAATTACACTTCCAATTTAAAGCTTATGAAACTCGCTCTAGCACAAATAAATTTAACCGTTGGTGACCTCGCCGCCAATCAACTATTAATCTTAACAAACATCAAAAAAGCACAAGAACAGTCGGTGGATATTTTGGTGTTTCCTGAGTTAACCGTTTGCGGATATTTACCAGAAGATTTGCTATACCATCAACAATTTTTGGATGATTGTTTGAGTTCAGTAAAAAAGATTGCAGACTATTGCGAAGACATCTGTGTTGTTATTGGTTTTCCAAGAAACCATCCCAATGAACCAGAAAAGCTGCACAATTCCGCTGCATTTATTCAAAATCGGCGTTTGAAAATGATCTATGACAAACACCGTTTGCCCAATTATCTGGTTTTTGATGAACACCGTTATTTTACCGCAGGCACTCACGATGGAATTATTGAAGTGGATATACGCGGAGAGTGTTATAAATTAGCCGTCAATATCTGCGAAGACATTTGGGGAGATGCGCAAATTGTTGTCGATCAAGCCAAGCAAAATGTTGACTGGCTGATTAATATTTCAGCCTCACCGTATGCTTCTGACAAAATTGGGCCGCGTGTAAAGATGCTACAAAAGCGTTGCAAAGACAACCGAGTCAATTTAATTTACTGCAATATGTATGGAGGTCAAGATGAGCTTGTTTTTGATGGCACTAGTTGTATTATCGATGCTCAAGGACAATTGTTGGCATTGTCTCCAACCTTCCAAGAGCAACTCTTAGTCCACGACTGCGAGCAAAAGACACAACAAATTAGTCCTCGTTTAAGTCATGAGGCCGAACTGTATCAAGCACTACTGTTGAGTACACAAGATTACTTTTCTAAAAATGGCTTTAGCCAAGCCATCATTTGTTTGTCTGGCGGTATTGATTCGGCCTTAACTGCGGCCATTGCTGTAGATGCTTTGGGTGAAAATAATGTCACCGGATTGCTTTTGCCTTCGCACTATTCCTCAGAACATTCGATTGAAGACGCTTTGCAATTGGCGCAAAACCTAAATATTTCGACACACACTATCGCCATAGAAAGTTTGCATAAGCAGTTTGAAAACACGCTGAGCCCTTTGTTTAATGACTATTATCAAAATCTGACGGATGAAAATATTCAGGCCAGAATACGTGGAATACTCGCTATGGCTTTTGCCAACAATCACAATGCTTTGCTATTATCTACGGGCAACAAAAGTGAAATTGCTGTGGGTTATAGTACCTTGTATGGAGATATGGCTGGTGGTTTTGCCATTATTAAAGATTTGTTCAAGACACAGGTTTATCAATTGTGCGAATACCGCAATACACTCTCGCAAGTGATTCCTCAAAACAGTATTAACAAAGCACCATCGGCAGAATTGCGAGCAGATCAAAAAGACTCCGACTCTTTGCCAGATTATAAAATTCTTGACACCCTATTAAAAGCCTATATTCATGACTTTAAAGATGCCGAACAAATTGCCGCAATGGGTTATGAACTATCCATGGTAGAAAAAATTCTAAAAATGGTGGATAGAAACGAATACAAGCGCCAACAAGCCGCATCGGGTCCACGTTTAACAAAAATGGCTTTTGGTAAAGATCGCAGAATGCCAATTACCAATGGCTACCCCAAGAACTATTAAACTAACTAAACGACCTTTTCATGGAACGCTGAACACTTGTAATGAATGAACAGATAGTAAAAATCAGCCAGGCTTTCTTGGCACAATCCAGTCTAGAGCTTGTGGCTGTTATTTGTGCCATTTTATATGTGGTGTTGGTGATCAAAGAAAATAGTTGGTGTTGGTTTTTTGCTTTTGTCAGTACCGCTTTGTTTATTTACCTTTTTCATCAAGTTTCTTTGCTTTCTGAGTCTCTTTTGAACATCTATTATTTAGTGATGGCGGTCTATGGTTGGTGGCAATGGTCCTCCACAAAAGCAATGAAAACTTTAAGAATTCAGCGTTGGTCAATGAAACGTCATAGCCTAATTGTCGTTGGTTGTTTGCTGTTGACTCCACTATTGGGATATTTTACCGCCTCCTTAGGGGCTTCTTTTCCTTATATTGATGCTCTTGTGGCTTTGTTATCAGTTGTTGCCACCTATATGGTGACCAAGAAAGTGTTTGAAAACTGGTATTATTGGTTGTTTATTGACAGCGTGTCGATATATTTGTTTTGGCAAAAGCAGCTGTATTTTGTTGCTGCTTTGTATGTCGGTTATCTTGTTTTAGTTTTTATTGGGATAAAGGCATGGAAAAAAACCATGCAACACGTTTGAGAGATAACACATAATAGTTGCTATTGGTATTTGCTTTGCAAATACTGCAAGGCCATTTGAATATCTGCTTGTTGCCCAGCAGTTAAAACTTGAGCAATATATTCTGGATAATTTAAGCCACAGCTTTGGCTGCTGAGGTAACACCTCATTGACATGATGCTGCTTTGTGCACTGCAATCATCGCCTATTTGGCACAAGTACAACTGATGCGCATAAGAAGTCACAAGTTTCACATAATCGTATTGGTGGTTTTGTAAAACAGCTTCCATATCCCAATGAATAACCTTGTTGTAATAAGTTTCGAGTTTTTTCGGAGCCAAAGACAGAATTGATAAGTTGTTTTGTTTAAGCAAATCACTGATTTCGTATTCACTTAAGGAGTCAACAGTGACTTCATTGCTGAGAATCTTGCCCCACAATCCTGTCGCATTTGACTGATTTAATTGCTCTTGTATGGTTTGTTGCTCTGTGAGGTGGTATTCGGGATGCTGCTTATCCAGTTTCTTGCAGTAAGACAGGTAGCTTTGGTGGTATTTTTTTTGTTTTTCATCCAAGTTTCTTTCAAAGCGTTTAAAAAACTCTTTTCTTTTTGATTCCGTATAATTCTTAGCAAGATAGTTGTAACACATGCGGTTTTGTCTGAGTAATAAACTAGCATCAACTACAGGATCTTCATCAAGAATGGCTTGGTAGTTTTCGATTGCTCTTTTTTCTTTACCTTGCTCTCCACTTTTTTCTTTTTTGACAGGAGTGAATTGAGAATCCTGTTTTATTAAAGGAGCCTTGGTTTTTTCCGTGTGACTTATCGTTGGAGCTTGATTCTCATTGGGATCAAGGTACTTTGTTTTAGGCCAGAAATAATACAGCAAAACAAATAGGCTACTGGCAAGGACAAGAATAAATGCTTTATTGCGCATAACGATTCACCAAGTAGTTAAAATAATTATTCACATCACTCAGTTGATTGGCACCTATATAAAAGCTGAAATAAAAGTCTTCTAAACCCAAACCACAGGCTTGATTAAACATGCTGTCTTTTAAGCCCAAACAATAACTAAGCATAAAATCTGATTCGGCATCGCATGGATAATTCATCGAACAAGCGACCAAAGGCATGACTATGGTGTTAAGAATATTTAAATAATAAGAATCATAAATGCCTGTAGCTTCTTTCAGATTCTTTATGACGGGTGTGTCTTTTTTGTAATATTCGACGCGGTAAATTTTGTCTGCCAGCAGTAAAAAGGCATCGGGCGATTGAACGCGGTGCAAATAGTCATCTATTGAGTTTAAATACCCATAGACAATCGCTTGTGCCTCGTTTACAGAGGCCTCATCGCTTGTTCGGCTATTGGCTATTTTTTCCTGTCTTTTGTTAATTTCATCTGCGTAAGATTTTATTGTTTGAGTCATTTCTTCGCTCAACTGTTCACTGGAATCATATATCTCCATCATAGCTGTTGTGAGTTGTGAAATTTCTCGATTAAGACGGCTTATTTCCCTGTCTGATAGGCTTGATTGTTTGTACTGGGATTGGTTGTACTGAAGCACAAGAGAGTCCAGTTGCTCAACCATTCTGATGGCATGTTGCAATTGTTTTGCTTGCTCTGTTGTTGGAGCAATTTTTTCATAACGCTGTTTGAGGTTTTGTCGGATTTGATAGTAATCTTGATCATCGTCTTCACTAAGACTTTTGCAAATTTCGACGTGTTGTTGGTAGTAACTATTTTGCTGAGGAGTGGGTTCTCTTTGTGCTTCTCGGTCATTGCCTTCAAAGCGCTCTGCCAATGTTTGCAAGGGATCTTTGTTATTGAGAAAATCTTCGACGTCGGTAAAGCAATTGGCAAAATACTGCCAGTCACGGTAGGCTGAGACATAATCCAGCTCTTGATCTTCGCTTGACTCTTTCGAGTCCTTGTCTGAACCCTCTAAACCTTGTTGGTTTCTGTCAGTTTCTGCCTTGGTTGCTTTTACTTTTGGTTTTTTAACTGGTGTTTTGATCTTGTCTTCTACGAAGGAAGAGCGGTTGTTTGTCTGTTTATTTGCTTGCTCTAGTGCTTGTTTTTTATAAAAATAAAGAGTCAAAACAACAAATAACAAGACAAGTATTGCAGTTCCCACTCCTGTAAAAACAGATTTTTTCGTCATTATTGCAGCCTTTTTTCACTCTTTGAGGTTTTCAACCCGCATTGGTTCAAACTTTTTCACTCCTCATCTAGTGTAATTTGCTTTGATTCAATTTGCAGTAGTTGTTGAGGGTTTTCGGCTTGGCGATAACTAGCCAGAGCATTTTCGGGTTCTCCAATGGCATCAAAATAACGAGCCAAGAGTTTATAGGTCTCTGTACCTGCTTCAATTTCTAAACTGTGTTGCAAGTAGGTATGCGCCTTGCCCCAACGTTTGTTTTCTAGGCAGAGTCTGGCCAATGTATTAAGCAAGCTGGTTTTATTGGGATGTTTTTTTAGCCATTTTTCTGCTGTTTGTATTTTTTCTTGGACATCGCCCTCTAGTTTTTCCCATAACAGCAAAAGCTCAAGAGAAAAGTTTTTATTCAGTGTATTTTCTGTGAGTTTTATGACTTGTGTGTCCATGTTGAGTTTTTGTGCTGTTTGAATATAAGCATGAATAAACTCATAGGATAATTTTTGTTGTTTGTTCAAACTGTTCCACGTTGCTTGCAATTGTTCTTGCGTTTCTGCAAAGCTTAATTGCTGTAGGATGGAATGCTGTGTGAGCTGCTGTACTTTTTCACTGGTAATGATGTTCAGTTTTTCTACCCGTGGCAATATCTCTCTCAAGGCTTGCCATTGCTGAGCATTTTGACTGGCTTGGGTCATAAGATTCAAGGCTCTGGGATTAGTGGGATAACTTTTTAAGATTCGGTTCAATAACTGTATGGCCAATTGGTTCTCGCCTGTTTTGAGCCACAGTTCACAACGTGTCAAGTCAACAGTAAGAGGGTTGTCCGTGTGGTTTTCTGCATCATCCAAGTACAAAAAGGCTTGTTCTATTTTATTTTGTGCAATCGCTGCTCTCGCTGCGGCCATATATCCCAATTCGGGAGTTGGGCTGTTTTTGCTTGAGATTAATAATAGTTTTTCCGCTTGTTTCCATTTGCCTTCAGAAAGTGCCAACAAACCTTTGGCAAATGATTTTCGGGAACGGTTGCTTGAATAATTTCGAGCCGCCTTTTGTGGCAAGCGAATAAAATAAAATACCAAAGAAAATACAAGCATAGCCATTAATAAAAGTCCCAAGGCAACAATAAAAGACATCTCTATTTCATAACCAGCAATACGCAATAAAAAATAACCCGGGTCTTTGATTAAAAAGGGAGTCACAAATGCAGCAAGCAGAGTTAAGGCAATGATGATAAAAATTTTAGTTAGTTTTTTCATCGTTTATTCACCTGCTTGGCTTGGCGTATTAAGGTTATTAAATTTCTGAATTAAGCCTGAAAGATCAGGATATTCGGGGTTAATATTTGTGTTTTTAAGTGGCTGCAACTGCTCGATGAAGCTTTGTGAATTATCAGAAAAATATTTTTCTAAAAGGCTTTGTATAGCATTCAATTGTTTAAGCCAAGATTGTTGCTTGTTTTGTGCCAGTGCTATCTTTAACAAAGCAAAGTGAGACTTTAAATTTAATTGTACAGAATTTTCTGGCGCCAATTTTGCACTGGCACCGTCCTCTTCTATTTTCCTGACCGTTATTAATTTGTTATACCAGGACTGTTCTTTCTCAGTATTTGTGCCAACTGCCTTTGTCTTATCTGTTTTTAGCCTTTGTGCTTGTTGCCAAAGTTGCTCCAGCTCTGAATTAATCGCAAAGATGTCTATTTTTTTACTGGCGATTTCTTCTGTGACTGTTTTGAGTTCAGATGCAAAGTTTTTATAGTCTGCTTGCTGCATTTGCACTAATTGTTGCTGCGCTTTTAATAATACCTTTCTGGCTGGCTCTGGCTGTTGCAATAAACTTAAAAAGCGTTGTGCAGCAAGGAGGTTTTGTTTTACTTCCTCAATGGATAACTCTTGGGCCGTTTGTGTTGTGGTTTTTTCTGTGCTGTTGTTTTGTTGAATCGCTGAAAACTCACTGGATATTTGACGCTGATTTTCCGTAATCAATTGTTTTTGAAGCGTTAATCGCTGCTCTATAGCCGCTATTTTTCCTGTAAGTGCAGAGTCATCGTAGCTAACAGCTGCACTGCTTCCTTCTGCCTGCTTTAGTGTTTGCAATAGGCTCTTTAATGACAGCCATTCAGTTTCTATGCTGCTTAGTTTTTCTTGGTTTTGCTTGTGCACTTGTGAAAGTGTGTTTATTTTTGAAGTGAGCTTAGATTCAGATTGGTCTATCTCTTTTTGCCAATCTTTACTTGCTGCAACTTCCGCTGTTCTTTGAGGGGCTTGTTGTTGCAAATAATACGAATAACTGCTTAGTGCAAGGGCCGCAAGAGAAATCAAAAAAGCAACAAAAGCCAAAAAAGAACGTTTTTTGATAACAACTGTTTCAGGTTGAACCTCTGATTGAATCGTGTTTTTTTCAGGCTTATCTGCTTGTGTTTCAGAACTATCTATTTGGGTTTCATCGTGCTCGATACTAGAGTCCAAGTACTTGCTTTGATCTTCGCTCATTGTCATATTTAGGCTTAAAAGCGCTATTATACCCTAATAGAGGCTTTTCAGCGATGCCGAATGCTTGTGCTGTTTTGTGAAAAGTATCTCTTGCTTGCATTAATGCCACGATTCTATTTAATTTCCTTTTCTACTTTATTGATCAATAACATCGTTAACTTTTTAGTCTGTTCAAACTGAGATTTATGCACAACAGTGTATTCAAGCAATGTACGAAGCACAGCCTTAAGTTTAGGATTGTTTTGTATCATGGCAATTAATTCTTCTTCTGGGATGTAGGAAAATGGGCTTAAGCCTAATTCCTGGCCTACAAAGATAGCTCGATCACGAAACCTTTTATAGGTAGTTATGTTAGATTCTTGTAATGATTTCCAATGCTGTGCATAGCTTTGCAGCTTACTGATGAGGTCTTGGTTTGAAATGATTTTTAAATCACCAGCAGCAATCAAAGAGCTGAATGCAGTATTGGATTGAATAGGATAATAATGCACAGTAGCCAGTTTCCAGAGTTGATTTTTTTGATCTTCTGGAATTGAATCAGGTGTTGGGATGTCTAAATTTCGTTCTATATTAAAATTGGCAACTGGTAATGAAATTTTATCTAATGCCTCAAAACCAGCCTGTTCTAATAAGTAATTAGAGGTGTCAATATTGACCTTAGCCATGGCTGAATTGGATTTTATCATGGTTAAATCATTCTTCAGATCATCAAGTATTGCGACAAGCACCTCTTGTTCTCTGACAGCCTCCACTCTGGCCTCATTCCAATTGGCCACTTGAATACCAATAAAAACACCGACTACTACAATGATAAAATCTATAAATATCGCGAACCAGTTTTGGTCTTTGATGTGTCTGCTTACACTTCTTAGTAACATTTAAATCCCCCCGTTTAAATTAGTCACGTGATATAGTTAACACATTCTAAAACAAAATCACCGTCATTGCGAGGAGGACCGACGCAGCAATCTCCCAAATCAGGCGCTAGACCCTACAGATTGGCTAATGTGCGTTGACAAAGACAAGATTTTCATCCGAACTTGTGATGTATTTTAATCAATTCCTCTTGCAACCCGAAAGCCAATATTGCTTAAACGCTTATCATCAGTGGTTGAGTTTCGATTTGAAGAATACATGCTTGTGGCTTCACCAAAATAAGAGCCACTTCGGATGACTCGGTATTTGCAATTTTCTGATTGCCAACTTGACCCATCATTAGGAGCCTGCTGATAATCGTTGTGCCAGCAATCTTGAGTCCATTCCCAAACATTGCCATGAGTATCAAACAGCCCAAAAGGGTTAGCAGCAAAACTCTTGATTGGAGCCGGTTGTTTTTCATCCCAACGACTTCCGCACTTGAGGCAATTGGCTTGGTTCTGTTCCATTGTGTCGCCCCACCAAAACAAGCTTTTTGTTCCAGCTCGCGCAACATATTCCCATTCTGCTTCTGAGAGTAGCCGGTATTTTTTTCCTGTTTGATTGGACAGCCATTCTGTGTATTTTTGAGTGTCTTTCCAAGAAACATTGGTCACAGGCAGTGAATCATCATCAAATTCATTTGCTGCCTTATGCAAACAAGCCCCAGATTGATAACACTGTTGCCATTGAGCGATAGTAATTTCACTTTGAGATGCAAAGAATGCTGGAATAGTTACTTTGTGAGCGGGCAACGTACTGCGGTTACAGTCCTTTTTTTGGAGGCAGCCCATAGTAAAACTCCCTGCAGGAATTGGGGTCATTCGTGGTGCTTTTCCTCCACTGGCTAGGTTGTCGGTTATTGTATTTTCATTTTCTTTTGAAGAATTACAGGCGCTTAATAAGTGTATGAATATTATTAGTAGTGCTGTTTTTTTCATCGTTTTGACCTCAATTGTTATATCAATAATAGAGTTTTAGGCAGATCAAGCTCTAACGAGCTAAATAAATGTGCATCTTATATCTTTACGAAGTAAGCCTTAAAAAGCGGACAACAAAAACAGTGTTTTCTTTATCGGTCTTTACCCAAACCCCAAAATATAAAACCACAATGAGAGTAAAAGCCCTTAATGCGTCTAAGAAGTTCTCAAAAACTTCATCACCACTTATGAAACTCTCAACAAAAGCCACCGTAGGGGCAGCACATTCTTGTGCCAGCTCTTCTTAGGCACTAAAAAATTCAAGCAAAAAGTACAGATGATTTAGAGATATGACTTGGAAACATATTTTTGTTTTTAATAAAAAATTTGACAAGCGGGGTAAAATCAGCATAATGACCACAGATTAAATGTGGCAATCAACACTGTTTTGCCGATACTATAAATTTCTATTAATTTAAAAACAACTTGTTTTGAATAAAACTCAAAACCAATACTGGAGGTAACACCAATGAAACAACCGAGAGAAAACACACAAAACTAAGCCTCCCCTTATAAAACATTATTTGGAAGGCTTGATCAATCACAAAGCCTTTCAGATTCAAAAAAAGCCTGAAATGCGTTTGTATTTCAGGCTTTTTTTATGCGCGCAATAAACGCAAAGAAAAGGCCAATTAAAAGAAGAGAAAAATTATGCCAATTTTTAAACAAATAAATAAGGCCAAAGTACCAATAAAAATTTATACCATTGTCACCACAATTATATTTCACAAGAAATGCACTTTGGTGAAAAAGTATTCGTGACACGCAAAGGTGCGATTAAAGCGGGATTGGGCGATATGGGAATTATCCCTGGTTCGATGGGCGCCAAGTCTTATATTGTCGAAGGCAAAGGGTCATCGGCTTCATTTTGTTCTTGTGCCCATGGTGCAGGGCGAAAGATGAGTCGAACTCAGGCAAAAAGAAGTTTTAACACCCAAGACTTGAATAAGCAAACAATGGGTGTTGAATGCAGAAAAGACAAAAATATGCTGGATGAGATTCCTGCAGCATACAAAGACATAGACGAGGTTATGCAGAACCAAAGCGATTTGATTTCTGTTGTACATACCTTGAAGCAAGTCGTGTGTGTTAAAGGTTAGTGTCAAAAAACAGCCTGTGATCTAACAATTGCAGGCATTTTATAAATGAAAAGAGGAAAGCTATGAAAAATAGACTCAAAAATAGAACAAATAAAAAACGAACAATAATTAATTATCGAGATAAAGATTATGAACAAATTACAATTAGACGAAATGTTGTATTGCTTGTCTGATGAAAGAAACACCTATACGTATTTTAAGGACAAATACTGTATGGTTTTATTTCAAAATTTCATCACCCAAGCGATCAGCATTCAAGAATTAAAAAAAAGCACGTATGCACAGTTCTGCCACAAACCAAAAGTGAAAAAATGGTTATCAACTTGTGGCTCCAAAACCATTGAACCAGAAATGTTAATGGCTTTGTGGCAACAAGAATTATACCACTTTACTCTCTCTTTAGGTCAATGGGGAGGAGACAGTCCGCGCTGGCAACAAACCTGTAGAAAAGGCTATAATCTTGTTTTACAGTTAAATTTTACTAAATCGCATGATCGATTTTATGAAAAAGTGGTCAACAAAGAAGACTCGCCATTTTCGTACTCTTGTCACCCAATTAGTTCAAAAAGGAATACCTTGGCCTGGTCAAGATTAGATTTTAGCGAAGACTTTTCTGAGGTGCTAATAGAAGAAATTCAAACCGATTGGTTGCGTGAGGCCAAAGATGCTTTTGATTTTTTGAGCAAACCAAAAAATGAAAACTATTATGGAATCAAAGCCAATATAGACTTGTTCAACAAGTATTATGAAACTTTAGTCAAGCCATTAAAAGCAATTTGGGATGAAGCCATATTGTGTGCAACTCTAGAGTTTCTAGCCAATGATATTGGCGCAAAAGATGTGTATTTTTATGATTACGATACCGGCTTGAAATTGAAGTCATTAGAACAAGATTTCGGACCACCAAAATCATTGTACACAAAACTTCCAAAGAAGTTTGGATTTAAAACAGTAACCCATGCGCCTACTTTTATATCGGAAGATCGATATTCTAATAAAAAACTAAGACGCATTAAATCAGCAAAATGGCACTATATAAACTTACAGGAGAAAAAATATGCCTGACAATAACAGAAGAAACTGGGTGGCAAGATCCACTATTATGCGCAAAGGCGGGGTTCATGACAAAACCAATAAAGCCAAGCGCAAAAATGAAAAACAAGCCTTAAAAAAGAAAATCAGAGCCGAGTCCTTCGGCTCTTTTTTATCGAAGTCTGCAATCCTAATGAACCCAACCCAAATAAATTTTTTTGAGAAAGAAAACGACTCGAAAAAAAACCAAGTCAAAAGAAGCAAAGACCACGACTATTAAAGGTGAAAACTGCAAGACTTGTAGAGGCTTAAACCCTTTTTCTGCTGTTGGTAATACTCGTTTTTGAAATGCGTAAGAACAAACACCAGCACATAAAAAATAGAAAACCCAATCAACAACAGTGCGGCTATTAGCACGGCGTTTAGCTCTTGGGTGGAGTTAAGGTGATTTCTGTTGGGCTTATTTGAATCAATTTTTGTTTGTACAAAGACCCCAATGCTTTTTTATAGCTGCCTTTGGAGACATTCCATTTGCGATAGATTTCATCCGGTGGAGTTTTGTCTGTTAGGCTTGAAACCCCGCCATTGGCTTGTAAATCGTGTAAAATTTTGCTAGCCAAATCTCCCTGTTGATTGGCTTGTGGCAGATTAAAACACAAATCAATTTTTTTATCTTCGCGGATACTTTTGATAAAGCCCGGCAATTCTTGCCCCAAACGTATGGGTTTGAAAACGTCCGAATGATGAATTAAACCCAGGTGAGTTTTATTGATGATGGCTTTAAATCCGAGTTTTGATTTGCCACAGATGAACAAGTTTACCGCCTGTTTGGCCTTAAAACCAGTGTTTTGCTCTTGCAAATGTTTGCTGAGTTTTAAAGAACCAACCAAACGTTTAGAAGCCTTGTCTTGATACATATAAACGGTATAGTACAAATCAGGGTAAATTTTGTACGATTGCTCAGCATAGGGAACCATTAAATCTTTCGGCAAGCCCCAATCAAAAAAAGCCCCCGTTTTGTTCATATCAGCAACTTTTAAAAAAGCACATTCGCCTAACTGTATTTTCGGCTTAACCGTAGTAGCAATGGGTTTGTCTTCGCTGTCCAAATAGACAAACACGCGAATTTTATCATTCAATTGAAAATCATCAGGGACGAATTTTTGCGGTAACAAAACATGGCCCAAATGCCCGCCTTCTAGCAATACGCCTTGATCAATGGTTTTAATAATGCTTAAGTGGTTGAATTTACCTAGTTTTGCCATGCTTGTTTGTGCTTTGTTTTGAAGCTAGCATTATACCCTAATTATTGGCCGTGTCAGTCTCTATCGCCTCCAACAAACGATTATCAACCAAGGTGCTTGGCGTATAGTAGCCAGATTTTTTGGTAATTAATGTCTGTTCGACCATTTTCAAACTGCCCGTTACTGTTAAGGTATAACCATTACTGGTTTCTAAACGCAATTGTTTGCTTTCTCCTTTGGCATTTTTAACTTCTCCCCACAAATAGGTTTTTAGTTTGTTTCGTTGTTCTTCATTGGGGCCTTTTACGGTTTTTTCGATACGCTTTTTCAAAAAGTTTTGCACAAAACCCAATCCCAACAAGGGCCGAATATAATTCATTTTCTTTAACCGTTTCACCAAACGCGGTGAGGCAGGGATATAGACTTCAATAGATGCAATACCTGTTGTGAAATAAGCGGTTGAAACATCACCCCAAGGAATAGTCATGGCCAGTTTTTCACCCTTGCCAAAATCTATCTTTCGGGTTTTATAGGCCAGTGGCACTTTAATGATTTTGCCCTCTTTTCGCACGCGCCCACCCTGAGAAAGCCCTTCTACCGAAGTTTTTGCGGTTCCTGGAGAAAAGCCAGATTTTGAATCAAAACCCAAAGACAGATGTGTGGCATCAGGCATTAATTCTTTTAGCTGAGAGGCCAAACAATCGGTAGGAATAACATCAAAGCCAACGCCAGGGCAGATGACAATTCCTGCATCCTTGGCTTGCTGGTTCATTGAACTCGCTAATTCGAACACAGATATTTCGCCAGTAATATCCAAATAGTGTGTTTGACTGATAAGACAAGCCTCCAGCATGTTTTTTGCCGTTTTAGAAAAAGGCCCAGCACAGTGAAGCACCAGCTCCATGTCTTTCAGCTGCTCTGCTATAGCCTCTTTGCTATCCAGTGCAAAAACAGCATAATTTAGCCCCAATTCATCGGCCAACTTTTTTATTTTGTTTTTGTTTCGTCCTGCAATCACTGGGCTTAATTTTTGCTTTTGCGCTTGTCGAGCTATTAACTCACCCGAATAACCGTTGGCGCCGTATATCATCCACTTTTTCATTTTTTACCTCTGTTATGCCTTTTATTAAAGTTTGCCTTGCATCATTTTAACAAATATTTTTACTTTTTGTCGTCTGAAAAAATTAGGGAACCAGCGCTTAATTCGATACTGGCGACGTGACTGCTTATGGCTAATGATCATAAAACGCTTGTTTTCTACTGCTTGGTAGATATCCTTGGCCACATCCGATGCGCTAACTCCAGAATTTTGCATCTGCCTCTGAATAAAGCCTTTGGTTTTATTTGAAGCACCGTGCATAGATTGTACCAAGTTGGTCTGAAAAAAAGCAGGGCAGGCCACAGAGACACCAATATTGTGCAAGGCCATTTCGCCATGCAAGGTTTCAGAAAAAGCAATAACACCCGCTTTTGCAACATTATACGTCATCATACCAGGCATAAGAGCGAGACCAGCAAAGCTTGCTGTACTGACAATATGTGCTTTTTTTGATTTTCGCAGCAAGGGCAGTAAGGCACGAGTCCCATAAATCACACTCATCAAATCAAGATCAATCAAGCGTTTCCACTCTTCTTCTGTGGTACTTTCCAGCGTTCCTGCACTGGCGACTCCCGCATTGTTGATTAACACATCAATGCTGTCATGCTTGGCAGAAATGCTGTCGAACAAAGCATCAAAACTTTGTTTTTGACCAATGTCGCAATAATAAAACTCTGCACTTTGGCCGCTTTCCAACAATTCGTCCACAAACTTTTCTGCTTTGGCTGTTTGTATGTCAACAACCAGAACGTTCCAGCCCTTTTGCGCATACAATTCGGCAATGGCCTTGCCTAAACCGCTGGCCGCTCCTGTAATGATTATATTTTTCATAGTTGTAATAAGATGTACCGTCAAAACGATGTTTAATAATTGACATTTATCATAAACCATTTGCTTTGTTAAATCGAGCGTTCGCTCGATATTGACAAAAACAATGTTCCCAAGTAAACTCAAACACTTCATCACCAACGAGTTATCCAATGGATTTTAACATTAAGTCAAGCACGCAAAAAAAACTAAGGGAGATTGAAGCTTTTTTGAAGAAGGAAATCTATCCTATTGAGTCTTTGTTTTTAAAACACCAATGGTCAGAGTTGTTTGAGGCTTTGCAAACACTCCGAACAAAGGTCAAAAATTTGGGTTTGTGGGCACCTCATATGCCAGAAGAAATGGGTGGAACTTTTACTGATTTAATGGAGTTAGCGTTGATTGGCGAAGCTCTGGGTCAGTCGCCTTTAGGCCACTTTGTATTTGGTTGTCAGGCTCCTGATGCGGGAAATGCAGAGTTGCTCCACCTTTTTGGCAGCGAACAACAAAAACAGCGATGGTTACTGCCTTTGGTTGCTGGTGATATCCGCAGTTGTTTCGCCATGACCGAGCCTCATACGGCTGGATCCAACCCAACGCTGTTGGATTCCACCGCCACACTCAACAAGGGCACTTGGCATATCAATGGACGCAAATGGTTCACAACGGCCGCTGAAGATTCTCAATTTACTGTGGCCATGGTGGTCACAGATCCCGAAGCGCCCAAACATCAGCGTGCTAGTATGATTATTGTACCTACGGACTGCAAAGGTTTTAATTTACTACGAAACATCTCAGTAATGGGTGCCGAAGGCCGTGGATATTTTAGTCATGGAGAGGTGAATTTTGAAGACTGCCAAGTTCCACAAGAAAATTTACTGGGCGAGGTCGGTTCTGGCTTTGCCTTGGCGCAAGAACGCCTTGGACCCGGACGCATTCAACATTGCATGCGTTGGTTAGGCATTGGCAAACGCAGCATAGAAATCAGCAAGCAGTTTTTGAACACTAGAAAAATTAACTCCACTCAAGTTTTGGGGCAACAAGCATTAATGCAATCAGCGATAGCAGAATCTCTGGCGGAATTGTCCGCTGCACGATTAATGGTTTTGCATACGGCCTGGAGTATCGAAAACAAAGGTTTTAAACAATCCAAAAACGAGGTGTCTTTGATTAAATTCCACACTGCCAATGTCGTTCAACGTGTGGTTGATCGCTGTTTGCAATCTTTAGGAGGCTTGGGTATGACCGATGATACCGTTATTTCCTATTTTTATCGAGAAGAGCGTGCGGCTCGAATTTATGATGGTGCAGATGAAGTGCATAAAATAGTGGCTGCTAGGCAATTTTTAAAATCATGACGTTTGATGAATTTTGCCAAACACATCCAGTACAAGAGCAGGATATTTATTCGGCCTTTTTCGACCTATTCAAGCAGACTTTTGCCATAAAGAATAAGAATCTTGCCGTTCCAAAGCTAAAAAAGATTCTCAAAGCAACGTTTAAATTGTCGGCCACGCAAGGGTTTGCCACCATGACATTGCGGCAATTATGCCAAGAAACAGAAATGAGCATGGGTGGATTGTATGCTTATATTAACAGCAAGAAACAATTGTCCTTGTACATCCATCAATTTCTTAATCAGTTTGTCATCAACATAATAGATGGTGTTTCGAACAATCACCCAGAACAAACCCTGGAAGAACTGATAAGATATCATGTCTATATCAGTGAGGTTTTGCAGCCTTGGTTCTTTTTTGCTTTTATGGAAAGTAAAAACTTGAGCCCATCGCAAAGAAAGTTTGCCATACAGTCGGAGTTACTCATGGAAAGCAAATTAGTTGAGGCCATTGAAGAAGGGCAGAAGTTAGAAATTTATAGCACTATACTTTCTGCGACCAGCATAGCGGCACATATCAAACCCTTATTGCACGATTGGTATTTAAAACGGTGGAAGTATATGCAAAGAAAAACAACCATTGACGACTTTTGTTTTTCTGTATTAATTTTCATTAATCGCGGTTTAACCAGTCCGCACTCACTGCATGAACACAGCCAAACAAACGAGGAGCAAAACCATGACAAATGATTTCAATCCAGCAAAAAAAGTACGTGATGAAGACCAATTGGACAGGCAAAAATTGCACGAATACTTGAGCTCACATTTGTCTGGCTTTAACTCGGACAGTCAACTCACATTAAAGCAATATGCAGGCGGAGCCTCAAACATGACCTATCTTTTACAGTGGCAAGAAAACAATACAGCCGTAAAAAACAATCAATATGAAGCTATTTTAAGAACTGCGCCACTAGGAGCCAATATCAAAAGCGCTCATGACATGGGGCGCGAATACAAGGTTTTACGATTGCTGCAAAATCACTTTAAATATTCGCCAAAAGCACTGTTAATGTGCGAAGATGAAACCATCATCGGCCGACCTTTTTATATCATGCAAAAAGTTGAGGGAATTATTCCTCGCAAGTCTTTTCCAATGCCTGTTTCTGCACAGTTAGCGACAAAAATGTGTCACGAGTTGCTGGATGTTCATATCGCTTTGCATACTATAGATATCGAAAAAACAGGACTTATAAGCCTGGGTCAACCCCACGGCTATATTCAACGGCAGATCTCAGGATGGAATTTGCGATACGAAAAGGCCAAGCTTGAGGACTCATTACCTGCCCAAGAATTGATGCAGTGGCTCGATGAGCAACAACCCAAGGACACTCTCTCCAGTTTCATACATAACGATTATAAATTTGATAATGTAGTGTTTTCTGCACAAAACCCTGAAAAAATTTGTGCGGTACTCGATTGGGAAATGGCCACGGTTGGTTCACCACTGATGGATTTGGGTTGTTCTATGGCGTATTGGATCGAAAAAACAGACCCACCCGCCATGCAAGCAATACGCATGATGCCAACGCAATTGGATGGCATGCTGACACGCCAGCAAATCGTACGGTACTATGCCGAGAAAAGACACATCGATATTTCTGAATTTAATTACTTTTATGTTTTTGGTTTGTTTCGTCTGGCTGTCATTGTGCAACAAATCTACAAACGCTATGCTCTTGGGAAAACCAGCAACCTAGCTTTCAAAAACTTTGGGGACATTGCCAAAGTGCTTATTGTGCAAGCCGAACACCAGCGGAAAAAGGGAATTATTTAGGTTAAAATAGTCCATTGAGCCATATTCATAACTAAGCCCAAATCCCGATATAGAAAATCACAATGAGAGTACAAGTCCTTAATGCGCCTAAGAAATCCTCAAAAAACTTCATCACCAATGAGGTGTATTTAGTTTTTGTGAATTCCTTATGCACATCAATTACTTGCACTCTAAATTGCGATTCTATATCGGGATTTGGGAAGTATGAATTTGACTCAATTATCTTAACTTTACAAAATAGTCCCGAAGGCTCACTTCGCCACTTGCAAGTGTAATGCTTCTGTTGTTCCTTTTCGCTAACAAACATCCACGTGAATCGATGCCGATATAGTCCGCTTGGTAATCATTTTTTGCTTGTTTAATGCGAACGCTTTGACCTTTCAGTAAATCGTTTTGATCCCATCGGTCTAGAATGCCGTTGAGCTGCTGTTGGGAAAAATCAAACAATGTCCTTTCTATTTCGACAATCAAACGGCATAAAAACTGACTGCGTGAAACACCGTCTATCTGAGCATTGGTGCTTTTTTGTTTGATCCTTGAAAGGTGGTCACTAGAAAGGCACCAATTTAAACCAATACCAATAACAGCCGTGCATTGTCTGCTATTTCCTGAAACTTCGATTAATATTCCAGCAACTTTGCCAGCCTCTGACAAAACATCATTGGGCCACTTTAAGCCGAACCGATAGTCATTAAAGTGCTTAAAAGTATCTATGATGGCCACTCCTATGGCAATATTAAGACCTGAAATCTGCGCCAAACCTTTATCAAACTGGTGCGTTAAACTAAAAGCCAGGCATTGTCCCAAAGGGGAGAGCCATTTTTTTGCACCTCGGCCTCGTCCAGAGCATTGGTGATCGGTAATGAAGTAGCTGGGTTTGTGACTTTGTTGGGCTCTCTTATTGGTAGAAGAGGTTGAAAAGAAGAAGTTAAGTGGTTTTTTAATAGCCCACTTGGATAGCTGAGCTTGAATTTGCTTAGCATTTAGCGGCTCAACTTTAGAAATTAATACTACTGACTCATTACTTTTTGCAAATTCTAAGCCCATGGCTTCCAGCTCATCGAGCCACTGATGCAGTTCATCTTCGTTGCACCTTAGTGAGACCATTAACTCACTCATAGTGTAACTATTGTTCTGTAAAAATAGTGTATAAAAGCTTTCTAGTTGAGAAAGTTTGTGCTGATCCATTGCTTTATGTCCAAGATTTCATCCATTGATACGCCATGTTGAATAGGATAATCATGCCAATTAACAGTATAGCCAGCCTTTTCAAGTGCTTTTTTACTGGAAATTCCTAAGCTGTGGGGAACTACAGGGTCTTGAGTTCCATGTCCCATAAATATAGGAACAGACAAATTACTGGTGTTTTTATCCTTTAACAACTCAGGCATAGGCAAATAACAAGACAAGCCAATTATTCCTGCGATGGTATAAGGCAAGCGTGTACTGACATGCAAGCTCATGGCTCCTCCTTGAGAAAAACCAGCAAGAATAATTTGTTCTTGCTTAAAACCATTTTTGACTTCGTCATCAATTAATTGTTGGATTAATTTTTCTGAAGCTAAAACCCCTTGTTTATCGGCGTGTTTGCCGATATCCATTACTTTTATATCGTACCATGCACGCATGACCATTCCACCATTGATGGTAACGGCTATCTTTGGAGCATGAGGGAAGACAAATTTAATGTCCAGCCCAGCAATAGCAAACTGTGGTACAACAGGGGCAAAATCGTTGCCATCGGCTCCCAATCCATGCATCCAGATAATGACTAGTTTTGGATTGTTTCCAGTTTGTTTGATTATTTTTTCTAAATTCATGGGTTTTCTTTTAATATTTGAAGTACTTTTTGAGAGACCATAGTGAAAACAGTTATTTTGTTATCAATGACAGTGTTTATGGTTTGTTGGTCTAGTGTCATTGGATTGTATGTAAAGTTCACTCCATAGGCTTGCCATTGTTTTTTTTCGTTTGCAAAAAAGGCCATCGGTTTTTTTAATGAACGAGACATTTTAGACAGTATTTTATCTTGTTCATTCTTTGCAATGTTAGGTTTTGCAATGAGTTTTAATTGGCTTAATTTACCATCTAAAAATTCAGTTTCTAAAATAGCATGATTGGAGTATTGTTTTTTGCATCGAACTAATTGGTATTTTCCAATTTTTTTAATTTTTTTACAAAAAGATTCGTATCGCTTGTTGTATTTTATCGTATCATGCAATCTATGTCCAAAAATGGAAAAAGCATGAATGCCTATCAGGTCTTGGGTGATTCCGTTTGATAATAACCATTTTTTTGTAAGAGCAGCAAACGTCCTTTTTTCTGTTTTAACAGATAGTTTTACTTTTTTATCTTTGTTGGTATAAAGACTAGCTTCTTGTATAACAACCTGAAAACTATTGTTATTTTGGTAATTTCCAACTAATAATTGTGTTTCTAGATACAAATGAGATAAGTGATTATTTGTGGTTTTCTTGATGTATTTTTCATACAAAGAATTATCAATCTTAAATTCAACAAACAATTCTTCATTCGCATAAAGTAAAGTATATTTACTGGGTAAACCAACAATGTTCTTTGTGTTTCTGCTGATTGATTTTAAAGCAAATTGTATGTCATTAGAAATCTGTAGTGTTGATTCGGCATCATTTCGTTTGCTAATTTTGACAAACTCTGAATGGCTTAATTTGTTTATTTCTGGAAGGTTTGTAATTTCAGCAAAAAGGGAGGCTTCTACTTTTTTTTGTAATTGAGCTCGCTTTTTTTTGTCTTTAAAAGATTGGAAATATTCTTTAGGGTGTTCGCTTCGCATTAAATACTGTACATAGAGATCTTTGGTTTCTTTTGAACTGTTTTTTAATGCCATTTTTGACAGGATATTAGCAGAAACTTCAGGAATTTGTTTGTTAGGGGTTTCTTTGCTGTTTGTGTGCAATGAAAAAGCAAGAGAAAATATGATGAAAATAAAGTGCATAGTGTTTAGCATCGTAATATGAAAAAGAATTGTAATGATACATTTTAATCTATATTTATTAAAGGCTAAACCAAACCTTGTTGATTATAGCTTTAAATAGTGTTATTTTTAGCTTTTAATTCATTCGTATCAACCATGAAAATGCAAATTATTAAATTATTTCTTATCGCTTCCATTTCAATAGGCTTTACAGGCTGTGGCAATAAAGGAGAATTGTATCAGCCAAAACCCCCAGAGGAGCCCACGAGTATATCAAATACAGAAGCAAATTCAGAATCAAAATGAACCAAACTGTAAGGTTTCATAAAATGCAAGGAATCGGTAACGATTTTGTCGTGGTGGATACGCGAAAACAAAAAATAAGTTTTTCGGTTCAACAAATTAAAGCGTTGGCCAATAGGCATTTGGGCATTGGTTTTGACCAATTAATTATAATCGGCGAACCAAAGGATACGAGCTGCGATGCAAGCTACCGTTTTTTTAATCCTGATGGTAGTAAAGCACAACAATGTGGCAATGGGCAAAGGTGTATCGCTTTGTACCTGCATAAATTAAAACCACAAAATTTTAAGTTTAAAGTATCTGGATTGGCTGGAGTTATTTGCTCGGAAATATTAAAGGATAACCGAGTCAGTGTGAGCATGGGAAAGCTGAACTCTATAGAGTCGCGAATTATCAACACTAGAAAATGTTGCTATGTTGATCTTGGAAACCCACATTTAGTGATTGAAGTGGATGATGTGGCCTCCTGTGATTTGGCCGATTTGTATCAACAGATAAACCCTTGTTTTCAACAAGGAGTGAATCTAGAAATTGTACAAATCCTATCCGACAAACAGATTAAAATACGAGTTCATGAAAGAGGTACAGGAGAAACTTTAGCCTGCGGCAGTGGTGCCTGTGCTGCCGTGATTGCCTTAAACCATCAGTCTAAAATAAACCATAAAGCAACAGTCTTGCTGCCTGGTGGTGAATTAATGGTAGAATATCAACAATCAAACAACAACATTAAATTAACAGGCCCCGCCCGTTATATTTTTACTGGAGAAATTTCATTATGAGCGATAAAGCGCTAAATGATAGCGATATCATTCATTATTTAAATCAAAACAAGGATTTTTTTGTTAAGCATCCAGAGCAGTTAGAGCTACTAAAGGTCAATACTAACTCGGGTAAAGTAACAAGTTTAGTGAATCATCAGGTGAATGTTTTAAAAGAACGTAACACACAATTAAAGCTAAAGTTTTCTCAACTCATTCACTATGCCGAAGAGAATGAAAAACTGATGAATCAAGTCTTTGAGTTAACTTTGCATCTTTGTCAAATCTCGCATATTGCCAATGTAACAAAACACTTTACCCGTTTTGTTAAACAATCATTTGATTCTGATCTGTTTAAAATAATTTTGCCATCTTATGAAAACCTAGACAAGAGTGCATCGGTAATATGTGTAGGCCAAGAGGATAAAGAGTTTGAAAAAGCCTTTAAATCCTTTCTAAAACAAGGCAAGCCCGTCTGTGGTCGAATAAAAAAAGACAAACTAAACTATATTTTTTCCAATCAAGCTAATTCAGTCGGTTCTTGCGTTTTACTGCCAATTGGTGACCATGCCAAAAAAGGCATACTCGTGTTTGCCAGCTTTGATGAAAACCGTTTCCAAACCGATATGTCCACGGATTTGCTTTCTCGATTGGCGGATATTTTGGACAAAAAATTTAAGAATGTTTTTCCTTCTTTTGAGCACTAATGAAATTAGATCTATACTTAAAAGAATATTTGGACTATTGCAAGTTTGAAAGACACTTAGCTGATTTGACACTTAAAGCTTACACTAGAGATTTAAGCGCTTTTATTGACTTTCAGAACAACAACAATCGCAGTAAGCTTGAAGACATTCAAGAGCAAGAAGTTAGTGACTTTTTAATAGAGAAATTTAACAAAAAAAGCAGTCCAAAATCAATGGCTCGCTACAAGTCTTCCATTAAAAACTTTTTTAATTATTTAGTTCATCGTCACGTTATAAAAAACAACCCTGCTGCATGGGTCAGTACACCGAAAGTCAGAAACAAACTTCCAGAAGTTTTGGATGTTGATACCATGGCACGCTTATTAAACACTTCTGAAAGTACTGAAATAGCACACAGAGACAAGGCGATTATTGAGTTGTTTTATTCATCTGGCTTACGGTTGTCAGAATTATCCACTATAAAATGGCACGACATTGATGTGCAACAAGGATTGCTGACCGTCACTGGTAAAGGCAATAAAAGCCGCCTTATTCCAGTAGGAAAGCAAGCAAAAAAAGCCTTATTAGCATGGAAACCCTTTGCAAAATTATGGGACAAACAAAACACTGGCTTTGTTTTTATTTCAAAACGAGGGGGGCAATTAAAACCCCGAAGCATTCAAGCAAGAGTTAAACACTGGGCGCAACAACAAGGCTTGTGGGAGCGAGTGTATCCGCACTTATTTCGTCATTCTTTCGCATCACACTTGCTAGAGTCAAGTGGCAATTTACGTGCGGTTCAAGAAATGCTTGGTCATGCCGATATTGCAACAACGCAAATCTATACGCATTTGAATTTTCAACATTTGGCACAAGTCTATGATAAAACTCATCCACGCGCGAAACGAAAAAAATAGTTAGCATTAGTTTAATAAGCTTTTACTTTGGCTCAGGCTGTTAGTTATGGTCTTTTGTAAATTTTGACTGTTTAATGGCTTGTTAATAATAGCATCAAACCCTTGTTGTATATATTTCTGTTTGTTTGTTTCCGAAGGCAGTGCAGACATCAATAATAAGGGGATGTCGAGCTTTTTAAATCTGGTAACAAGTGAAGAAGCTTTAACTGAACCAAGGTTGTAATCGGTTAAAATGATATCAACCTTAGTTTTGCTTAAAAGTTTAAAGGCCGCCTCTGCATCGATTGCTGTGTGAATTTTTAAGTGGCAGGGCTGCAACATTGCCGCTATTAAATCTAAAATATCTTGGTCGTCATCAATGACCAAAATAGATTTATTATTGCACGGCAAATAAGCTTTTGGGTCTTTTAAAGTTTGCTTTGTCCTCGAGCGTTGAACAGGGATGAGTAATTGAAAAATAGAACCAAATTCTTTTGAGGAGTATTTTAACTTCAGTTTTCCGCCCATGGCTTTAGCAAGTTTTTGACTAATAAACAAACCAATTCCCGACCCTGATTCACTGTTCTCTTCTATCCGTTGCCATGGATCAAAGATGGTTTTTTGCAGGTCTTTAGAAATCCCTAAACCAGTATCGATGACGGAAAAAACACAGTTGTTTTTGATGATTGAAAACTTCAATTCAACAGTACCTGATTCCGTATATTTTATGGCATTATTCAATAAGTTAATTAATATTTGCTTTGTTCGAGTGACATCAATAGTAACGATATCTGCCCCTTTGTGAAACATCTGTAGGTTTATGCCTTTATTTTGCGCCATAGAGAGCAGCGTGGCCTTTATTTCATTAAAAAGACTTTGAATCGAAATTTCATTGAGTTGAATTTGTAGCCCTTGTGCTTCAGAGCGACCAAAGATAAGCGTGTTTTCAATCAAATGCTTTAGGTGATTGGCACTCTTATGGATGACTTCTAAGCCTTTTTTGTTGTTAATTTCATTGCGTAAAAGTAGTTCAGAATAACCAAGGATTGATGTTAAAGGCGTACCAAGTTCATGCGATAACATGGCAATCAGAGTTGCTTTTTCACGATCCGATTTTTTTAATTCTTGTTTGGCCACTTCTAGCTCTTGAGCCAGTCTTTTAAATTTGTTTTTTGAAATATTATCTTCATGTGCAAATTGTTGGTATTTTTGTGTAACTCTAAATATTTCAGATTTATCAACCATAACAACAAAGCTTATGGATTTTTGCTTAATAAAATAGATAGTACAAACAGAGTTCTCACTGGTATTATAAAACGGAATTTCAAAATTACTTTCAAAAGTTTCGGTCTGTAAGATGGGTAAATAGTCTGAAACAGGCATTTCAAACTGAGGAGGTTGAACCCCTAAACGGTGTGCACTTCCGAAATACTGAATTATGTGGTGTTTTTGGTTAATCGCCAGGCACAAACAATTGCGACCTTCTTTGTGAGTTAATAAAAAATCTTTGACAATTTCAGGAAGCATTTTATTGTATTACTCAAATCCCAACATAGCAATGCTATTAATGGTGCAAGTAGTTGATATGCATAAGGAATTCACAAAAACCGAATGCGCCTCATTGCTGACGGGGCTTTTTGTTGGTTTATTAGGTGTATTAAGGGTTTGTGCTAACATTGTGTTTTCTATGCAGTGATTAGGGTATTAGCATCTCAGCCAGCTTTGTGAAACCAAGTTCTACATTTTCACCCGTTTTCGCGCTGCTAAAGAGAACTAAAGAGTTGTATTCCTGCAGGATTTTAATGTCAGAGTCTTTTACAATCCAGTCTTCTTTTAAGTCGCATTTGTTGATAAAGCAGATAGAAGGAATTTGTTTAATCTCAGGAATTGAATTTGCAATCAGATCTAAAATAGAAAAAGACTCTGGCTCTGTACCGTCAAGTACCCAAATAACTCCGTGAACACCGCGTAAATAGTCGGCATAGTGTCCGTCTTGTTCAAAACCTGAGATGTCCCAAATAATGAGTGATACGTGCGTGTCGTTAAAAGTGAGTTCCTTGGTGGAAATACTGACACCAACCGTGGTTTTGTATTTTTCGTCAAACTGTTGGCTTACGAATTGTTTTACCAAACTTGTTTTACCGACGGCAAATCGACCAATAAGGCATATTTTTTTAGCTATTTTCATGTTAATTATTCGATTGAGACTTTAAAACGTACATTTTTTAGTGAATCATTCGCTTGTTTAACATAGGCGTGGCACTCATCAATCGAAGTCGAGATTCGAAGGCGGTTAATCTTACCCTGAATAAATTTTTGTTCTATTTTTTTTGTTCGCATTTTTGAAAAGTCATCACTCTTTTTACCAAAGCAATCACTACTACCAATTATCATGAGGTGTATTTTAGCCGTTCTTTGCATCAGTGATTGTGAACTATTAATAACTTTTTGTAATTTTCTATATTCAGCTGGATTTTTATTTTCCAACCAGGGAATGTTTACACTTGTTTGATTGATTTCTCTTATTAGTTTTTCTGTGCCATCTGTAATTAAGAGGTTTTTGTTAGTCACTTTCAGTTGAGGAAACTTGCTCTTTAAACTTAGGTTTAGCTTTTGTTGACTGGCGTAGTCAGTCGTTCCCGAAAGTTCAAGGTGCTGATCAGACAGTTTGTATTTAATTTTATCGTTATTTCCCAATTGATCTTTCATAAAGCGTGCTAACTCTTCTGAGAGGCTGGGCTGTAGTTGCTTGTCAATGTTCTCCACACCGGCCAGCGAAAGTAATTTTTTTGTCACTTCTTTTTGCTGTTCTGTTGAAAGCTTGCCCTTAAGAAGAACTGTTTGTTTGTGGTATTTGGCCTGGGCAGTCGGGTAATCGTGCAGAAGTTTTTGTATTCGAGCATTGATGACCTCTTCTTCCAAGGAGAGATAAGGTTTTGTCAGTAGCTTTATGCCCTTTGTTTTTAATTTTGATACATCAGCGCTCGGATCTAACAAGCCCGTCACTAAAAAGCCATCGCCTTCTCTTTCCAAGGAGTGAACATACAAGCCAGGAGTATCATGAACAAGCCGTTGGATTTCTTTAAATTGAAGGCTGCGTTGAATATAATAATACGTAGAGGCTATAAGGAGTAAAGCAATTATGAACAGCCAAGGCTTCCAATTAATAGCCTTTGTTTCTTCTTTTCTGTTTTTAGTTACTAGATGATTTCTTAGGTAATCTTCCAGTTCAGGTGTGTTTTGGTAATTTTTCTCATGGGTTAAAACATCCGAAAACTCAGCATGTATATTTTCAATAAGCTCTTGAGATTTTTGCTTTAACCGTTCTGATGGAGAGCCTCTAATAACAGAAGCCAAGTAAGCTTTTGGGCCCGTTGAGATCAGATAGAGGTTGTCATTAATCTCTGCACTTATTAAGTCAGATTCAGGCAAATTTAAAGAGTCTCCTATAAAGTCTTGCAAAGCCGTAAGCATGGCAGACAGAGCGTTCTTATCTTTTAATGGATCTTGGTTTCCTGCGTGTTCAATTAATAAGCCGTTATCACGATTAATAACAAATAAATTGGTTACTTGATAGCGAATTGTTTTTTGAAAAACAATTTCTGCAAAACTAACATCAGACTTAAAGGCTTGCCAGCGCCATTTTAAGGCCTTTTTGGAGAAGCCAAGTTCGATGGTACGGTTTATATCACTTACAAATTGGCGGATACTGTTGGTAACGGTTTTTCGTATGAGTTGTCCCATGATGGGCAACAAAGAATCTATGATAGATTGTTTGTTATCCGAAAAAGCACGTGTTACACCTTCTTTTATCGGCCGTGATAAAGCTCGGGTAAACTCTTTGTCCTCTTTTTGCGCACGCTTGACAGCACCCGCTAAAACTTTTGAGACTTCCTTTGTAAACTGTTCCTCTGATAAAAGCTTTTTTTTGAGTTGCTTTAATACCTCTAATTCTTCCTGAATTAATAAGGATTTAAGAATATCACGTTCTTTACTCATGACTTTTTATTAATCAGCTAGCTTTTGGGCCATTTCATTGAGCAACTGAGCAAGGTCATTTCTGTGGCTGGCTTTGTGATCCAATTGTTCTAGGCCTTTTTGAATTTGATTTAACAGTTCAGATTCGGTTTCTATGATTATGCTATTGATATTATCTTGGAGCTTTTTAAGATCTTCGGATTGTTCTTGAGCTAAACTGGATGTCTCTGACTGCAACTGCTTGGTGTTTTCATCGACTTTATCGGATAACTTGCTGATGGCCAGAGTAAGTTCTTCTTCTAATTTTGAAAATCTTTGTTCAATCAAAGAGATCTGTTCGCCAAACAAAATATTTCGGATTTGATCTACGGAATCTAAACTTTGGGGTGAGGTCGTGCCTTTATTTTTACTCATGATTAAGTGCTGTTTTGATTAATTAGTTTGTAACCTTGATGATAAATAGAAATTAATTTCCATCCGTGTGTACCATCAAGCAATAGTTTTTTTCTGAGGCGACTAATATGAGTATCAACGGTACGAGTACTGATATTTGAGCTTTTAACCCAAATGGATTCTAGTAATTGGTCGCGCGAAATAATAAGGCTTTCATTTTTAAAAAAATACAAAGCCAAATCGTATTCTTTGTTAGTTAATGTCACCGTAATATTTTTATAGGATATTGTGTTTGTTTTGTTATCAAATTGATAGGGTGTGGAAAGCACTTTTTCACTGGCATCCGTATTTTGGGTTTTTAGTCTTCGACCGACAGCTTTTATTCTGGCCTTGAGAATGGCTTCACTGGCTGGTTTTGTAATGTAATCATCAGCCCCGTCCGTTAAAGCCATGACAATATCCTCTTCGTTGTTTCGAGAAGTCAAAAATATGACAGGAATGTGATCATAGCGGCTGCCCTTTAACCAATGCAAGACATCAATACCACCGACCTTTGGTAAATTCCAGTCCAATAATAAAATATCGGGAACATCAAATGGAATTTCTTTAATCAAATCCCTGGCTTTATCAAAGACTTTACACTCGTATTCATTGAGCCAAAAGGAGTAAAGCTCTGACTGATCAGTGTCGTCTTCTAAAATATAGACTTTCATGCCTCTCTCATATTATTTTTCATAAAATTAACATTATGACACTAAGCATTTGATATTACAACAAAAGATATATAACTATCTGTGCATTCAAGTGCTTATGTTGTCATATCACCCAAATCCCGATATAGAAAAGCACCATGAGATTTTGCTTTGTTCATCGTTTGGCTTTTTCCTTTATGTAACCAAACATCCACAGAATATACTGACGGATAGTATTAATGCGTTTATTTTCAGTGCCCTTTGATTCTGATGCATAACCCTGTTGTTTTAAGACCTCACCATGTTTTTGATAAAGCACTTGAATGAGTGATTTTGAAATGTTTTCTTTCCAAGCATTGACTTTTCCAGAACGAAAAAACTGTTCTCTTCTTTTTTGTTGTGTCGCCTCACTTAAGTTGGTATTACCGCTACCAATAAAGTATTTTTTCTTTTTTAGATCTGCAAAGGTGGGGATTTTTGAGTAATCACCTTGTGGAAGGCCAAGTTTTTGCTCTAATTTATGCAGCTCCTTTTCCGGCTGACTGATTAAGTCTTCGAATCGAATGATTATATCGGCATGTTTTGACCAGCTCAGTATGTGCTGAGACCACCCACCAAAAGAAGTTCCAAATGGTGACAATATTACCGTTCTTAGGTTGAATTCGTAATTGGAACCAGGATTGACAATTTGACTGCGATGATAGGCCATAGAAACCATGGCATCTCGTCCATCGCGAATAAGGTAAATCGACTTCATGTGTTTGTGAGGGATTTCTGTTTTATTTGGAAGTTCATGTGTTTTTATAAACAAAGGGAGTTTGCAAGAACGGTTTTCTGCCAGTACTTTTTTGGGCGACTCTGCGCCATAACCTTCCCATGTATAAATTCCATACACTTCTTTCAAAAGTATTCTTAAAAAAGTGTTTCCTGATCGGGGGTAAGAGGCAATCCAGTAGTTCATTTTTGATAGATAGGTAAATTAATTTCAATGACGGCGCCATGGTTTTGGTTGTAAGCTTTTATATTGCCACCGTGTTCTTCTACAATTTTTTTAACGATGGCCAGCCCTAGACCAGACCCCGTTGCTTTGGTTGTTTCATACGGTTCAAAAAGCCGTTCGAGGATTTTTTCATTGAAGCCTTTGCCGTTGTCTTGTACTTTTATTGTTAGGGCATTTTCATTGTCTTGGTGAATGCTGGTGTGAATAAGAATGTTGACTTCATTGGATTCTGCACTTTCCTGAGAGTTTTTTATGAGGTTGGTAAGTAACTGAGAAAACCTCACTTGATCTATGTACATTATGGGTTCTGGTTCCAACAGTTCCAATTTAAAGTTAATACCAGCATGAGAAATAAAGTAAAGATCCACGGCATTTTTGATGAGCTTGTTTAATCCGCCAGGCTCTCTTTTTAATTCAGGGGCTTTGGCATAATCAGAAAAAGCATTGACCAAAGTCTTTAAGTTTTCAACTTGTGAAACGATGGTTTGAGTGGCTCTATCAAGAACATCCTTGTCTTCCTCTGGTAGTTTCTTTAAAAAACGCAGTCGCAATCTTTCCGCTGAAAGCTGGATTGGAGTTAATGGGTTTTTTACTTCGTGAGCTAAGCGCCGTGCCACCTCAGACCAAGCGGCATCTCTTTGTGCTTGATTGATAATGGTTTGGTCATCAAAGACGATAACTAAGCCGCCTTCTTCTTGTTCGTTTTGTGGAATTCTGCTGCCTCGAACAACTAACACGCGCCGTTTGTCATTTTCTGAAATAAGAGTTTCTTGTTGCCAGTTCTCATTGTGATCCTTCAGTTTGGTGAGCAGTAACTCTACAAAGGGTGCTAAACTTATGTTTTTAATTGAAAGGTATTCTACATTTTGATTGAGGATATCTTTGCTTTTAAGGTTTAATATCTTGCCTGCTGCGGCATTGGCCATTAATATTCTTTGTTCGTTATTAATGCTCAAAACGCCACTGGACAAATGCGATAAGACACTTTCCAGATACCATTTTTGACTAAAAGCCTCGGTTTGTGCCCGATGAGCGAGCGCACTGGATTCTTCTAGTTGATAGGACATAGAATTGAAGGACTTGACCAAAAAACCAATCTCGTCATTGGATGAGACGGGTATTTTCTGGCTGTAATCTCCTTCAGCAATCGCTTCGGTTGCTTTTGACAGCAATCGAACAGGTGCAACTAGTTTTTTTGCCGCTGAAAAAGCCCAAATCAAGGCCAGCAACATGCTTAACATAAGTACTAGAGCTAGGATAATATTAAAAGAACTTTTTAATTGCTCTCTTTGGTATTTTTGCTGATTGTAGCCAATGGCGGCGGATTCAATATTGTGAGCAAGTTGGCTGTATTCGGCATGAATGGTAAAGAGCCCTTGCAAATACCGATAGCTGGAGGAAACATTTAAGACGTTTTGTATTTTGACCAAGGTCCTAATTTGCAATTGATTGCTGTTTTCTTTTTGTTCGTATCGGGCAAAATTATTGCCTTTTTGTACATCTCTGAAGGCAGATTGAGGAGGCAAGCTGCTACCGATGTCAAAGTCTATGCTCGCAACTTCTATTAGCTGCCCACTTGCCGAAATCAAAGCCAAGCTTGAGGCGCTGGTCTCATCCAAGTAGCGTTCTAAATAGATGGCTTGTCTTGGTTCGTCAATTTCGGCCAGTTCTTGGGCTGTTTTTTTTGTTTCGACTAAGGCCTGTTTGGTTTGTGAGTCAAGAAATATTTGCCCTAAGGTAAGTGAGTCTCCTAGAGCCATGCCTGTTTTAGTATCAAACCAACTATCAATGTAATTGTTTAAAAATTGACTGGAAAAGATATAGACAATTAATACAGGGGGCAAGGACAACGATACAAAGGTGGTGACCATTCGGGTTGTGAGTTTAATGCCCGCTTCGTTCTTTTTGTGCTGCAGATACAACCAGACTAAACGTTGCAAAATGATGATGGCCAAAACAATAACAGCGAGTATAGAAGCACCAAACAACCAAAGATAAACCCGATTAAATTGTTCGGCACTTTGAACCGCTTTGCCCAATAAAAACATGGAAAAAAGTAAAACCATGACCAAAGCAATAATTAGGCTGTTTTTGATGCGGCTTTTGATTATCTGTTTATTCATCTTGAATGCTTAATTTTTGCTCGTACCATTGGGTATTGATATCCCATTGGTCATTAAACAAAACAGGCAATTGCATGGCAATAGGAAGAGCGCCTTGATCCAATCGAATCCTGAGTTCAATGCGCATGTCTTTGTGTTTGAGAAACAGGCTGTTTTTATAAGAAAAAACCATAAGATTTTCCATGTTTTCCCACAGTTCTTGGTATTCATTGAATCGCAGTTGTGCTCCTGACTGTGTGTTTTTAACAGTATAGAGTTTGCCTAAATTAAAATAGGAAATCTCGAGCTCAATCATTTGGCTGGAAATGGTTTTGTCAAACCACCATGGGATGTTTTGAAAAAGACGGCTCTTGGCAATCAGCTTAATCCGAATGCCGTTATCTATGGCTTCTTTAATGTCTTCGGAACTAACAAAGTTCAGTTTAGGTGAAATTTTTACTTGGTCTTTGTCATGATAAGCGTATATCGCCGTCACTTTGTTTTCGGCTAATGCTAGGTGACTTGCCAAAAACAATATGATAAATATTGAGGCCTTTGCATGATTATGTGGCGAAAGAATAAATAGAGCAAATTTGCCAGATTGAGCCAAAAATTGAAGGCAATAGCTCGCTATTGGCGAAATTTTTGGCAAAAAGTTGGTGAGTTTAATCATTTTTTATTCGTCACACTAATTATGCAAAGGTCTCATATAAATTAAAGTTCATTTTTCACTAAATAACAGTAATAAAAACCATCCATATCTTCGCGCCCTGATATTATTTGAATCCCATGTTCGCAGTTGATGGCAAAAGGATATTTTAACTTGATTTCACTGAACTGCGGGTGAGAATTCAGAAATAAACGGATTTGATCGCTGTTTTCTTGACGAAAGGCAGAACATGTTGAATACAAGAGTTTGCCGCCTGGTTCGAGTAAGGCTGCAACGCTGTTGAGCAAATCGAGTTGATCTTTGCATATTTGCTTTAACTCTTTGGCTTGGCGAACCATCTTTATATCGGGGTGACGGCGCACAATTCCAGAGGCGCTGCAGGGAACATCCAACAATATTTTGCTGTATTTTTTGCCTTTAAACCATGTTTCTGCTTGCCTTGTATCGGCAAGTAAAACATTTGCCTTTAATTTTAAACGCAAAAGATTCTCATCTATTTTTTTTGCTCTGTTGGCATACTGTTCAATGGCATCAAGTTGACAATTCGGTGCTAACTCTAACAGGTGACAGGTTTTCCCGCCTGGAGCGGCGCAGGCATCCAAAATGTAATCCTTGTCATTGGGTTGTAAGATGTGTGCAGCTAGTTGAGCACTGGCATCTTGAACAGAAATTTTACCATCGATAAAATCCTGATCTTGGCGAATGTCTTTGGCTTCTATTTTATAAGCATTTTTTATGCTCGAATGCGCTTTGTCGGAGCTTGATGTTTTGTAATTTGAGCGACTACGAATCCACAAAGGGGCTTTTGTATTGTTGGCGATTAATAGTTCTTGCCAGTGCTCGGGCCAGTCCATTTTAAGTTGATCTATCCACCATTGAGGATGGGCGTAGTGAGCGGACTCGCTAGAGTTTTTGTGATCTTTTGCTTCCACAGCTTTTCTTAAACAGGTGTTTATTAAAGCGACTGACCATTTTTTGTTTAATTTTTTGGCGGTATTTTGTGCTTCGTTGACAACAACATGGGCTGGCTTTTGCATGTATCTATTTTCAGCCAAGGCTTGTGTTAATATCACTTGAACCATTTTGTCTTTGGGTTTTTTATCAACAAACTGCAACCAACAGTCTTCTAATTGCAGGTAATGCCGAATCGTTTCATAACACAAAGCCTTGACCGCCGATTTAAACTCGGGTTTAAAATTATTGCCCAGTCTTGCTGCAAAGACTTCTGACAAGTTTACTTTTTTAAACACAACGGTATGAGTAATTTGTACGGCGATAGAACGAATACTGTGACGACTCATTTAAGCTGTAAACCACTGAGATTTCGACGGCATAAAATTGTTGATAGGCATTTGTTTTTTGCCAGCTTTTTGAATAATTTCAATTTGTAATTGCCCCGCGGAACATTGGATGACTAGTGTGTTTTTATTGGCAATCACGATTTCCCCAGCTACTTGGCTATTATCCGTATATGAATAGACTGAAGCTTGGGCAATTTTGTAGGGCTCTCCTTTTATTTCTACAAGTACACCAGGCCAAGGATTAAAGGCACGAATTTTACGATCGAGCTGTTGTGCGGATTCTTGCCAGCTTACTTTGGATTCTGATTTTTCTAATTTATGTGCATATGTTTTGTTGGAGTCTTCTTGTTCCATGGGTTCTGGGAGCTTGTTTTCTTGCAACAATTGCAAACATTCTAATAAGGCAAAAGCCCCCATCAAGGCTAATTTGTCGTGCAATTGAAGCGCTGTTTCATTTTTACTGATAGCACATTCATGCTGTACAAACACTGGCCCTGTATCCAATCCAGCTTGCATTTGCATAATTCCAACGCCTGTTGTTTTGTCCCCAGCCAAGAGTGCTCGATGAATTGGAGCGGCACCACGCCAGCGAGGCAATAATGACGCATGAATATTCCAACAATCCAGTGCAGGAATGTCCAGTACTTTTTGTGGCAAGATTAAGCCGTAGGCAACGACAATCAACAAGTCTGGTTTTAAATCTTGCAGTTCTTGGATTGCCTTTGGGTCTTTAAAGTTTTGCGGTTGAAAGACTGCAATATCGTGTTTAACAGCGCATTGCTTGACAGCTGAATAATTTATCTTTCGACCGCGGCCGACGCCTCGGTCGGGTTGGGTATAGACACCAACGACATTGCATTTGTTTTGTATTAAAAACTCTAAGGGTTTTACTGAGAACTCAGGAGTACCGCAAAAAACTATTCGCATGTTTTTTTCTCCATAATGGGCAATGATATTTGTACAGGTTCTATGGTTCCTTGGCCATGAAAAATGCGTTTGTATTCTGCTCGTGAGACAGAAATATACCGGTCGTTACCACCAATCTCTACCTGGTTTCCTGACTTTATTGCTCTGCCTTTTTCATCAACACGAACAACCATGGTCGCTTTTGCTCCTGTGTGGCAAATGGTTTTTAATTCATTCAAATGGTCGGCCCAAGCCAACAAATAATGACTGCCAGAAAACAGTTCGCCTTGGAAATCGGTTCTTAAACCATAGGCAAGAACAGGAATATTCAATTGATCAACGATTTCTGTTAATTGATAGACTTGATCTTTGCTTAAAAACTGTGCTTCATCGACAAGAACACAGTGTATGTTGTGCTCTTTTAAGTGCTTTTCAACAATGGCCAATAAGTTTTCCTTTTCCGAAAAAATAATGGAAGGCGATTCCAGTCCAATACGTGAGGCGACTTTTCCTACGCCAAATCGATTGTCCAAAGCAGGTGAGAGTATCAATGTCTTCATGCCCCGCTCGCGATAATTGTAACTTGACTGCAATAAATGTGTGGTTTTTCCAGCATTCATTGCTGAATAATAAAAATACAGTTTAGCCATGGAAGTTTGATTTGGTGATTGGAGGCGCTATTCTAACAGTTTTGTAATTTGATGTGGTTCAGAAAAATAGTTTCCTTGAAAATAATTGACTCCCAAGGCTTTGATCGCTGTTAATATTTCTTTGCTCTCTATGTGTTCTGCAATTGTTTGTGTGTTCATGACTTCTGCAATGTAAACAATGGATTTAATCACCGCTTCGTTTATTTTATCTTCTTGGTAACCCTTGATAAATTGGCCATCAATCTTTATGAAATCATAGGGGATATTCTTTAAATAGGAGAAACTCGTTAGCCCTTTTCCAAAATCATCCAGCGATATTTTACAACCCAAGGATTTGACATGATTAATGAATTCTAGGGCTTTATCCAGATTCTTAATAATTTCATTTTCAGTAATTTCAAAACAGATGTTCTTGCAATTGATTGAATACCGGTCTAAACACCCTAAGACAAAAGGCAGAAACCCATCTCGACTTAAGGAGTGACCAGAGAGATTAATCGAAAACAAAGTTGTTCCTAAGTGCGCTTGGTTTTCGTGATAAAATTTAAAAAACATTTCAATAACGCGTTTGTCAATGGTGAAAAGCATGCCAAAACGGTCTGCAGCTTCCATAAAGTGTGCTGGAGAGATTAAATCGTCATTTTTACCACGCATTCTTAAGAGAACTTCGTAGTGTTTTTTTGTAGAATTCATAGCATTGATGGATTGACACCACAGTTCGAACTTGCCTTTTAACAAAGCTTTTTGAATGGCATCGTACCATTTCAATTCGGTTTGTGTTTTTTGAAATTCTTTTTTATCAACATTATAAACCGTGCATTTGTTTCTGCCTGTTTCTTTGGAAAGATAACAGGCTTCATCTGCATGCACAAACACCGAGCGAAAATCATCCTCTTGTGTGACAAAGACAATGCCAATACTTATGCCAATTTTAAATATTTTGTTTTTCCATTGATAAGTATAGCCAGTGATTGCTTGCTTAACTTTTTCTGCTATGGCCAATGCTTGAGCTTGTGATTTGTTTGCAAGGATAAGACCAAACTCATCCCCTCCTAGCCGTGATAAGTAGGCCTTTTCTCCTATGGTTGCTAGTAATAATTGACTGATTTCTTCGAGTACATCATCGCCATGAATGTGGCCACAAGAATCATTAATTACTTTAAAGTGATCCAGATCCATGTATAAAAAGGACAGCTTATTGTCTTTCTGCCGATTGCTAATGAGTAACTGTTTTAGTTTTCTTTCACACCATCTACGAGAATAAAGCTTTGTTAATGAGTCTCTAAAGGCAAGTTTGCCCAATCTTTTAACCAATTTTACTTGTTGGGTCACATCTTGGTAATGCCAGCAACGGCCAATCACTTTTCCATCATTGATAAAAGGCGAGGATCTTTGTTCAATAATTCTGCCATCAATTAATTCTAAAATATCCTTTTGTTTTTCTGTGGAATAGAGCTTATCAGAAAAATTTATGTGGTTCTGTGAAGGCTCTATTGCCAGTTTTTTTTTCATTTTTTTAACAGTTTTTTTCATGGGGTTTAAAAAAACTTTGCCCTTTTTAAACCCCCACATGCTATTAAATTCGGGACTAACCACAATAAACTTCTCTGTTTTATCGACAATAACCAGAGCATTGGTTAGTGATTCAAGAATGGTTTTATTGGTGACTCTTAATCTCTTGATGACTTTTTCAGTCAGTATGCCTTCTGTTTCTATCGTGCATATTCCATAATAACCTATTATTTTCGAATTGCGCTTTAAGATTTTTCCAGATGAATTTATATACGCAAACTGGCCGTTATCAAAGGAAATCTTAAATTTGAAGTTTTTGTATTTTTGTTGTTCAGAAATGGCTTGTTGCCACTCCTCAACACGTTCTAGTTTTAAAAACTCTGCTAGCTTTTTACCCACCAAATCTGCAGGCTTTAAGCCCGTATGTTTTTCTAGAGCCGAATTAATATAGGTGATAACAAAGTTTTCATCCGTTTCCCAAAACAAGACATCGCTACAAATATCAGCGAGGTCATAAAAGTTATCCGTATTTAAGCGCTCACTTTGCATGTTTACAAAATTTTAAACTCTGCTCGACAACCATTTGTGACCCATATTTCTCGACCATTATAGCCCCATTTGCCGACACAACTGGCTCGAGAGCGCTGTTTGTAAAGTTGCACTTTTGATCCTCGAGGTATAGGGCAGGTCTTTCTGTTCAAATTATACGACTCACAGACGATGCGATTCGTTTGAGTGTGTTGTTGAGTATTAGAGTTACCGTAATTTTGGCTAAAAGGTATGTTGTTTGTGCGGTTATTTGCATGGGGATTTAATGGGGCATTGCCTCTACCACCATTGATATACAGTTGAAATGTTGCTCTGCATCCATTATCAACCCAAATTTGACCGTTGCTGTATCCCCAGTTTCCTTGGCAAGATGCCCGTGACCTTTGTTTTTTGAGCCGTACGCCTCCAGAGGTATCGGCTGAACACACTCTTTTTTGTAGGTTTCTGGAGGAACAGCTCACCGTATCTTGAATATAGTTGTTTGCGAAACCGTTGTTGTAATTCAGTAGTCGGAACTGAGCACGGCAACCATTGGTTACCCAAATACCATTGCGGTCGTAACCCCAATTGCCATTGCAGCTGGCTCGTGATAGTTGCCGAATAAAATCAACGCCACCTCGTGTATTTGCAGGACAGCTTTGAAACCGAAGGTTTCTTGAGCTACAAACAAGTAAGTCATTTTGGCTTCCGTACCTGTCCTCAATGGCAAATTCTGCCCGGCAACCATTGCTAACCCAGATGCCATTTCTATCATAGCCCCAACTGTTGAGACAAGAAGCATTGCTCAATTGGTTGATCAAAAAGACATCGCGCCCGCCTAAAAAGGCCCGACAATAATTTCTTTGGTAGTTGTAGGATTCACAGACCATTATATTGCCAATAGAATCCGCTTGATCCCAGCCAAAGTTTAGACTAAATTCTGCACGACAACCTCGATCCACCCAAATGCCTGTTTGATCGTAACCCCAATTGTAATTGCAATTCGAATTTGACAGCTGTCTGACAATGTTGACACCGTATTGAGTATTGACACGGCAGTGGTTTCTTCGGCCATTATAAGATTCACAGACAATGGTTTGGCCATTGTTTTGGTAGCGATATTTGTCCATATATTTGTCATTGTGAATGTTCTTAAGCTCTCTTGCTGCTTCTTGTGAAACTGCGCTAAAGGCTATTAGCAATAGAAGTACTGCAATGTTTTTCATTTTGAATCCTCTGTTCTCTTTATAAATTTTGATAAATGACGATCAGCCACATTGTTCTGAAAGCCAATAATATTATTATTCACCAAGTGCCTTGAAACGTAATAATACAACGGTATGACTGGGATGTCATGTAATAAAATGTTTTCTGCTTGCTGAATTAGCTTGTTTTTTTCGAGCGTGTCTTGGCTTAATCGTATTTGTTTGATGAGTTTGTCGTAGTTTTGGTTGTTAAATCGATAAAAGTTAAATCGAGATTTTGATTCAAATAGCTCTAAAAAACTCAGTGCATCAGCATAATCGGCTATCCATCCCGAACGAAATGCCTGTCTTTTAATTGATTTTCTGGAATTGACAAAAACTTTCCATTCCTGTTTGAGGAGTTTGGTTTTTATTCCTAAGTTTTGTCTCCACATTGCAGCAATGGCTAGGGCTACTTTTCGTTGATTGTCGCTGTTATTGTAAAGAATTTCTAGTGTGATGTTTTTGTTCTGTAAGCCGCTTTGTTTAAAGAGTTGCTTGGCTTTTTTGACTCTATCTTCATAGGATTGGAGGGCTGGAGAAGACACTAAACTATTGATTAGCTCTCGCGGTAGAATGCCATAAGCTGGTTTTTGTCCTGACTTTAATACCTTTTCTACCAAAATTTTACGGTTAATCGCCAGTGATAGTGCTTGGCGTAAGTTCTTGTTTTTAAGCAAGGGGTCTTTCATGTTTAGGCCCAAAAAGAAAGAACCCAAATAAGGAAAGATACGTAATTCCTCAACAAGATTGTCTTGTATCCAGGCCAATTGATTGTCAGGAATACTTTCTGTGATATCCAGCTCTTGTGCCCTAAAACGTTTGAGTTCACTGGCTTGGTTTTCTGTATTCCAATAGATAACCTTATCAAAATAGATGTTTTCTTGTTGGTAATAATAAGGATTTTTTTGCAGTTCGATTTTTTCTTGTACTCGCCAATTTAAAAGCTGATAGGCACCGTTACTGATACTAGGACGATTGTTTGTTTGTGATTTTGACAAAGGATAGAACACAGGCAGTGTAAGTTTTTCTAAAAAAGCAGAGTCTTTTTGCCACAATCGAATCTGCAAAGTGTGCTCATCTATGGCTTTTATTCCCAGATTATCTGGGCTTAATTTCATCTGTAAGATTTGCTCTCCATGCCCAATGTTTTTTAATAAAAAAGCATAAGGAGAGGCTGTTTTAGGGTCCACAGCCTTTTGCCAACCGCGGACAAAGTCTTCTGCAATTACCGCACTGCCATCAGACCACTTGCTGTTTTTCTTTAAAAAAAAAGTCCAAACATTGCCCTGTACCCGATGACTCTCAGCAACACCATAAACAGGCTTACCTTCGACATCAAGAGTCATTAATCCCTCGTACAAATCTCTTAATATGTTATGAGAATTCAAGCCTTCAGCTAGGTGTATATTTAAAGAATCGGGTTCAGAGCCCATGCCTCTGTTTAATGTTTGCTGTGCAAAGGCTATTGAAACAGAGAACAAGAGACCATAGATAGTTGTGATGTGTTTTATCTTCATACAATGATTATGCCTTATATTAATGAATATTTAATGAATGAAATTTATTATACATGATAATATACACTACTAGGAGCTTGTACGAGTACAGAAAATCATTTCTAATCTCGGACACGTTCCTAGTGCTATAATTATTAAGTTCTGTCAAATATACAGTTTGTCTCGTAAAAGTAGTTGTGTTGGCATGTTTTTAAAAATTAAAGTTGTTTGAGAAGTAAATTATTTATAAAACTCAAAAGCTTAATAAATACATTCTCAACGAATTTTTTACTTTTTGAAAATAAACCTACACAACGACGGTGAATATTTAACAAACTTATTGTTTGTAGTACTAGAATTCCGTTCTTGTGATGGCGAGCTCAAACGACAATAATCGTTTCAACGAAAGCGGAATTGAGGCACTCTTTTTTATAACCACCGACAGCGAGTAAACCATTGAGTAAAACACAACGCATAGAACATAAGAGCCAACTTATTGATTATTTGGCATCGGGCTGTAAACCAAAATCAGAATGGAAAGTCGGTACAGAACATGAAAAATTTGGTTTTGATACACAAACATTATTGCCACTAGGCTATCATCAAGAAGGTGGAATTAAGGACATTTTAAATGGCCTAAAGGATGCGTACTCTTGGCAGGGGGAATACGAAGGTGAAAACATCATTGCCCTTTATCGAGATGGGTGCTCGGTTACTTTAGAACCTGGTGGACAATTGGAGTTGTCAGGGGCTCCCTTGGCGGATATTCATGCAACCTGTCGTGAAACCTATGCCCACCTTAAAGAGGTGAAAGCCGTCTGTGAAAAATATAATTCAGCTTTTATTGGTATGGGTTTTCATCCGATGGCCAGAAAAAGCGAGATAGAATTTATGCCGAAAGGGAGGTATAAAATCATGCGTGAATATATGCCCAAGGTTGGTACTTTGGGACTGGACATGATGAAGCGCACCTGTACTATACAAGCTAATTTGGATTTTTCATCAGAAGCTGACATGATAAAGAAGTTCCGAGTTTCTTTAGCACTCCAGCCTATTGCTACGGCTTTGTTTGCCAATTCACCTTTTAAAAATGGTCAGCCCAATGGCTTTTTGTCCTACCGCTCGCACATTTGGACTGATACGGACAATGACCGTTGTGGGACGATTCCTTTTGTTTTTGAGGACTCTATGAGTTTTGAAAGATATGTGGATTACATGCTTGATGTTCCCATGTATTTTGTCTATCGAAAGGGGACATATTTGGATGCCAGTGGACTTTCGTTTCGAGATTTTATGCAGGGCAAGCTATCCATCTTGCCTGGTGAGTTACCAACAATGAAGGATTGGGAAGATCATTTAACAACCGCTTTTCCTGAAGTCCGATTGAAAAAATTTCTTGAGATGCGTGGAGCAGATGGCGGTCCTTGGCGGCGCATATGTGCTTTGCCTGCTTTGTGGGTTGGTTTGTTTTATCATCAAGATTCTCTTGATGCTGCGTGGGATTTGGTTAAAGATTGGAGCCAAGAAGAGCACCAACATTTGCGAGATGAGGTTCCTAAAAAAGGCCTGTGTACTTCTTTTAGAAAAGGTATTGTAAGAGACATTGCGCGTCAGATGCTTGATCTTTCTCGTTTGGGTTTGGAGGCTAGAAATGTTCGGGGTCAGTGCGGTAAAGACGAAACCCTCTTTCTTGAACCTTTGCAAATTATTGCTGATACCGATGTTACTCCAGCAGAACGAAAATTAGGAAAATACCACAGTGTTTGGGACAAAGACCTGAAACATTTGTTCGAAATTTATAAATATTAATATCCGACATAGAAAATACAATTGTATGAACACTAGCAATCAAATAAGCAATAAAACACTACTTTTAACTGGAGCCTGTGGCGGCCTAGGCTCATCTTTGGCCTTGGAACTGTGCAAACTACAGGCGAATGTTATCCTCTCAGATAAAAACCCTCGTTCTCTGGATATTATGTGTACAAAAATCATGGAACAAGGTGGTAAAGAGCCCATTGTATATCCAATGGATCTTATGGGAACAACGCCCAATGATTTTCTGAAATTGGCTGAAATTATAGGCGAAAAGCTTGGGCAACTTGATGGTTTAATTCATACGGCGGCTGAATTCAGTGGTTTAAGCTCTTTTGATCAGTACGAGGCAACTCGCTGGCTAAAGGAGATGCAGATTAACCTCAATTCCCCTGTGTTTTTAACTCAAGCCTTGTTGCCCTTGCTCAAAAAATCAAAAGGCTCAATTGTTTTTACTTTGGAAAATTTAACAACGGTCTCGCAAGCTTATTGGGGCAACTATGGTACGGCAAAATCTGCTTTAGCACAGTTTGCTTCTATCTTGAAAGATGAAATGGAATCGGCTAATGTCAAGGTTCACACGATATCACCTGAACCCATGAAAACTCAATTAAGAAGCAAAGCATGGCCGGCTGAAGATCCCTCACACTTATTAGCACCCGGAGTAGTCGTTCAGCAGTACTTGGAATTGTTTTTGGCTTAAACTACAAGCTAGTACTGCAATTAATAAGTTCCGTCTAATATTCAGCTTATCTCGCAAAAGTAGTTGTGTTGGCTTGTTTTTAAAAATAAGCCAACACAAAACGGTGAATATTAGACAATACTTATTGTTTGTAGTACTCACTCTATTTGACGAGAAAAAGCGGGAAATGGCGCAAATCCAGCTTTTCTGTAATAGATTTCTATTCTCGGACAAGCTCCCAGGAGCTTGTCCGAGAATAGCGATTGTAGCGAGATACTCTGAATCATGACTTGTTTTATTTGTTAGGAATGAGTTGCTCCGCGACAAACCACGCATATTCTTCTGCTTCTTGGCTGTCGGGCAAAGAACCATAAAGTGTTTTAGACATGTGCAAAAAACCCACATAGACCGAATAGGCCAGCAAGGCCTGTGATTTTGCTTTTGAAACGCTGTATCCCATTTCTTTGTAGGAATTTTGTAGGTAAGACAGCCGCTCAAGAGTGGTTTCTTTTAAGATTTTCGAAATCAACAGATGCGAACGATCGGCCAATAAAGTACTATAAATCAAATGGGATTGTATGGGCTCGGCACTTAATTTAAACCAAGCGAGCAGTCGTTTTTTTGGGTTTTTGATGGGTAATATTTTTTCATCAATGAGTTTTCTGTCATTGCGCCTCCAGCGTTTTAAGGCTTGTTTAACCAAGTCCATACGGTTGCTAAAGTGCCAGTAAAAACTGCCTTTGGTCACTCCTAACTCACGCGCTAAAGGTTCCACAGCAACTGCCGCTACGCCTTGATGAGCAATTACATTTAATGCCGCTTCTTGCCAGTCTTCGGCACTGAGCATTTTTTTCTTGGAGTTTTCATTCATAAATTTAATTTAACACGATATGAATGTTTAAATAAAGTAAAACCTGCCTTTTTTAAGCACTTCCATACGCTAGCGTATTGACTTTTGTTTTATCGCGCTCCATACTATACCGTATGGTAATTTATTTTGGAGACCTATTATGAATTTTTTAATTTTATTCGCGGCCTTTTTAGTGGCTAGTTTTGGCTGTTCTTATCTAAAAACAAGCCTAAAAACATGGACGATCGTCACCGCAGTTACTCTCGCAGTTGTGACTTACAAATTGACTACTGGCTGGTTAGCTGTGAGTGTTGTCTGGTTGATTTTCGTGTCGATAGCGACTCTACTCAACCACAGAAAACTAAGGCAGAAAATAATCACGGCACCTTTCTTAAGTTTTTATAAAAAAGCGTTACCAAAGTTATCAGAAACAGAAAAAATTGCACTGGAATCGGGTACGGTGAGCTGGGATGGAGAGCTGTTCAGTGGCAAGCCAAATTTTAAAAAATTGCACAGTATTCCAGCACCACAACTGAGCTCGGATGAACAAGCCTTTATTAATGGCCCTGTTGCTGAGCTTTGCAGTATGGTTGATGAGCATAAAATCAACCATGAAAAGGGTGATATGCCACAAGAAGTATGGCAATTTATTCGTGACAATGGTTTTATTGGCATGATTATTTCTAAAAAATACGGCGGTTTGGGGTTTTCTGCATTAGGGCATTCAATGGTGCTACAGAAGTTAGCCAGTAGGAGTGTGGCTGTAGCGGCCAGTGTTGCGGTTCCAAATTCTTTAGGACCCGCTGAATTATTGCACCAATATGGCACACAAGAGCAAAAAGATCATTATTTACCACGTTTGGCAGCAGGTAAGGACATTCCTTGTTTTGCTTTAACTGGACCCTCTGCGGGTTCTGATGCCACTTCCATTCCTGACACTGGAGTTGTTTGCAAAAGAAAATACAAAGGCAAAGAACAACTCGGCATTTTACTTAATTTTGATAAACGCTACATAACATTGGCTCCTGTGGCCAGTGTTGTGGGTTTGGCCTTTCAGATGTCAGACCCTGAGGGTTTGATTGGAGATAAAAAACAATTGGGTATTACTTTAGCCTTGATTCCACGTGATACCAAGGGCATGGACATAGGCAGAAGACATAACCCATTGGATGTGATGTTTATGAATGGCCCTGTTCGCGGCCAAGATGTCTTTATACCGATGAGTTATCTTATTGGTGGTGAAAAAATGATTGGTCAAGGATGGATGATGCTGGTGGAATGTCTTTCTGTGGGACGCGCTATATCCTTGCCATCGTGTTCTACTGGTGGAGCAAAAATGGTCACTTTTGCAACAGGAGCTTATGCACGTATCCGCAAACAATTTAATATGCCAATAGGTCGATTTGAAGGCATTGAAGAAGCCTTGTGTGAAATTGCAGGCATGACTTATACCATGGCAGCCACCTCAACAATGACTGCACTTGCTGTTGATCAAGGTGAAGTGCCGGCAGTTCCTTCTGCCATTGCAAAAATGCACGCCACTGATATGTCGCGTACGGTTATTTCACATGCTATGGACATTCATGGCGGTAAAGGCATTATTATGGGCCCCCGAAATTACTTGGGCCGCGCTTGGATGGGATTGCCCATTTGGATTACAGTGGAAGGTGCAAACATATTAACCCGCAGTATGATTATTTTTGGTCAAGGTGCTATTCGTTGTCATCCTTATGTTCTAAAGGAAATGGAAGCAGCAGCCATTGAGGATGAAAAGCAGCGTTTAGAAAAATTTGATTCGCTGTTGTTTCAGCATATTGGTTATAGCTTTAGCAATGCGGTTCGCTCCTTTTTTATGGGTTTAGGTTTGTGGCGTTTAGAAAAAGCTCCGGCTGACAAATTCAGTAAGAAATTTTATGCTAAAATCACCCGTTACAGTGCTGCCTTTGGTTTGGCCGCAGATGTTTCCATGCTTACCTTGGGTGGGGCTTTGAAGAAAAAGGAAAAAACATCAGCTCGGTTAGGAGATGTTTTAAGCCATCTTTATATGGCCTCAGCAGTATTAAAGCGTTATCGTGATCAAGGTTCACAACATGCAGATCAATCTCTGGTTGCTTGGTCGTTGCATCAGCATTTTTATAAAATTGAACAGGCCTTAAAACTCTTAACTTATAATTTTCCTAGTAAGGTTGTTGGTTTTATTTTGCGTCGTTTGGTTTTGCCCTTGGGCACTCATGAGCTCCCAGCTGGAGATCGCTTGGGTCATAAAGCAGCTAGTTTAATATTAAACCCCAATGAAACTCGTGCACGCTTGACAGATGGCATAGACAAGCAAGCAACAAGTAATAATGTTGTGGCTCAAATGAACAATACTTTAATTAAGGTCATTGATGCAGAGCCATTAGAGAGACGCATTCTAAAAGCCATTAAAGCTGGAGAAATCAAAGCGATTGCACCAGATCAGCAATTGCAACAAGCCTTGGACAAAGATATTATTAACAGAGAAGAATTTAATAAACTGACAGCTGTTCGTGCTGAGATTTTGGAAGTTATTTCGGTCGATGATTTTGACTTTGATGCTTTTGATAGGACTGTTGCTAAAGAAGCACGAGGAAGAAAAACCAAAGCAGCCTAGTACTACAAACAATAAGTATTGTCTAATATTCACCGTAGTTGTGTTGGCTTATTTTGCGAGATAAGCTGAATATTAGACGGAACTTATTAATTGCAGTACTAGGAGCTTAGCTTGTCCCAGGATAGTAATCGCAGAAAAGAAGGTTTTCTATTCTTGGTCAAGCTTGTTGGATTTTTTAAAAAGCAATAAAAAAAAGCTAAAGCCCTGAATTAGGACTTTAGCTTTTTTATAGGTATTCTAATATATAACTTTGCTTATACTTTAACCATAAATCTTCTTGAAATCATAACGATTAATAGAAGTAACAATGCATATCCAAGCCAATCCATTACAGGAATAATTGCAGGAGCTTGTAAAGTCCCATTAATAACAAAAGGCAAGCCTAATGCCGTAGCAGTAGCACCATCTACGATGTCTCCCCAAGTACCAGCATTTGCTTGCATTGCATTACCCGTTGTTGTTTGACCAGGAATAGTGACAGGTGGTGCCCAAGGACCAGATGCTTCCGAACCTTCAGATTGCCAATCAATCCAATAAGTGCCAGGAGCTAAAGAAACACCAGCATCTACTGTGGACGCTGCGATTTGTCTGTTTGCAGCCGAGCCACTGGTGTCTTCTGTTACTCTAAGAATATTAGAGTTAACTGTTGAAACCATTCTGTTAGTGGTATCGTCTCCAAAAACAACAGTGCTCCCTGGTGCACCAGGTACTCCGTCCCATATTTGGAAGTTAACAGCAGTAATTGTTGAGGCTGTTGCACCAGTTTGATAAGCATAAAATGTAATTGTTTCGAGATTCCAACCCGTACCCGTCACAGTAAATTCATCAGCAACTCTAAAATCTCCAGTATGCGCAAATCCAAAAGTGGTCATACCTAGAGTTGTATTTTGTAAAATACTCTCATCCAAGCCGCCAGAGCCAGTTCCTGTGTTAGTGATTATTGGGCCGTTGTTAAAAAGAACGCTGCCACCTGCTCCCGCTGGAAACAGATAAGCACTGTTGTTTGTTCCTGGGTTGGTTAATACTTCAAATTCATCCAATGTCTCTCTACTTCCATCATTTGCGAAAGCTGATAAACTCATGATTAATGATAGTCCAATTGTTTTTACTAGTTTCATACTCCACCTTTAAATTAATATTGTTAATTATTTTAGGCCGATGTAAAAATTTGTCAACTGAATAGCATTTAGTTATTCATATTAATGATGTAATTGTATAAGAAACTAACACAAACACATGAAATTGCTTGATTATTTTATATAACCAGATTCTGAAAGTTCGGGATAGGGCTCTCCTCTTTCACGAAACATTCGAGCCAATCGTGGATAACTCCATTCAAACAAGAGCTTTTTGTACCGTTCTTCTTGCAGGCAACGCTTTAAATACATACCTGCAGCTAAGCGTTGTTTTTGAGCTTCAAATAGGATAACTGCTGATGCAACAGAGACATTAAGAGAAGCAACCATGCCGTGCATAGGAACTGTAATGTGTTGATCAACTATTTTAGCAGTGTTATCTGAAATACCAGCGAGCTCAGTGCCCATGACAATGGCGGTGGCTTGGGTGTAATCTACATCTCGATAATCTATAGCATCTTGAGAAAAATGCGCCGCCAACAACTGATAACCTTGATTTTTTAATTGGCCCGCTATGGTTTCAAAAGCGTCGTGTTTGTGAGCTTCAACCCATTTTTGTGAACCCTTGGCATAATAATTTAACTGCCGATAACCCTTTGTAACTGGAATATAGTGGACGTCTTGAATGCCTACAGCATCGCAGGTTCTGACGATAGCATTAAAATTATGAGGTTTGTGAATATTGTCCATAACCACGGTTAAATCGCACTGTCTTTGCAAGAGGACTTGTTTTATTTTTTCAAACCTTTCTGGGGTCATAAAGTTGTTCTCAATTTAATTTACGTAAAAAACTAACAGATTCTACAAAAATACAACATAAAGTCTTGCGTTAGAAATATCGTGTATGTTACTGTTATTCCAAGTTATATTTGCCCTATAATAATAAATGATTATTACCTCATATTTAACCGAGCTTTTTAGCTCGGTTTTTTTTTGCGAAATAAATTCAAAAGAGGTCTATGAATAATAACGATTGCTGGATTTGGGTCGTCAGTGATTATATCAAGATATAAGTTTTTGACATTCATCATAACGAAAACAGCCCACTTCATGATCGTTGACCATTCCCGAGGCTTGCATGAGTGCGTAGCAAATTGTACTGCCAATAAATTTAAAGCCTCTTTTCTTTAAATCTTTACTCATTTTGTCGGAATGCTCCGTGGTCGCAGGAACTTGTTTTAAGTCATTAAATGAGTTAACAAGAGTCGTGTGTTCAACAAACCCCCAAATATACTGATCAAAAGACCCAAACTCCTGTTGGACCTTTATCATTTGTTGCGCATTATTTCGCGTTGAAAACACTTTAAGGCGGTTACGGACGATTTTTGGGTTGATCAAAAGCTGTTCCAGTTCTTCATCGTTCATCTGTGCAACTTTTTCAACATTAAAACCATGAAAAAGCGCCTTATAGCCCTCAATTTTATTGACAATAGTACGCCAGCTTAATCCTGCCTGTGCTCCTTCTAAGGTTAAAAACTGCAACCACAGCGAGTCATCATGAATCGGCACTCCCCATTGAGTATCATGGTAGTGCTCATCAGCTTTATCTCCCAAGCACCACGCGCACTTCTTGAGGTTCTTATCCATGGTTGCTATACAAAACAGTAAGCCAAGTCAAAAGCACCAGCATCTGTGCAAGAAAAACGGCAGCTGATCCCATGTCTTTTGCTCTTTTTGCCAAAGGATGAAACTTTTCACCGACAACCATATCGACAACAGCCTCAATAGCAGAGTTTACTATTTCTATTATCAAGACCAAAACAATGCAAGCAATTAACAGTAAAAGCTGCATAGCAGATTGGGCTAAAAAATAAGCAAGGGGCATTAAAATTAGTGCCAGATAAAACTCCAGTCGAAAAGATGCTTCGTATTTAAAAGTAGCGTGCAAGCCTTGCATGGACCACTTAAAGGCGTTGAAAATCTGTTTGAGTCCTCTTCGTTCTGTGCTTGCCATTACTGAGCTTCCCAAACGAGATTGGGTTGTTTGACTGCTTTAGCGTCATCAAGTCGTCGGTTGGATGCGGTAATTGGGGCTTGTTTTATCGGTTCTATGTCTTTTTGAGCTTGCTCGAGAATGTCGGCCATGGCTGCTACAAACTTATCTATGCTTTGTTTGCTTTCGGTTTCTGTTGGTTCTATTAACAGACATTCTGCAACCAACAACGGAAAATAGATGGTTGGAGCATGCATACCATAATCCAACAAGACCTTTGCTAAATCGGTTGCAGTTAAACTTAGTTCCTTGGCTTGTTTTTTTAGGGTAACAATAAACTCATGACTCGCTCGACGATTTGGAAAAGCCAAATCGAAGCCTTTGTTCTCTAGCTCTTTCATTAAATAATTGGCATTGAGAGTGGCAAACTCTGCGATTCTTGGCATGCCTTCTTTGCCTAATAGCAAGGCATAGATATAGGCCCGCAGGTTTACTCCGACGTTTCCAGCAAAAGCCGACAGTCTGCCGATTGTTTTTGGCGCTCGCTTTTCATCGATATAATGATAACCCTGTTCGTTTTTGCCAACATAAGGGATTGGCATATAAGGAACCAGTCGAGCGCCAACACCAATAGCGCCAGAGCCTGGACCACCGCCACCATGTGGAGTTGAAAAAGTTTTATGTAAATTCATATGAATAACATCAAAGTCCATATCTCCAGGACGAACCTTGCCTAAAATTGCATTGAGATTGGCTCCGTCATAGTACAAAAGCCCACCAGCATCATGAACCAGTTTTGCAATTTCAGTAATGTTGGGCTCAAAAACACCCAAAGTTGAAGGGTTGGTTAGCATAATCCCCGCGGTTTTAGGTCCCAATAAAGGTATTAAATCATGAATATTAATGTTGCCATCCCGATTGGTGCGGATTTCTCTGACTTTATAGCCACACATGATGGCTGTAGCAGGATTAGTACCATGAGCAGCATCGGGAACGATAATTTCATTGCGTTGCTTGTCATTGCGTTCTTCATGATAGGCTTTAATCATGGCTATCCCAGCAAATTCTCCTTGAGCTCCAGCCATCGGGGTAAGAGAAACGGCTTGCATACCCGTGACATCTTCAAGTATGTGCTGTAAGTGGTACATGCACGATAATGTACCTTGAGCCAATTGTTTGGGTGCCAATGGATGCTGATTGAGAAATGCATCATTCAAAGCCAAGGAGTTACACACGCGTGGATTGTATTTCATGGTGCACGAACCCAGTGGATAGAAGTGAGTATCAATAGAAAAATTTTTCTGACTTAGTCGTGTGTAGTGTCTGACCACATCTAACTCTGAAACCTCAGGAAGACCCAAAGGGTTTGTTCTTGTGAGCTCTTTAGGAATGTTTACAGCTTCATCTTCTGATAGGTTTGGAGCTTGGGCAAAAGCTTGGCGTCCTGCTTTAGAGTGTTCAAATATCAACATGGTTATACGCAATCACATAGTTACTATAAAACAAGGATTTTACTAGGAGCTTGTTCTAGATTAGAAGTTTTAACGAAAAAAAACCTAATTAAAACATATAATTGATAGAAGCATGGATGTTTCTTCCTTGTGCTTCTAGACCAGAACCGTGTTCTCGGTACTTTTTATCAAAAATGTTTTCAATCCCAAATCGGACTTTTGCTGAAGATGTTAGGTTCCAATTGGCGTAAAAATTATAGCTGACAAAGCCACCTGTTCCCAATGGATTTATTCTCGCATCTCTGATATCGCGAGCACTGAGTCTGTTTTGTGTGCCTGCAAAAACAATTTTGGGGTTGAGGCTCCATTGACTGTTTAGTATGATTTTATAACCGATAAAACCATTCAACGGGGGAATACGATCGGCCGGTTCACTGAGGCCATTAGTGGTTTCTTCTCCCCAAGTATAATTAACGACGGCATTGAACTCGGAACTGTTTGCAAACTTGTATTCAAAACTACTTTCAAGGCCATACAAAACAACATCGTTGATGTTTTGAGACTGAACAATAAACTGTCCGTTATCCGTTAAATTACCGGTTTCAACACTGGTAATTTTATCATTGTATTGAGAGTAGAAAATAGCAAAGTCAACAAACCATGAGTGACTAAAATGCTTTATGCCAAGATCCAAGGTATAGACGGTCTCAGGTTTTATATCGGTGTTGATAATATTAAAACGATTGCCAGGCCGATCGCCGACTTGCCCTAGGTCAAAGATGTTGGGTGGTCGAAACCCACGCCCTAAATTCGAAAAAAGACGATTGCTATCATCCAGATGATACAGCCAGCCAGCATGCCAAGTAAGGTCAGACAAATCGAGCAGGTCCTCAGAGCTATTAGGGTTATTTAAGTCAATACGATAATCGCTATATCTCAGGCCAAAGGTGATGTCCTGATGTTCAAAATACTTTGTTGCATCGACAAACAAGCCCATATGCCTCATGCTGGAATCATTTGGGAAACGTGGTTCTCTTTGAGATTCAACACCTTGAGATAGTTTTTGTTTTGCGCTGGTGATGGTGTCGTAGTAATAATCCAAACCATAAACAAGGTCAAAATGTTTGGTAACACTTTTATCATAGGTCGTCTGAAAAGACAGCAAAGAGCTTTCGTTTTGTTCTTTTGTAATGTCTTCTGAATCAAAGTTAGACTTAATTCGATGGTCTTTAATCAATTGCCAAGAAAGATCGTAACTGGAATGGTCATAAAGTGCTGTCGCTTTGGCGTCAGAGTAACTTAAATGAGCAAATTGTCGCTCATTTGGAGAAAACAAAAACAAAGAAGAGTCGGGTTGTGTTTGGCCAAAACCTGCAATCAAATCATCGACACGAGGGGTGGAAGGCTGGCTAAGGAACTGTAGATCGAAAACAACAGATTGGTCTTCGCTTATATTAAACAACCATTTGTTATTAAAAGCGCGTGAACTGTAGGAGGTAAAGGGGATTTTTGCTCCGCCTCCAATGGTTCGAGTTCCAATGTCCTGATAACTTAAGCCAAATGTTGTCGCTATCTTTTCATTGCCCATATCCCATGAGAGATGACTGAGTGTTTTTTCATCAGCACTGTCATAAGAAAAAAACAGTTCCCCTTGGTGTTGCCAGTCAGAACCAGAAAAATCAGGGGTATGTGTAATAACATTTAACACACCCCCCAAGGCATCTCCACCATACAAAACGGAAGCAGGGCCACGAATTATTTCAATTTGTTCGGTCATAAAGGGGTCAACAAGAGCCAGGTATTGATTGGGAGAATTTCGAAAAAAAGCGGTATTTAAACGCATTCCATCAATTAAATGAACGTTTTCAGAGCCTTTTAGGCCTCGTATTATGGGGATGCCCTGCCCTGGTGTTGTTTGCTGGATGTAAACACCAGCTTCTTCTCTTAGTAAATCGGGCAATAAGGTGATGTTTTTTTCTAAAATTTCTGCTTTTGTAACTACAGAAACAGCCGTTGAGATGTTTTCAATCGCTTGGGCCTTTTTCGAAGCTGTGACCAGTATATGGTCCACTTGTTGTGTTTCTTCTTGAGGGAGAGGGCTCTTGTTTTCTTGCGCTAATCCAGCTAATAGTAACAAAGGAGTGAAAAGTATCATAGGAATATTTGTTCAAAGCATGTTGCCCCACTAAAAGCTAGGGGAGATTGCAAAAGGTTGGCGATTGTATCATTTAATGCTTGAATCAACAAGTTTACAAAAAAATGGGGTTTGGGTCTTAACTAATCGTCATGTATTTAATGATTTCTTTGCTTGTTAATACGTAAGCTTTTTGCGTTTTATTGAAGGTGACAATCAGTTCTTTGCGATTGGCTTTTTTTGCAGCTAGTTCCATTTTTCTGGAAAAAAAGCTTAAACCATTAGCTCCAATATTGGCACTGGTCGATTTTAACATGTGTGCCATCTTCTGTACCTCATCTAAATTATTGTTTTGTAAAGCGGCCTTCATTTTAGCAATGATTGAGGGAGTCTCTTGTTGATACATTTCTAGTAATTGAATCATTTCATCGCCCATAAATTCCTTTATTTCTTCTAGAGACTTCGTGCTTAACCATTTTTGGTTTATGACTACCTGCGAATTAGTCGCTGTCTCCTTTTGGCTCTTAATAGGAGATATGTTTGTTGTTTTTGAACCAATAGCTTGATTTTTTTCTGCCCGTGGCTTAACTAAATCTTCGGCTTGATTTGTTACTGGTTTATCCTCTGTCTTTGCATCGCCATTGCTGCCATTATTAACAAGAGGATCCCATTTTTTAAGGGTTTTTTCTAATATATAGCGGTTTAAGGGCTTGGACATATAATCGTCCATACCTGCATCAATACACTTTTCCCTGTCTCCCATCATTGCATTGGCTGTCATGGCTAAAATTGGCGTTCTGTTTAAACCAGCGGCTGTTTCATAATCACGGATTTTTGAGGTACACCTATAACCATCCATGACTGGCATTTGGCAATCCATGAGTATCATTCTGTACCTGTTTTCTTTTACTTTTTCCAGCGCCTCTTGTCCGTTCATAGCAAAGTCGAAAGGATAGCCTATGTACTGGATGAGTTTTTCTGCTACTTTTAAATTTACCTCGTTATCTTCAACTAATAAGATTTCTGGTATTAACTGTTCGCGATGTTTTTCAGTCTTTTCGGACTCTTCTGGGCTGGGTTTGTTTTTATCAAAATCAATGGCTTGAGATTCACTGATAGCTTGGCGTTGCGCTTCGTTAGAGGCTTGCAAAACTTCTATTTTATTGAGCAGTTCGGCCATTGAGTCATTCTTAGCAACAATTTTGACATTGGAGTGGTTAGGAATACCGGCTATTTTGCCAGTGTCAGATAAGATACAGGCATAGAGGTTTGTCAGTGCTTTGTCACCAACAAGATCATTGCACAAACTACGCACTTGTTTGCCTGCTGTTTCGAAGTCAATAAAAACCAAAACTTGTTTTGTAGCCTTTGAAACTTTATTGATAGAAGAAAACATTTCATAAGCCTGAGATAATCCCAGTGCTTTTTGAAAGGGCACGTTCTCACTCTTTAATTTTTGTGATATTTTGTTAAACAACAAGGGGTTGGTGTTGACCAATATGGCTTGATAGCCTGACTTCTCAGTTATACCTACACTGGTCTCGCCCATGGATTTTAATAAGGGCAAATCAAAATAAAAGTTGCTGCCTCTGCCTTTTTCAGATTCAACATAAATGGATCCATGCATTAGATCGACAATTTTTTTGCTTATCGCCAAGCCTAGTCCAGTCCCACCAAATTTTCGTGTGCTTGAACCATCTTCTTGGGTAAAGGGTAAAAAGATATTTGCAGAGGTCTCTTTGTCCAAGCCAATGCCTTGATCGATGACTTCAAACCGTATAATTTCTTTGGTTGGGGAGTCTTTAATTTTTTTAGCTGTTAATTTAATGGTTCCCTTTTTTGAGAATTTAATGGCATTGCTTAGCAAGTTTGAAAGTACTTGCCGTAATCGTGTAGGGTCACCTCGTAAAAGAGGACTAACATTGCTGTTAACATCCAATTCAATGGTCAGGTTCTTCTTTTGGGCGGCTTGTTGATAAGAAGTATTAACCGCAGACATTATGCGCAATACTTTTAATCCGCGTGTTTCTACCGTCAGTTTTCCAGCTTCAACCTTTGAATAATCCAGCAAGTCATCTATAAGTTTTTGCATTTGTATGGCAGATACATGAGCTGTGCTTAAATAATCACGTTGAAAGTCAGATAACTCAGAATCAAGCAAGATATCTAAAAGTGGAATAATTCCATTTAAAGGCGTTCTAATTTCGTGGCTCATAGTGGCTAAAAATTCCATTTTTGCCATTTCTGCGGCGGACAAATTGATTTCAACCTGTTTGATTTTTTCTTGCAACTCCTGTATTTGTGTTTTTTGCTCATCAATTTCTGCAATATACTCTAACTTGTCAGACGTTTCTAACTCAGTCAATGTAGAGTCCTTTTGTGGGCTGTTGCCAACGGTTAATGTGCCGTAAAACAAAAATACGGCTAAAATCATGACCGCTGAAAACCCAATAAAATATTCAGCAGGCGTGGTAACAACCAAGGTAAAAAATAGAAAAGAAAGAGTGATTGGTGACAAAAGAATAAGACGTTGTTTTAAGTCATTAAACAACAGCAAGCTAGCAACGGTGAGAGAAACATAAGTTAAAATAAGCACCGCTGGATAATCTTGCAAATCTTTCCACAAATAAACAGCCCATAAAAAACTTGAGAACAATAAGGCCGTTGTTATAACTTGTTGTTTTTGGTCGTAAGTCAATTTATCGTCAAAAAACTTTAGCGCCGTTAACGGTGCTAGAATACTGAGGATTACAGCCGCCCAAAGCACAAATGAAAAGTAACCAGAGGCCGTGTTTAAAACGCCAATGAAAAAGCCAACAATAAAAAATTTAGCAAGGTCTGATTGAAGAACAAATTTGATAAGTGAGTTAATCATTAATGAGTGCGTTAGATTTAAAAAATATGATTTTATCAGAAAAACACTATAATTTGATAAAATATTTATTTCTTAAGGCTGTTAATAGATATTTTACCCAAATTTAAAGACCTTGATTAAGTTGTTGCTTGGATTGACTCAATAGAATCGAAACCATATTAATTTTGCTAGTTTCCCTTCCTGCTATAAAAAAGGGTGGAAAAATTCACATAACAGCGATAAACTTAATACATACACACATAAAGGTTTTAATAATGGATATTGCTGAGTTACTTGCTTTTTCGGTCAAAAACAAAGCATCGGATTTACATTTGTCTTCTGGTTTACCACCCATGATACGTGTTGATGGTGATGTGCGACGCATAAATCTACCGCCTCTGGATCACAAAGAGCTTCATGCAATGATTTATGATATTATGAGTGATGGTCAACGCAAAGAATATGAAGAAATTTGGGAGATAGATTTCTCTTTCGAAATTCCCGGCTTGGCTCGTTTTCGTGTCAATGCTTACAATCAAAATCGAGGCTGTGCCGCTGTATTTCGGACGATTCCAACTGAAATATTAACTTTAGAAGACCTAAATTGTCCTCCCGTATTTAAAGAACTCATCAATGTTCCTCGGGGCATGATCTTGGTAACAGGCCCTACGGGTTCGGGTAAATCCACCACCTTAGCGGCAATGATTGACTATATCAACAAACACGAACATGGTCACATTTTAACCATTGAAGATCCGATAGAATTTGTTCACACCAGCAACAAGTGTTTGGTCAATCAACGTGAAGTACATCGAGACACACAAAGTTTTGATAACTCATTGCGTTCAGCCTTAAGGGAAGATCCCGATATAATTCTGGTTGGAGAGCTGCGTGATTTAGAAACCATTCGCCTGGCCTTAACAGCGGCAGAAACGGGTCATTTGGTCTTTGGAACATTGCATACAAGTTCTGCAGCAAAAACCATTGATAGAATTATTGATGTCTTTCCTGCTGGAGAAAAACCCATGGTTCGGTCCATGTTATCAGAATCCTTGCGGGCAGTTATCGCACAAACTCTGTTAAAAAGAGTAGGAGGTGGGCGTGTAGCAGCTCATGAGATTATGGTTGGAGTTCCGGCGATTCGAAATTTGATTCGCGAAGATAAAGTGGCTCAAATGTACTCCTCCATTCAAACAGGTCAGGGTTATGGTATGCAGACACTGGATCAGTGTTTGTTGGATTTGGTGTCCAAAGGCGTTGTTACACGACAACATGCTCGTGATCGGGCTATGAATAAAACTGACTTTGATTGATAACACTTTTTTACCAAGGTAATTTCTATGGATTTTAACTCCTATTTAAAATTAATGGCTCATAAAAAAGCCTCGGATTTGTTTATAACAGCAAATTTACCTCCCAGTATTAAAATACATGGGCGCGTTGTTCCTATTACTCAATCGCCGTTATCTAAAGCTCAGGCCAGAGACATGGTTTTGGGTATTATGTCGCCTTCTCAAAAAGAAGTGTTTGAAAGAACCCACGAATGTAATTTTGCTATTGGCGTAGCCGCCGTTGGTCGTTTTCGTGTGAGTGCCTTTTATCAACGAACGGCTGTTGGCATGGTTATTCGTCGAGTCGAAACAAAAATCCCAACGTTTGATGACTTAAACTTGCCAGTAATATTGCAAGATTTATCGCTGACAAAACGCGGCATTATGATTTTTGTTGGTGGTACTGGAACAGGTAAGTCAACTTCTTTGGCGGCATTGATTGGGTACCGCAACGTCAATACAACGGGTCATATTATTACCATTGAAGATCCAATCGAGTATGTGCACGAGCATCAAGGCTGTGTCATTACCCAGCGGGAAGTTGGGATTGATACAGAGTCTTTTGAAATCGCCTTAAGAAACACACTGCGACAAGCCCCAGATGTCATTATGATTGGTGAAATTCGAACACGTGAAACCATGGAACACGCTATTACTTTTGCAGAAACAGGACATTTTTGCTTAGCCACTTTGCATGCAAACAACGCCAATCAAGCTTTGGATAGAATACTGCACTTTTTTCCAGAAGATAGGCGAGATCAGCTGCTGATGGATTTATCTTTAAACATGGTCTCCATGGTTGCACAACAGCTTATTCCCACACCCGATGGTAAAGGTCGCCGAGCTGCTGTAGAAATTTTAATCAACACACCCTTGGCTAAAGAAATCATCCGCAAAGGTGATATTCATAAGCTGAAGGAGTTAATGAAAAAATCCACAAATCTAGGCATGCAAACCTTTGATCAAGCATTATTTGAATTGTACCAAGCAGGAGAAATTACCTACGAAGATGCACTCAGACATGCAGACTCCGCCAATGAAGTGCGTTTGGCTATCAAGCTCTCACAAGGAGGGGATGCCAATACCTTGTCTGCCGGTCTTGATGGTATTGGTTTGCAAGAAGATCTATGAAAGAACACAGCGCAAGTGAGAAAAACTGGCGATCAAAAATATTTAAAATAATTTATCACTCCGATACACCTGCGGGCAAGTGGTTTGATCTTTTGCTCATTATTTTTATTGTCATCAGTGTTTTAACCATCGTTTTGGACAGTGTCAACGAATTGCATATAAAATATGGCTCAGCATTGAATTATTTGGAGTGGTTTTTCACCATTATCTTCACTTTAGAGTACATTCTGCGTTTGATTAGTATTCGCCGTCCCATGCGATATGTCTTTTCATTCTTTGGTATTGTCGATATTCTTTCTATCATTCCGACTTATTTGTCTTTGTTTTTTATTGGAACACAACAGCTGTTGGTGATTCGTATCTTAAGAATCCTTCGGGTTTTCCGTATATTAAAACTAGTTCAATACACGCATCAAGCACAAATGCTGACCAATGCCATCAATAATTCACGGCATAAAATTTTCGTTTTTTTCTTTTTCATAGCCACAATTTTGGTGATTTTCGGGTCGCTAATGTATCTTATTGAAGGGCCAGAAAATGGTTTTGAAAGTATCCCTCATGGAATTTACTGGGCGGTGGTGACATTAACCACCGTCGGATACGGTGATATCGCTCCTCATACAGTTTTAGGCAGAATAGTGGCTTCCTTTATTATGTTAACAGGCTATTCTGTCATTGCCGTGCCAACGGGAATATTTTCTTCGGAACTCAATGAAGAAATAAAAAGAACTCGCGATCGTTCACGTGTTTGTAAGACCTGTGATCTAAGGGGTCACACGCAACGAGCTGTGTATTGCCGTCGCTGTGGAGAAGAATTGTAAAGAAAGGTCTTGCTCATTCAGCGTTTCACACCTGTCGTTTTGTTAGTCGCACGATTGCGCAATAACATTGCAACTGCTGTCACGGTAATAGGTACAACCATTCTGATAAAAAGTCTCACTGCAACCAGAATCACTGTAGCTATCATTGGATCCTTGACCACCCAAATATAAGGTCCAAACAATCATAATCAAAGTAATAAACCAGCGTTGATCTTTGTTAAAGTGTTCGCCTTTCCACATTAAATAAACGCCCAAAGGATAGACAAATATCAAGGTAACGATAACGATGGTTCTATTCTTAGACCAATTATCTAGCAAAGTTTTAATTTCCATTATTTCTCCTCATTATATGCGATTTGTAGGATGGCATCTCCGCGATTGACCATCGGGTTGTTATTTAAGCTAATAACATAAGCCTTCTTAATATTCACACAGGCTGCATTGTTTTTATTAAAAGGGTCGCTTATGTAGCCTATGGTTTGTTGTGGAAACACCAGATCACCGACTGCAATAGTAGGAGTAAACATTCCAGAAAGAGGTGCTCGCAACCATTTACGCTTGTGTAAGATCAAACCTTTTTTGCTTGAGGTCTCGTGTTTTTTCATCTTTAAAAAACTCAAAACATTTTTGACACCATCAATAGCTACCTCTTTAGCCTGTTCATTAAAGCGCAATGCTTCTCCACCTTCATACACTAAAATACTTTTGCCTAAATTGTAAGCTGTTTCGCGCACCGATCGTTTTATTAAATTCGAATGCAGGTTAAAAGGCGCGTTAAAAGCAACGGCCAATTCTTTTGATTTGTGGTCGGTCAGTACTGCGCGGGTTTGCGGTACATTAAATCGGCTTTTCCCTCCTGTATGAAAATCAATAATACAATCGCAATACGGTAGGATTTTATCGCTAATTTGGTAAGCAATCTGACTGGCCAATGAGCCTTTTTTGTTGCCTGGAAAAGATCGGTTAACATCTTTACCATCGGGGACTTCTCGAGAAAAATGAATAAAGCCGAAGATATTAACAACAGGGATGCATATAACACAGCCTGCATCCACGTGGTTGAGCTTTTGTTGCATAATACTCTTAACCACATTAACAGAATTGATTTCATCTCCATGTAAGCCAGCCATCAACAATAACACAGGCCCTTGTTGCTGCCCTCGTGAAATAAATACGGGTATTTCTATCGGCGTGGCAGAAACCAAGTTAGCGATGGACAAAGTCAGCTGCTTGTTTGCTCCTTTGGCTATTGTCTGTCCTGCAATTTTCATGTGTTAAAGCTTATGCTCCATAAATTGAATGATTTTTTTTGCTACATTAACATGGCTGGTTTTTTCAATGCCCTCAAGCCCTGGTGAGGCATTAACCTCTAAAACCAAGGGACCACGACTTGATTGTAACATATCTACACCAGCAACAGAGAGCCCCATGGTTTTAGCGGACTTTATAGCGGTCTCGGTTTCCGCATCATTCAGTTCAACAGGATGGGCTGTTCCGCCTTGATGCAGGTTGGAGCGAAACTCACCTTGCTGAGCTTGGCGTTTCATAGCTGCAACAACCCGATTACCAACAACAAATGCACGAATATCAGACCCTTGTGACTCCGCGATGTATTCCTGCAATATAAAATGTTGATTGGAGTCTTGGTGCGCCTGGATTAATTCATGCGCCTGTTTTCTGTCATGGACTAAAAACACACCATAACCTTGGGCACCTTCTAGCTGTTTTATAACAAAAGGAAAGCCTCCCACGGCTGTAATCATGGCATCAATATTATAAAAATAATAACTAAAATAAGTTTTGGGCATGCCCACACCTTGTGTGGTTAATGCTTGCAAACAGTGTAATTTATCTCGAGCCCTTAACAGCGCCTCAGAGGTCATCAGTGTAGCGGTGTTTTGCATTTCAAATTGGCGAATGAGCGAAGACCCGTGATAAGTAAAGCTTGCACCAATGCGGGGTATAATCATGTCAATATAAGCCAAGGATCGGCCGTTATATTGAACCACTGGATTTTGTTTTTCACAAATCAAAGAACAATGCATATAATCCACAACAGCGGCATTGTGCTTAGCCTTTTTGGATTCTTCAAGCAAGCGCCGGGTGGAATACAGCGCTTGGTTGCGTGAGAGGATCAAAATGTTCATGTTAATTTCCTTTGTTGCTAAAACCCAAAACTCGAAATAAAAACAGGCTTTAGGAAGCTAAACATCATCTAAAAAAGCAGCTGTTTGGCGTTTAATTTCATCCAGATATCCCGCTTTTGTGGAATCAAGCCAAACTACATTGTGCTCTTTTCTTAGCCAAGTCCACTGTCTTTTTGCCAGTTGTCGAGTAGCAACAATGCCTTTGAAAATCATATCATCGTAACTTAATTCTCCCTGCAAATACTGCCATACTTGCCGATAACCCACGCAACGCATGGCAGGCATGTCTTGGTGTATTAATGGATTGGCTTTAAGGTTTTCAACTTCTTCTATAAAACCCTGTTTGAGCATGTTTTTAAAACGTTGTTCAATACGTTGATGAACAACAGCTCTTTCGGGTGCAATGACAAGTTTTAAAAGCTTATAATCCAGAGCGGTGCCTTCATCTATTTTGTAGAGCTCACTCATTGTTTTGCCCGTTAATGCGTGTACTTCAAGGGAACGTTGAATTCGTTGAGGGTCGTTTTTATTAATGCGTTGAGCCGACGCGGGATCGATTTCAGTCAGGCGTTGATGCATGGCTTCCCAGCCGATTGATTCAGCGAGATTTTTCAGTTCGAGACGAACCTCCTCATCTGCATCGGGCAATGAAGAAAGCCCTTGTTGCAAGCTACGATAATACATCATGGTTCCACCGGCTAGCAGAGGTGTTTTTCCTTTGGCTAAAGTGTTTTGCATCAATTGCTTGCTATCGTAAACAAAATTAGCGGCCGAATACGACTCCCAAGGATTGATAATATCAACCAGCGCATGCGGGGCTTTGGCTAGGGTTTGTTTGTCAGGTTTGGCTGTGCCAATATCCATCTGCTTATAGACCAGCGCAGAGTCAACAGAGATAATGTCACAAGCAAAATAATCGTGCAAATATATAGCAGCATCGGTTTTGCCAGCTGCAGTTGGCCCCATTAAAAAAATAGCTTTAGAGTTCACAGTTTAGGATTAAAAAAGGAAGCATTATAACGTATAAAGTCTCCATTCGAAAAACTATAAAAAATTAACTCTTCAGGGGCGATGTGTTTGCTCTTAGGTTGAGTTCTGTTAAATAGTTACAATAATAACAGCCTTTAAAGAGTCTTGTGAATTATAGTGGCACATCAAGAAGATGTGTTATTATTGTATTTTCATTATTAAACCAAGGTTATTATGTTCGCATCACTAGTAGTTTCCTTAACAACGATAGAGTCCACAGGTTTTACATTTCAATGGTTTTCTAACAAGGATAAAAAAAAACAGACCGGTAGGGTTTTATGGAATGAAATTGAACAGATTGAAGTCTTCAAAAGAGATTTGTTCATCTATGACTTAATTTGTATGAGCATGCGTGTAAAAAACCAAGGCTGTCTTGAACTTGATGAAGACGATGCTCTGTGGTCAACGCTTTTGAAAAATTTAACTAGACATCTGGACGGATTTATTCCGTGGTCTCATTGGTTTCAAAAGGTAGCCTTTCCGGCTTTCGAAACAAAACAAATGACAATCTATCCATCTTAAGAGCGATCAGTACTTTCGAAAATTTTATCAGCCGATGCCGCAACAAACCCAGAGAACAACTGGCCAGTTTTTGGCAAAGGATAACGTTTAGCAAACTCATAAAAACAACCCGGTATAACATGAATAGAATGATCAAAGGCGACAGAAACAGGGGCGGCCATAGTGGATGATTGTTCTAAATATTGTTCAGCAGAGCCTTTAATAAAGCCAGAGCTACTGTTTAGGACAAAGCCTTGCTCCACTAAAAAATCATTGAATTCATTTAAATTAAAAAAAGTGGTTAAATGATTGAGCGAAACAGTAAAGTGATTCGCGCGGTAGCCAAAAGCAGCTGTCCAAGCGGCATATTCGCTTTCTCTTAATAAGTGAATATACTGCTCAAAATTAAGATTCCAACTGCGACCAGAAGTTATAAAAGCATCACTGTTTACTAAATCTTCATCAATTTGTTGATCAATGTCCGCAATGATTTGTTGTAAATTATCAGAAAACAACTCTGTTCTTAATTCAGAAATAAACACCTTGGGGTGCTGGTTGTTGCTAGCATGCTGCAAATGAATGGCGTTTAATTTTTTTTGTTCAAAATCGTAAGATTGTTTAACCACATAGCCTTTGTTAATAAATATCTCAGCAATTTTAGCGAGGCCTAATTTTTTTGTATTGAAAGTTCTTAGAGCAATATGATCATTGATGACTTTTTCTCCCCGTTGGCTTAAAAGTTTTTCAATTTTTTTTGCTTGAGGATTAATCTGAATGTATTGTTGCCACAAGTTTTCAAATAACTGTTCTACGGATAAGGTCATGCTGTCTTCACGAATAAATAATTTTTATTTTAGATTTCATTTTTAGAGTTAAATACCTAATTTTAGCTTTCTTGTTAACAATAGACTAAAATAGCCTGTTCTTTTTTACAGATATAACAAACATGGACACAAAATCAAATTCACAGGAATTAACGGAAACCATCAAAAAGTATTACGATGCCAATGATGATGAAGTCAGACGTATATTGGAAATTTTAAATTCAAGCAGTTACCAACGAGCCGATGGAGACTATGATTTTATTGATAGTGATGTTGCCAGACCAATGCGCTTGCAGTTGGAATACTTGAAAGTGCAGTGTATCTTGGAGAAAAAAAACATAGAAAAAACTATCGTTGTTTTTGGTGGTACTCGCGTCACTCAACAAGACCGAGCCGATATCCGCTATCAAAAAGCCAAACAAGCTTATGAGAGCAACAAAGAAGATGAAAACTTACTCTACCAAGTCAATGTAGCTAAGCGCGTACTGGACAAGGTCAAGTATTACCAACAAGCGGTTGATTTTGCTTCTATGGTTGCCCGTTACAGTAAAAACCAATCAAAAGTTCCATTGCATATTATGACTGGAGGAGGCCCAGGGGTCATGGAAGCCGCCAACAAAGGAGCCTATGAACAAGGTGAAGAAAGCATAGGTCTGAATATTGACTTGCCTTTTGAACAATTTCCCAACCCTTATATCACCCCTGAATTGTGCTTTAGCTTTCGTTATTTTGCTTTGCGAAAATTACATTTTATGCATCGAGCACGAGCTTTAGTCGCTTTTCCCGGCGGTTTCGGAACCTTTGATGAGCTTTTTGAGGCATTAACCGTTATTCAAACCAAAACCATAAAACCCATTCCTATTGTTTTAGTCGGCAAACACTACTGGAACAATGCCGTCAATTTTGAATTTTTAGCACAGGAAGGAGTGATAAATCGAGAAGACTTAGACTTGTTTACTGTTGTTGATACAGCCGAACAAGCCTGGAAATATATTCTTCAATGGTACACTAACAAAGACACGACCCTATAGAGGTTTGTGTCTATCATCTCTATTGAGCTAAAATTTAACTTTCCCAAATCTCGATATAGAATCGCAATTTAGAGTGCACGTAATTGATGTGCATAAGGAATTAACAAAAACTAAATACACCTCATTGGTGATAAAGCTTTTTGAGGATTTCATAGGTGCATTAAGGGCTTGTGCTCTCATTGTGATTTTCTATATCAGGGTTTGGGACTTTTGTTAGCTGTTTAAACAAGCAACAGGAAAACACATGAAAATATTAATACGTAATTTAGATCGCATCACAACAGAAAAACAACTGCACGATTTATTTCAAGAATTTGGTACGATTCAATCTTGCAATTTAGTCATCGACAAGGAAAACGGCAAGTCCAAGGGTTTTGCTTTTGTGGAAATGCCAAAAGCAGGAGAGGCCAAGGCTGCTATAAAGAATTTAAACAACAAAACCATTGGCATCAATAAAATACGAGTAAAAAAGGCCGAAGATAAAAAAAACTGAACACAAAATCAATAATCTCCTAGTACTGCAATTAATAAGTTCCGTCTAATATTCAGCTTATCTCGCAAAAGTAGTTGTGTTGGCTTATTTTTAAAAAGTAAAGTTGTTTGAGAAGAAAATTATTTATAGAAACTCGAAAGCTTAGTAATAACAAGCTTTTATTTAATAAAAATATTCTCAACGAGTTTTTTACTTTTTAAAAATAAGCCAACACAAAACGGTGAATATTAGACAATACTTATTGTTTGTAGTACTAGGGCGTAAGAAAAATTTGGATAAAATTCGCTGATTGCGATAAAAATTGAAGATAATAGAGTATTACCCAAATTTAGATGTGGTTAACAAGAACATGTGGATACTATAACTCTAGGCCCAGTTGATAAGACTTGATTAACATTTCGTCTAAATTTACATCACCTTGGTTTGATAACAGTATAGCACCAACCTTTGTCACTGGATTAAAGGCCAAAATGGTTGCTACTCCTTGCTCGCCGCCGTCATGCCCCCACAATTCATTTGGCGCATCCATTAAAAACAAGTGCAAGCCCATGGTCGCTTCTAACAATGGAATTTGCGGTGTTCTCATGGCGCTAATCGTGCTTGGATTTAATAATTGGTAATTGTTGGAGACTCCATTTTGCACGAAAGCACTTAAAAACTTAAATAAATCAGTAGCCGTAGATCTTAAACCGCCATTGGGATAATCGGTAAAAGTATAATGATCTATAGCGATGAATTGGCCATTTGTATAGTCATACGGCTGTACGATTGTTTGAGAGATTTCATCCAATCGCCAAAAGGAGTTGCTCATACCCAAAGGAGTAAAAATGTTGGTTTTACAATAAGTATTAAAGTTCACTCCTGAAATCTGTTCAACCAACAAACCTATAAGGGCATTTCCTTCATTGGAATAGGCAAAATCACTTCCTGGAGAAAAGTCATTAAAATTTTCAGTAGCATTGTAGTAAACACCACCTGGAACCAGATAATTCTCTAAAAAGTATCCCAACTGAATAGGGCTATCAATACCATAGTAATAGTGGCTATCTAATACACTACCATCAGCAATCGCTGAAGTATGTGTCAACAACATTCTAAAAGTTATATCGGCGGTATAATTGGGTACATTGACGTTAAAAGACAGATAATCATTGATTTTATCGTCCAATAAAAAGGCTCCGTCATCATAAAGTTGAAGCAATGCTGTAGCGGTAATGAGTTTTGATACTGAGGCTAATAAGAACAAGTGGTCATTGGCTAAGGAAATATTTTGCTCAATTTGTGATTTCCCTAAGTAATTTTCATATAAAACAGTTCCCTCCCTAAAAATCAAAATTGATAGGGCAGGAATATTCTGAACACTCATCTGGTTTTGGATATACGATTCAAAAACTGCAATATTGCTGATTTCAAAGCCGTTTTTGAAAATAATATCTGTATTTTGAACCTTATTCTCGTAATTGCCACTCATGTCTTCTTGTTTTTCTGCAAAAGACAGAGTCCCAAGTCCTGATATTGAAATCACAAGAAAAGCAAATAAAATTTTCAGCATAGTACATCTCTAAACTAACCAAGATAGTTAAGTATAGAGCTTTTCGCATTAAAAAAAAGTAAATTTATCATATTCACCTCTATTACAAACTAATTAGCAGTAATGAGACTATTCATAACTAATAGTAGCTCGAAGACCATTTCATCCTATCATTATTTCTTATGTTGCGCGCAACTCCTTAACTTAGTTAAAATCGCAAAACTGACAATATGCGGTGTTGAACTTGATCGATTGTTCCTGTCCCTAATACCTCGCTAAGAATAGCGTCTTGCTTGTAGTGATCGACAACTGGGGCGGTTTGATCTTCGTAAATTTTGATGCGATCGCGCACAACGGCTTCGCTGTCATCGGCCCGTCCTTCTATTTCTGCTCTTTTAGCTATGCGGCCGACAACTTCTTCGGGATCAACAGCAATAAGTATGGCATGTTCTGCGGGCATATTTATTTCCTGTAAAAGCTTGTCCAGCATGTCGGCTTGTACTAAATTGCGTGGGAAACCATCCAATATAAATCCATTTTTGGCATCGGCTTGTGCGAGTCTTTCTTTCAACATACCCAAGACAATATCGTCATTAACTAATTGGCCTTTATCCATCACCACTTTGGCCGCCAAGCCCAGTTCTGTTTTGTCGGCGATGGCTGCGCGCAATAAATCGCCGGTAGAAATATGAGGGATATTGAATTGTTTTTTTAGTAATTTTGCTTGTGTGCCTTTTCCAGAGCCAGGCGCGCCCAGTAAAACTAATCTCATTTTGTAATTTTCTCTTATATTAGAAAGTGCTTATAAAAGCCATTAGGGTGTGATAAAGTAACGCCTTGGATGATTTATGTCAACCTTTTAACAAAACTTTAACCAATTATAAAAAGAGTGAGAACATGACAAAGAAAAATGCCCTTTACTGCCAATCAGGTGGTGTTACTGCCGTCATTAATGCAACGGCTTGTGGTGTGATTGAAACCGCACGTAAATATTCGGATAAAATTGGCACGGTTTACGGTGCTAAAAATGGAATTATTGGAGCATTACGAGAGGAGTTAATTGATACATCTTTTGAAACCGATGAGGACATTGCTTCATTAAAGCACACCCCTGGTGGAGCTTTTGGCTCCTGCCGTTTTAAACTTAAAGACATAGAATCCCAACGGGCGCAATACGAGCGTTTAATCGAGGTGTTAAAAGCGCATAATATTGTTTACCTTTTTTATAATGGCGGTGGCGATTCATCTGATACGGCTTATAAAATTTCCAAAATGGCCAAAGAACTTGGCTTCCCTGTCAATTGCATTGGCGTTCCTAAAACCATTGATAATGATTTGCCAATCACCGATACCTGCCCTGGTTTTGGAACGACTGCAAAATACATTGCCACGTCTATTATGGAAGCCTCTTTGGATGTTGAGTCCATGAGTGAGTCTTCTACTAAAGTTTTTGTTATGGAAGTTATGGGGCGTCATGCTGGATGGATAGCCGCGGCTGGTGGTTTGGCTGGTGCTACTCATGATGAACCACCACAAATTATTTTGTTTCCTGAAATTCCTTTTGAAAAACAGGCTTTTTTAGATCGGGTTAAATATTCTGTTGAAAACTATGGTTATTGTTCTATTGTTGTCTCTGAAGGAGTTCAGGACAAAGACGGTAAGTTTTTAGCTGATGCAGGTACGGTTGATGCCTTTGGGCATTCGCAGTTGGGAGGCGTTGCTCCTGTTATTGCTAATATGGTTCGTGAAGCACATGGCTATAAGTATCATTGGGCTGTCAGCGATTATTTGCAACGTTCGGCTCGTCACTTGGCCTCAAAAACAGACTTTGAACAAGCTTATGCTGTGGGTGAAGCCGCTGTTAAACTTGCTATTGAAGAAAAAAATGGCGTGATTCCCATCATCAAAAGAATCTCGGATAATCCTTATACATGGAAAATTGCTACGGCTCAATTGGCTGATATGGCCAATGTTGAAAAGATGCTACCGCGCAGTTATATTACTGAGGATGGCTTTGGTATTACTGAAGAATGTCGAACCTACATGCAGCCTCTTATTGAAGGAGAAGCCTATCCTCCTTATGAAAAAGGCCTGCCCAAGTATGTTCGCCTAAAAAAGAAAATGCTTGATAAAAAACTGAACTCTTTTGATATTTAACGCCATTAATCAAGCAAGTATCTGGATTCCCTTTTTCAAGGGAATGACCGAGTTTTTTCGCTGCTGAACAATTCCAAACTAACAATTGAAAACAATTCTCAAATAGAGGTATAATAATTAAATTATATCTCTATTTTTAAAACATGAACAGTTCACCCCCTGCTCAAATTATCTCCTCTCAAAAAAAGCAAGCGCATGAAGCCTTAGAGGAAATCAAAAACAAAATCGAACTTGAGGCGGTTGCTGGAGTGATTTTTTTCTGTTCATCTCTTTACGATTTATCTCAACTTCAGCTTTCTATCGAATCATCTTTTGACTTTCCTGTTATTGGTTGTACTACCGCTGGAGAAATCTCGGACTGTTATCAGACCCATAGCCTTGTCTGTTTGCTATTTAATGCAGAAGTTTTTAATGTAAACTCTGCCTTAATACAAGAAGTGCAAAACTTTAATTTGTCCAAGGCAATGAAACTGGCTAACACATTAGAAAGCAATCTTAAGTTTAATCGACAATTCGACGCCAATCATATGTTTGGCTTTTTATTAACCGATGGACTTTCTTTACTGGAGGAGCGAATCACCTCTTTATTGTACCAAGTCATGGGAAATATTAATATCATCGGAGGTTCTGCCGCCGATGATTTTAATTTGGATAAGACCTTCGTCTTTCATAACAATCAGTTTCATGAACACGCCTCTGTCATCTTAATTATCGAGGTCTTGGTTGACTTTGAGGTTTTTCGATTGCAGCATTTCGAACCCACAGAAAAGGAGCTCATTACAACCGAAGTTGATTTTGAAAAACGAATCGTCAAAGAGATTAACGGCGAACCCGCGGCGATTGCCTATGCTTCTATCAATGGTTTGGATTATCGGCAATTAGACAATGTCGATTTTGCTATGTATCCACTGATGTTACAAATTGCTGATAAATGGTATATTCGTTCTATTTCTACAGTAAATCCTGACTTAAGTTTGCAGTTTCATTGTGCTATAGATTATGGCTTGCCTCTGCGAATAGCCACAGGAAAAGACTTGGTGCAGCGCTTACAACAAGAAGTCAGCAAGCAACAAGATTTGTTCAGTGAAATATACTTTACCATGGGTTGCGATTGTATCTTGCGACGTTTGGAAATTTTTGAGAAGGGCTATTCTAAACCCATTGAAAAGCTTTTAAATCAAATTAAATTTATCGGTTTTAGTAGTTATGGAGAACAGTTTAACGGCATTCACTTTAATCAAACACTTGTTGGTGTTGTCGTTGGGAAGAAACGGCATGAATAACTCAAAAAATGAATCGCTTCATTCAGAAATAAACACCTTAAAAAACAAGCTTCAAAAACAAGAAAAAATCACACAAGCTCTCTTAAAGCGCGTTAAGAAAAACTTAAAATTTCAATTAAGTACCAGTGAAACATTTGAACACAACACATTATTATTAAACCAAATCAAACAGACTAAAAACAAGCTTTTACAAGAAGCAGAAGCGGCGCAACGGTTTTCATACCTAGCCAGACATGATTCTCTGACCGGTCTTTACAACCGCGCAGAATTTAATGAAACCTTAAAAGCCTGTGTGAAAACTGCAAAAATAAATAAGCAAGAACATGCTTTGTTCTTTATGGACTTAGATCAGTTTAAAGTCGTCAACGATACCGCTGGTCATTTGGCTGGTGATGAAATGCTTAAACAAATTTCTACCATCTTACTTAGCGCTGTCAACTCTACAGAAACACTGGCCAGACTTGGTGGCGATGAGTTTGGCATCATCAAACAAAATTGCACCGAATACCAAGCCCTACTGAAAGCCAAAGATTTTTTGAACTTAATTGACTCCTTTCATTTTTCTTGGGACGATAAACTTTTTACCGTGAGTGTCAGTATTGGTGTTGTGATGATTAATCATGCCACCTTAAACCATATCGATGCGCAAAAAAATGTTGATATTGCCTGTTATGCTGCCAAAAGTGCAGGGCGAAATCGTGTTCATCTGTATCAAGTGGAAGATGATAAACTGATGAAACACAATGCTGAATTGCAATGGGTTCCTAAATTATCGGATGCTTTAGAAAAGGATCTTTTCTGTTTGTATGCTCAGGCCATTAAGCCAACCAAACCAAGCCTTGACCATGTTCATTATGAGATTTTGGTAAGATTAAAGGAAAAAAACAAAATTGTTCTTCCTGGCGTGTTTCTTCCTCCTGCTGAACGCTACAACATTATCACTAAAATTGATGCCTGGATTATTAAAAAAACATTTGCTTTTTTAGCGACAAGCATTGATAACTTTCACCCTAAAACTCATTTTTCAATTAATTTATCTGGTCAGTCTTTGGGTGATTACACTATTTTGAATCTCATATTATCACTACTTAACAAGAAACAAGTTTGTGGTTCTAGGGTTCATTTTGAAGTCACCGAAACCATGGCTATTTCAAATTTGCAATCGGCCAATAGTTTTATCAAACAAATAAAAAAACACGGTTGTGGTTTTTCTCTGGATGATTTTGGTAGTGGGCTCTCTTCCTTAAGTTATTTAAAGAACTTGGATGTTGACACTCTTAAAGTCGATGGTGTTTTTATCCGCGATGTTTTGCATGATCCTATTGATGGAGAAATGGTCAGTTCGATTAATAATATTGGCCATGTTATGGGCATGAAAACTGTTGCTGAATATGTCGAGAATAAACAAATCGCTGATAAGTTAACACTTATGGGTTTTGATTATCTTCAAGGAAATTATATCGGAAAACCCATGCCATTAGAAACTTTGTTAAAGACTATCAAGCCTGTAATTCTTTCATAAAACTCAAGGTTCTCGTAAATAAACTGCTTGCAGGCTTTCTATGCTTTTGGCTTGCTTGTTAAAATCATCTTTGACCATTAGTAGCATATCCTTGGCCTGAGAATAGACCTGAGTTTCATACGGCATCGGGTTTTCTTTAGCGAAAGACTTTAGTTCTTGATAGACATGAAAACCACTGCCAATATAGGCTTCGCCTGTGTTGATTTTTACCGTGGCGGCTTTTCCTACCTTTTCTTCTGCCTTACTTTCAATCTGACCCTTTTCTATACGGTATCTTGCCCAATACACTTCTTGCATGCGGGCATCCGTTGCAACGACAATTGTCTTTTTTTCTTTACTCTGCAATTGCTGATGAGCTAAGTAGGCTAAGGTTTTAAGATTGGAGACACTTACAACAGGAATATTCAGAGCGATGGCTAAACCTTGTGCCACTGAAATGCCAATGCGGACACCAGTAAAAGCACCCGGTCCTCGTGCAACGACAAGTCCTTGTATCTCCGTTTTTTTAATTTTTGCTTCTTGTAAAATTTCTTCAATGAACGCTAGTATCAACTCTGCCTGCTTTCGCGCTTGCACGGAAAAACGCTGAAATAACTGGCCATTGGCCCACAAGGCTGCGGAACAACTTTCTGTTGCGGTGTCAATGGCTAGTAATATCATCTTTTAACTCATTAAAACAACGGTTTGTCTTTTTCTGCTTCAAAGGCACTGATTGAATCTAAAATTTCTTTTTTAGCTTCATCTGGACCTCCCCAGCCTTCAATCTTGACCCATTTGCCTTTTTCTAAATCTTTGTAATGTTCAAAGAAATGTGAGATTTGATCCGTAATAAAGTTTGGCAAGTCGCGCACAGACTCAATGTCGCTGTACAAATTTGTTACTTTGCCTACTGGAACAGCAACGATCTTAGCATCTTCGCCTGCTTCATCTGTCATTTTTAAAACTCCAATGGGCCTGCATTTTACAACAGATCCTGGTAACAAAGGCGTGGGCATAACAACCAACACATCAACAGGGTCTCCATCGCCACACAAAGTATGTGGAACAAAACCATAATTGCACGGATAGCGCATGGATGTATTTAAAACACGATCGACAAAAATAAGTCCGGAGTCCTTATCTACTTCGTATTTTACTGCTTCACCATTTACTGGTATTTCAATGACAACATTAATATCATTGGGTACGTCTTTTCCGACGCTTACGTGTCTAAGACCCATAATTAAATCCTATATAAAAATCGGCGATTATACTTTTTTTATTGACAGGCTCCTAGTAGAGAAGCTTAAAACAGGCATAGAAAGCTATATTTGCTAGGTTTTTTGACGGCTCTAACTATTCAGCCTTTGATTTATACTTCGTGAAGGCGACAAAAAAAGGAAAGCAATAAAGAACAAGCACCAGAGCTCTAAACCAATAAGGGCTTAATGTTGACCGAGATAAAAAACCTGAGCCGATACTTTCTTGGTAAAAATCATAAAAAACAGCTAATCCAAAAACTAAAAAAGCAAAAGTTAACAGTAAAGAAAACAGTGTTTCTATCTTCTCGCGATTGTATTTTGATAATACAAACAGGCTTGCATTTAACACGATTAGTGCGACTATTGTTAAAGTGTTGACGGGTGTAGTATCAAACTTCCATGAAAACAGATTATTCAGCATAACGAAAATTACCATAGCATAAAACAAGGCGGCCATGACTATCAGCCATAATAGACTGATTATCGCCGTTCGTTTATTCATTTTCTTGTTCTTTGAATAGCGCTATTCCCAAGTAAGCAAAAAGGATTGCTATTAAGGGGTTAAGATAATTTAATAACGCATAAGGTGCATACTGCAGAGTGGCAACTCCCAATACTTTTACATAAAAGACACTGGTGGTACTCCATGGAATTAACGCCGTTGTCAGTGTTGAGCCCTCTTCTACTGATCGTGAAAGCACCGATGATTTTATTTTCTTCTGTTTGTATGCTTTTTTATACAACTGGCTGTTTAAGATAATAACGATATAGGTTTCTCCCATCGAAAGATTGCCTATAATTGCGGTTGTTATTGTTGCTGCTACCAATGAACCTGCTCTTTTAATTCTTTTTATAATGCCTTTTAATAACACGGTTAAAAATCCTGCGCCATGCAAAACTCCGCCCATAGCTATGGCCATTAATGATAATAACAGTGTCCAAGCCATAGAATACAAACCACCTCTTCCTAGTAAGTCATCTATCATTTCTACACCCGTATCTGCTGGTGTGTTTTGCCACAGGGCATTGCTCACTTCTGTTAAGGAGTTGTTTTGGTAAATCACCGCTATTGTACTGGCAACTAATATGCTTGCGGTCATGGTCACTTCTGGAGCATACCTTTTTACGCTTAAGATAAACAACACAACTAAGGGGATAAAAGTAATAATTGGATTAAGTTGATAGTGCTTTGCTAACACCTGTTGAATGGCTTCTATTTCTGCAAAAGATCGCGTTTCATCACTTTGATAGCCCAAATAGGCAAATAAGACAAAGACCAAAACAAAGGTAGGAATTGTGGTATAAAGCATCGACTTAATATGCTCATACAAGTCAGTATCTGTGCTCATTGAAGCTAAATTTGTTGTATCGGAAACGGGTGAAAGCTTATCCCCAAAAGTCGCGCCAGATATTATCATGCCCGCAACTAAAGGCAAAGGTACGTTCAAAACTGTTCCAATCCCGATAAAGACAACGCCCAAGGTTCCAACAGTTCCCCATGAAGTGCCTGTGGCCAATGACATTAAAGCACACAATATTAAGCCAATAGGTAAAAACCATTGAGCAGTAATCCAATCCAAGCCGTAATAGATTAATGCAACAACGGTACCACTTTTCATAAAGGAGGCAATAACCATGCCTATCAATAAAAACACATAAATCGCAGACAGTGATCGAGAAATACTATTGCTCATCATGCCTCTTATTACTTCAAACTTATAACCCAATATTCGTGCATTGATTGCAACCCATATGAGTACATAAAAAAGAACCACGTGCAAAGACATGTTCATTTTGAAAAAACCGATGGAAATCATCAGAACCAGTGTGATAAAGACTAGGCTAGCATGCAATAAAGAACTTGGTTTGGGTTTCATCAGTTTTAAGTTTTAGGCTTTGTCTAAATTGTAACGCTTTTCTGTTGATTTTGTAATTGTTTTTGACTGAATAACACCAGTCCAATAGACATCAATAAGCCATTCACTAACAAAAGTTCAAAACTGAATTTATAGCCAAACAACAGCTGTTCGGAATATTTATCAATGAAATAAGTCACAACAGGAGCGATTATGGCTAAATAAGGAACGGCCTTATCTTTGATTTTTCTTTTGCTTAAAATACCAAAGGCAAAAAGTCCTAGCAAGGGGCCATAAGTGTAAGCTGCAATGGTAAATAAGCTTTGTATCACCGACGCTTCTAGTATATACCTAAAAACGACAATGGTTATGAAAAGAACTAGGGTAAAACTAAGATGAATCATTATTCTTTTTCTTTTTGCGGTATTAATCTTGCCCAAAACATCCACACAAAATGAAGTTGTCAAAGATGTAAGTGCCGAATCAGCTGTCGAATAGGCCGCAGCCAGTAAGCCAATTAGAAAGACGATGCCCATATAGGCTGGCATGGTTTCAAAAACGACAAAGGGAAAGACCTTGTCTGTTATTAACATCCCAGTGCTTGGGTTTGTTGGTAAATTCAATGCAAACTTTTGGGCATAGAGATACAATAATGCACCTAGGCATAAAAAGATGATGTTCACTATTACGAGTATTAAAAAAAACCAGCGGATGTTTTTTTGCGATTCTTTTAAGTTTCTACAACTGAGGTTTTTTTGCATCATGTCTTGGTCTAAACCCGTCATTACTATGGCAAGAAAGGCTCCTGCTAAAAACTGCTTATAAAAATTATTTTTATCTGACCACCCTTCTGAAAAAAACAAAACTTGAGAATAATCACTGTTTTTAATTTCATTTATAGCCGCAACAAAATCCAACTGCATGGCTGAAGCCAAGCTTATAACGGCGACAATAACGGCAATAATCATAAACAAGGTTTGTAAGGTATCTGTCCATATTATAGTTTTTATCCCTGCTTTAACGGTATAACTCCAGATCAACATTAAACTGACTAAGCTTGTTAACCAAAATGGAATTCCATAATAGACAAAGATAAAATCATGCAAAACCATGGTCATTAAATACATGCGGAATGACGCACCTATTATTCTTGATAGGATAAAGAACAGAGAACCTGTTTTTTGTGAATAATATCCATAGCGTTGAAAAAGATAACCATAAATTGAAATTAAATTACGGCGATAGTACAAGGGCAACAAAACATATAGGATTACGGCATAGCCTAGAGCATAACCCATAACTGTCTGAAAGTACGAAAATTGCACAGAATGAACCATGCCAGGAACAGACAAAAAAGTGACCCCAGATAAAGAAGCGCCAACCATACCAAAGGCAACGACAAACCAAGGCGATTGTCTTGAACCATTAAAAAAATCCAGGTTGCTTGCTTGTTTTGATGTCATTCTTGCTATAAAAAACAAGACCAAGAAATAGACGGCAACAACCAAAAACAAGATTGTTGAAGAAAGATTAAGTGGGTTCATGCTCTATTTTTTATAAATTTTAAAATGGCCTTAGCTAAAATCTCAGCTTTGTCCATGTGCAAATGGTGGTGACCCTCTACTTGCAAAAACTCCTGAGCTTTTAAGGCTTTGATTCTTTCTAATTTAGAATCATAACTTAAAGCATAGGTCTGTGGCTCTGCGAGTATAAGCTGTGTTTTCGGTTTTTTGCTGGACAGCACGTCTTGCACAAAATCCTCTGTAAATCGTGTTAAACTTCTAAGTCTCAGCCTTTTGTCGGTTCTCCAGTGATAGCCTTTCGCTGTTTTCTTTAAGCCTCTTTCAACCATTGGCAGTAAAAAATGCTCTTGCATGGGTGTTACTTTTAAGCGTGCTTTTAATGCTTCTTTAATTGTTGGGTAAAAGTTTTTATGTTCTAGAGTGTGCTTTTCCCACTGATTTAACGCTTCTTTCAGGTTGCTAGCTGCCGACCCTGCAACATAGGCAGGAACCGGCCCCAAGTTTTCTATCATAATTAGGTTTTCTATTTTTTCTGGGCATGTCGTTGCGTACATTTGTGCCATAGCGGCACCCATGGAATGACCCAATAAGGTTGGTTTCTGCCACTTTAGCTCCTTCAAGACGGCTTGAACATCAAGCACAAAATCAATAAAGTGGCAATAGTGACCTTTGGCTCGGTGATCGGAATGTCCATGTCCTGCAAAATCAATTGCAATCACTTCGTATCCCTCTTTTGCTAACAAGGGAGCAAGATGAGAGAAGGAAGCCGCATTATCTAACCATCCATGAAGTGCCAGTATTTTCTTTTTATTTCCTTCACCCCAGCACAGTGCTGAGATTGTTCCAAAGTTAATTTTTATTTCTCTATTTTTCATGCAACAAACCAAATAACGAGTACAGCCAATAAAACACGATAAAACAGGTAAAAGGACATTGGTATGGTTTCTATTAGTTTTAAGAACAGTTTTATGGAAATTAATGAGGCCAAAAAACTAACAAGAAAGACCACCAAGACACCCAAAACATTGTAGTCTTGAGGCTGTTGAATTACCTTTAAAAAACCATAAGATGTGGTCATCAATAAAGCGGGTATTGCTAACAAAAAAGAAAACCGTGCCGCTTTTTCTCTGTTGAATCCCATTGCCATTGCCGCAGTCATGGTTACACCTGATCGTGAGGCTCCTGGAATCAGAGCCAGTATTTGTGCAATGCCGATGGTGATGGCCTGTTTTAAATTTATTTCATTTTTTTGTACTTTGTTTCCTAATTGTGCTTTTTTTTGCTTTCTATCTGAAAGGTATAAAAGTAAACCAAATAAGAGACTCGATAGTGCTATAACTGTTGAAATTATATTTGGTGCTCTTAATTTGTCTTCTATCTGACCCGCCAATAGCCCGCCTGCTAAAGCCAAAGGAATACTGGCCAGTGCTAATTTATTGAACAGTGTCCAGTTTTCTCCTTTAAAAAGTTTTTGCACTTCCTCTTTAAAATACCACAAGACTGCAAGCAAAGAACCTCCATGAGCTGCAATATCCATAATCAAACCTTGATCAGGCCATTGCATCACCTTTGAGACCAATATTAAATGTGCCGAGGATGATACTGGCAAATATTCGGTAATACCTTGAATAAATGCCAATACCAACCATTGGATTAAATTTAAATCCTGCGAGATAATTTGCTCCACTACATGTAATCTTTGTAGTTTTTCCAGTGTCCTTTAGGAAAATATATTTTCTGCCAATAATTTTGATTGTTTTCTTCATGAGGCGTGAGTTCTTTATCAAATATTTTTGATAGTTTTTTCAACGTCTCTTTGTCGTTATCCATCCACTTGTCTGCATTTACAACGGTTAAATTAAGACCCATGTTTTTGATTTGGTCTTTGGCTTCATCCCATTCATCTGCTGTAATGGGTTCTTGGTCAAATACATTCTCATTTAATTTTAAATCCTTTTTTGATCGGTTCAATAATATAACCGAGGCTTTTGGAAAAAACTTTTTAATTATTGCAGCTTGAGCTGGATTTATATACATGCAATCTACCAACTGTATATTTTCTTCAAGATTTCTTGTTAAGGCCTTGGCCTTTTGATGATAAATCTTTCTTTCCAGTCTTACCATTGCGTCATCTGCTTCATTAAGTGTATCAATGTCCCTAAATATATGTAAAATATCGGTTCTTCCTGCTGTTATCAATCTGTCATTCAAAACCATTAATTTATGTTTGTACAACCAAATGACAAATTGATTTATAGCCGTTGCTTGCGATCCAATGACAAACACAGGATCTTTTCTTGTATCCTCTATTGTTGTTTTAAAATCTCTTATTTTTGCAATCTCTTCTTCCTTTAACTTTATTGAAACAGGAATTTCACTCTTTTCTCTCTTACTTGGGTCTTTAAAGACCTTCATTGCTTTTTTGTATTTTTCTTGTTTGTCCAATATCAGCCCATGTTGCAATCTAAAGGCTTTTTTATACACATCATTATAATTTTGATAATTTATTTCCTTTAAAATTGTTAAGGCTTCTTCTTGTTTTTCCTGTTGCAGTAAGCTTGTTAATAAAAGCAGAGTTGCTTCGGCATGTTTTGAGTTTCTTTTCAGAACTTTTTTTGCAGCTTTTTCTGCTTTTTCAAATTTTTCTTCTGCTAGATAGCTTCTTGATATACCTAGCAATGCTGCGATATATTTATTATCGTTCTCTTCTGTTTGTTTGTATTGTTTTCTGGCTTTTTTTGAATGTCCTTGTAGTTCATAAAGCTCACCCAATCGATATATTGCTGTTTTGTCTTTTTTTGTTTTCTCAAGTTCTTTGTAAAACTCTATGGCCGAATGGTAGTGGCCTAATCTTGCCATGGACTCTACAAAAGAGGCTTTCCAAGACATCGGGGCTAATCCATTGCCAATGGCATTGTTTAAGTGTTCAGCGGCTATTGTAAAGTTTCCTTTCTTAAAGAAGAGCAAGCCCAAAGCGGCTATTCCTTCTCGGGTATTGGGATATTCCTTATTAAATAATGTAATTAAATGCTCTGCATTTTTCATATCTCCGGTATAAAGTTTTGTTATACCCAAATACAAACCTGCCAAACTGTATTCTGGATGCATTGCCAAAACTTTTTGAAAATAATTCTCTGCAAAGTTATACGCTCCATTCTCTATAAAAGCCTGGCCCATCATCATTTTTACAGGGGCTTGATCTGGATGCTGCTGTTCTACCTCCCTCAATAAATTTATAGCCTTTTTTATTTCTCCATCATCCATGTATATCTTGGCTAAGTTCACATGCGCTTCTGGAGAATTTGAGTTTATCTTTTTCGCCATATTAAAATGTTTCTCGGCCTCTTTTTTATTGCCTTTTTCATAATACAAATGACCGACTGCAATATGCGATTGAAATAAATTTGGGTTTTCTTTCAAAGCGATCTTTAAAGTCTCTAAAGCTTCTTCAACTTGACCTAGTCTTGCTAAAATACTGCCTTTTAACTGATAAAATGCGGGTGCATTGTTATTGTCTTCTATGCATTTATTTATGTTTTCAAGAGCCTTGTCTAACTGATTTTCACTTAATTGCAGAGTCGCTAATAAATACCTAACATCGGCATTTTCTGCTTCTTCTAACAGTATTTCATTATAGACTTCTTTGGCATCTTCTAGATTGCCTTGCTTGTGCTGTTCTATTGCTAGATCTAATTTGTTTTTTTCTGTTTTTGTATTCATTGTTTTCTCAATTAACTGTTTTCTAGTATGTAATGTTCGATCCAGCTGGAAAGACTCCAACTGTTTATAAATCCACAATGACCGCCGTGTTTTGTGGTCACTAATTTAATGTTTTTCTTTTTATCCAGTGCTAAAAAATCAGCAAAAGGAATAACAGGATCATCCCAAGATGTTAACACATGGCAGTTATTTTCTATCCTTTCTAAAATAGTGTCTGTAATGGCATAATCAGCAAAATATTCATCTGTTGTTGTATAGTCAGAGTGCCTAATTATCAACATTTCAGTCAATTTATCCAGCGTTTTAACCTGCTTAAATTGATGACCGTCAAATAACTGTGGGAAATATCTTTGTTTTTTTAGCAACGATCTTTGCCATTTTTTCATAAAATAACGTGAGTAAAGAGGACTTTTTTCTATCGCTAACATGCTGTTTTTGGGGTCAATAGGTGGTGAAATAGCAAAGGTGTTTTTTATTTCTATGTTGTATTCGTCTGCTTTTGCTGACACACGTAATGAAAAATTTCCACCCAAAGAAAATCCGCACAGATTAACTTCCTTATACGGGTGAAGCTCTGTAATTATTTTTATCGCTTCTAGCACTTCTATTAAACGGCAAGAGTGAAACAAGTCTTCATTGAGATGATGCGTGTCTCCATGGTCTCTAAAATTTAAGCGATAGACCGAAGCCTTTTTTTTGGTGATCAAGCAATCGGCTAACAACTGTATATAGGTCGAATTTGATGAACCTTCCCATCCATGTAGTAATATGAACAGTTGATTAGAGCCTTTTGTCGGGGTATAAAATCCTTCTAATACTGCATCGGATGTTTCTATTTTTTCTTGTTGTGTTTCCTCTGTTAATGCTGTTTTTTTGCTAATTTTTAACAAGCGTAATTTAGAACTAGCTAAAATAGATTGTAAGTGTCTGTTCTTCGGCTTTATTCCAGGATTACAAATAATCATGACGTGCTAACTCTTTCGACACTTGTTGGTGTGTTAATAATGCAACTTCTCGTGCTGATTTGTTTTTTGTATCAATGGTTTCACAAAAATTTAGCTCTACTGTACTTCTTGGCAAACTTAAAATTCTAAAAACATTGCTAACAAACTTTTCATCCTCGATAAAACAAATTTCATCGTTTCGTGTCCCATCCCTTTTCAAATATTTTATCGCTATGGCTTGAATGGGTTTTTCTACTTCTATTGCAGCTTGCATTAATGGCCGGTGAAAACGACCTAAATATGTTCCATCTGTCGCTTTACCTTCGGGAAATAATGCAATTGATCGGCCTTGCTGCAATCTCTTTTTGATTGATTGAAGGACTTTTTGCCTCGATTCTTTCTGCCCTCTGGCAATAAACAGTGTTTCACCACTTTTAACCGCTAATCCCAACAACGGCCAACTGGCTATTTCTTTTTTAGCGACAAAGCCTGCTAATTTTCGAGAGTGTATCACTGGTATATCCAACCATGTCACATGGTTTGCCACCAGTAAAACAGGGTTGCTATGTATTCGACCTTTGTTTATTACTTTTAAACCACAAATATAACAAAGCAAATTTGACCATGAGTTAATGACCCATTTGTTCATTTTTCTGTTTTCTGTTTTCTGAAAAACTAATATTAAAATTACTACCAATGGAAGTACTAAGAATACAGAGAACAGTAAGGCAATTAGTCGAAGAGTAAATCGAAAAAATTGCATTATTTTTTGCTAATAATAGTAACTGTTAAGCGTGCCGTTGACACTTGTTTGAATTCACTATTAAAAATATCAATTTGCCAGACTTGAGTTAATCTACCAGTATGAATAGCTTTTGCTCTGGCCATCAACACCCCTTGAGTTGCCGCTTTTAAATGATTGATGTTTAACTCTAATCCAACTGTTGATTGTTTTTTTGCATCGACACACAACCACCCTGCTATACTGGCCACTGTTTCTGCCAAAGTTGCCGTTGCCCCGCCATGAACGATACCAAAGGGTTGTTTATGTTTGTCTTTAACAGGCATTTCTGCACACAACCAATTGTTTCCTCGGGCTACTATTTTGATTTCTAAAAGTTCACCTAAACCTTGCGATCTAAAGTTATTTAAATCATTCAGTGCTATGTTTTGTTTCCAAATTGAAGTCATTATTGATACGTTTTGTTATTTAATTTAACCCAACCTTTCGGGCGCTTATTTTTAATATCTCGATGTGTCCAATGTATAACACCGCCCTTTTCATTCCATTCGTATTGTCCTTTTATTTCTAATATATCACCTACTTGAGCCGGAATTCTTTGAGCTATATCTATGTTATGAGCCAGCAATACAGTGTTATCTTCATTTTTCAAAATCATTCGTTGATGTTGAGAACCTTTCACATCATCCGATAAAATTTTAACTACCTCTGCTTCAATAATTACAAATTTTCCTGATTTTTTTTCTTCTATCAGTTTTTCAATAGAAGAAAAGTAAGTCTCAGATATTGTCTTTGTTGTTACTGGCTGCTCATTCAAATTGAACAGAACATAAAGCAACACTACTGTAACAGTCAGTGCTGCATTAATTTTTGATTTTAACTGTACCAAGCAGAAATACCGCCAACCAAGTTGTTTACATTGACATAACCATTTTTACGATAATACTCACAGGCCCCTTGACTAGTATTTCCAGCATTGCAAACAAAAACTAAGGCTGTTTTTTTATCCAAGGCTTCAATTTCTTGCATGGTTTGTTTGTCTAGTCTTTTCGCCCCAGGGATTGTTCTCGCTGTAAATTCTGACTCAGAACGAACATCGTAAATATGTTCTATTTCTCCAGCATCCATTGCGTTCTTTAATTCTTGTATTGATAACTGATTAACGGCTTTAGGTTCGTTTGGATTTTTGATAACAAGTCCTGCTCCTTGTAAATCTTCAACCCAATCAATTTCTATACCATCCGCTCTTTTTGCTGTGCCTATATCCATGTATATTTTGATTCCGTCACTATCGGTAACTATTTCATAGCCTTTACGCTCTTCAATAGAAAATCGTGTATTAAATTGACTGTCTATAGAAAGCATTAAAACACTCGATCCAATATTTTCTATTCCATTTAAAATGTTTTGCTTGGCTTTTTCAGTAATAGTGATAGTAGCTGCAGTCCTTTCTGGTTGTTCTAAACCTAAAAGAGATTGCAATTCTCCAGTGTTGTACATTTCAGTAACAATATCATTGCCACCTATAAGTTCTTTTTTTATATAGAGCTGAGGTATTGTTGGCCAATTACCATATTCTTTTATCGCTTCTCTGATTTGTTGATCCGCCAGAACGTTGCAATGTGAAAAATTATCGCCAATTAATTCTTGCAAAATTTTAACCGTATTACTTGAAAATCCACATTGAGGATGTTGCGGTGTCCCTTTCATAAATAAAACACAATCGCTTTGGCTCAATATATTTTCTATCTTTTCTTTCATTTGTTCATTCATTTTCTTATACGTCTAGATTTGTTGCATGCAATGCATTTTTTTCAATAAATTCTCTACGGGGTTCAACGACATCGCCCATTAGTGTAGAAAATACTTCATCTGCGCCTATGGCATCTTCAATTGTGACTTGCAAGAGTCTTCTTGTTTCTGGATCCATGGTTGTTTCCCACAATTGTTCAGGATTCATTTCTCCCAAACCTTTGAAGCGACTAATAAGCAAACCTTTTTTAGCCAGTGCAAACAGTTGCTTCATTGCATCATCTAAGTCATTGATTTCAAATGCTTTATCACCTTTTTTAAAATAGGATTCTGCGCTAAACAAATCCAAGGTTTGAGCACTTAGTTCCGCCATCAATTTATAATCCGGTGATTCAAAAAAAGCACTGTTTAAAACCGTTTTATTGAGCAAGCCATTGGCATTTTCTATAAACTCTATGGCATCTTTATCACTGGACTTTTTAACTTGCCAAGAAACACCAGCTTTAACCTCCTCATTAAGTCTTTCTTCGAAGCTTTTAATCCAGTCCTTAATCTTATCTTTATTTAAAAGATTTTCAATAGTCATTTTTGGCAACTGCAATAATAAATTCAATACTTTAGAACTGTTAATGATTGATAGTTTTTTAATGACTCTTTGAACAGCTAAATGTTGCTTTACTAATTTTTCAAGGCCTAATCCCACTAAAGGAGGAGCTTCTTTTTGATAATATAACTCCGTTTTTTCTAAGGCTCGTGCCAAAAGATAACTATCCATTTCGTCATCGTCTTTCAAGTAGTGTTCTTGCTTTCCATGCTTGACTTTATAAAGCGGAGGTTGTCCTATGTAAATATGTCCTCTTTCAATGAGTTCTGGTGTTTGCCTAAAGAAAAAGGTTAATAATAATGTTCTAATATGCGATCCATCAACATCAGCATCCGTCATAATAATGACTTTATGGTATCTGAGCTTATCAGCATCAAAATCCTCTTTACCAATACCACAACCCAAAGCCGTTATCAATGTTCCTACTTCAGCTGATTGCAGCATTTTATCAAAGCGAGCTTTTTCTACATTTAATATTTTTCCTTTTAGAGGTAATATTGCTTGTGACTTTCTGTTTCTTCCCTGTTTAGCAGAACCACCCGCTGAATCACCCTCGACTAAAAATATCTCTGATAATGCAGGGTCTTTTTCTTGGCAATCCGCTAGTTTTCCTGGCAAACCAGCAATATCAAGAGCTCCCTTTCTTCTTGTCATTTCTCTTGCTTTTCTTGCTGCTTCGCGTGCCCGTGAGGCATCTATGACTTTTTCTGTTATTGTTTTTGCTTCTACTGGATTTTCTAAAAAGAATTCGTTTAATTTTTCAGACACAGAACTTTCGACAATCGTTCTAATTTCAGAAGAAACTAATTTATCTTTTGTTTGTGATGAAAACTTAGGGTCAGGAGTTTTTACAGATAAAACGGCTATCAGTCCTTCTCTACAATCATCGCCTGAAGCTGATCCTGTACCCTTTTTTGCAGTGGCTTTTTGTGTTAAATAGTTATTAATTGTTCGTGTTAATGCACTACGAAAGCCAGCTAAATGAGCCCCACCATCTTTTTGAGGTATATTATTGGTAAAACAAAATACATTTTCTTGATAAGAATCTGTCCATTGCATAGACACTTCCACACTGGTTCCTTCACCATCTTCTGTATCAAAATGAATAATAGTTTCATGCAATGGCGTTTTCCTTCTACCAATATGTTGCACAAAAGAAGATATTCCTCCTTCATAGGAAAAGGTTTCGGTATTACCGTCTCTTTCATCCAATAAAACAATTTTCACACCAGAATTTAAAAAAGATAATTCTCGCAATCTTTTCGCTAATACTTTGTAATGAAACTCAACATCGGTAAATGTTTCTGTAGCAGGATAAAATTGCAAACATGTTCCTGTTTCTTTCGTCTCTCCAATTTCAGCTAGTGGAGCTATTGGAATGCCTCTATTGTATTCTTGTTTGTAGAGTTTATTATTTCTTTTAATTGTTAATATTAACTTTACCGACAATGCATTAACAACTGAAACACCTACTCCATGTAAGCCCCCTGAAACTTTATAGGAGTTATCATCAAATTTTCCACCAGCGTGTAATACAGTCATAATAACTTCAGCTGCAGATACACCTTCCTCTTCGTGCATATCTACAGGAATACCACGCCCATTATCTGAAACGCTTACAGAACCATCCGAATGGATTTTAACTTGAATATCATCGCAATGGCCTGCTAAGGCTTCATCGATAGCATTGTCCACCACTTCAAAAACCATGTGATGCAAACCTGTACCATCATCAGTATCGCCAATATACATTCCGGGTCTTTTACGAACTGCATCCAATCCTTTTAATACTTTAATATTGGATGAATCATAACTTTCAGACATATTAATAATCTCTTTAAAAACAATGGGGTATTATAGCAGATTCACCCCCCTTTAAAAAGCAGTTCAAGCAACTGTCTCGCACATCTTCATGCATTAGCCAGTCTTTATATAAACTCCATTAAAACAAGCCTTTACTGAGCCTAATACGACACTTTTATCATTGCATTTGCATTTCTTCAAAGTGTGCTTATATTGATTACTTAAATCAATCTTACCATTAATGAATAAACGAGCTATCTCTGGGGGTCATGGCGCTAAACGAGAGCCTGTATAAAACTTTTCAACACTAAAGACCAAACAATAAACACATAAGAATCATTGCAACTATTCGTGTTTCACGTGAAACAATTCAGCTTCTGGAAAGACCTTGTTTATTTTATTTTTATCGACAGAAGTGATAAAAATTTGAGATTGTGTCTTCTTGAAAAAATCAGCTGCTTTAAATAATTTATGTTTATCAATCTCAGCATCAAAATCGTCCAAACAAATTATAGGATCAATTGAATTGTTCTTCAATAATTCAATATGAGCCATATAGAACGTTAAAGACAGTATTTTTTTTTGTCCTCTAGAAAGAATCTCTGCAGCAGGGACGCCTTTTATATTTATACTAATTTCCATTTTATGAGGGCCACTATGTAATTGCCCGAATTTTAGATTGCGCTCTCTATCGTCTCTTAACTGTTCTTGCAAGGAAACACCTTCACTCCAACCTCTTTTAAAAACCAATTTAAAATTAACAACCTCTTCTTGCATGAAATGATTCAATTTGTAAATAATTGGCTCTATTTGTTTAAAAAAGTGTTCACGAATTGAATTAAGTTGGTTAGAAAACAACACGAAAGATTCCTCCCATAACGCTATAGTTTCGTCAGTTTTTTTCTTTTTATATAAATAGTTTAATTGTTTAATGCACTTATTAACTTTTTTCCATAGAAGCAAATAATCATGTTTCACGTGAAACACTATCCAATCCAAGTAATTACGACGAAAGGATGGGCCATGATCAATCAAACGATAAATATCAGGGTCTAAGGATATAACAGGTAATAATGATGTAATAGTAGATTGCTTTGAATTTAAACTGGAGTTTATTTTGGATGTCCATCGACCATTGTTGGATTTTTTTACAGATATACTGTGTGAATTATTATCAGTATATAAAGATAAAAAAACAGTAAAGTGATCTTGATTTGAAGCAATAAGACTTTTACTTTTGCTTTTTCTAAATGATTTACCCGAAGAAACAAAGTGAATAGCTTCTAATATACTGGTCTTTCCTACTCCATTATTACCATAAAAAATTGAAACCTTGTGTTTGAATGAATATTCAACATTGAGAATATTTCTGAAGTTGTGTATTATAAGACGATTAATATGCACATTAAAAAACTAAATACGAATAGGCATAACAACTAATCTGCAACTATTATCTTCTGGGTGTTTAATTAAACAACTGCTTAAAGCATCTTTAAAATTAAACATAATTTCATCTCCTTCAATGGCATTAATAGCATCCAATAAATAGGTGACATTAAAGCCCGTTTTAATTTCTGAAATATCTGAACTAATTTCTATTATTTCCTCTGCTTGTTCTTGTTCTGGGTTATGTCCTACAATTTTCATACTATTGTCAGAAATTTCGAGCTTGACCCCTTTAAACTGTTCATTAGATAAGATGGCAGCGCGTTGCAGAGCAGACTTAAGTAAAAGCTTATCAGCACGTAAAGATTTTTCCATGTGTAATGGAATAACAGTATGATAATCTGGGAAATTACCATCTATTAATTTTGAAGTTAGACTGGTATTATCACAAATAAAATTAATATGGTTTTTACCCATGTTAATGATTACTTCTTGTTCCTTATCTCTAATCAGTTTTAGCAGTTCCAAAACACCTTTTCGTGGAATCAATAATTGTTTATTAATATTGTCATTATTTTCAAAAATAGATTCTGATAAGGCTAATCGATGACCATCGGCAGCAACGCATCTTACAGTGTTTCCATCTATTTCAAACAAGAGTCCATTTAAAAAATAACGAACATCTTGAACAGCCATACAGAATGAAGATTGAACTAAAAGCTTTTTAAGAACTAACGAGTCTAATAAAAGTGAGTCGTAAGTTTCAATATTTTCAATCAAAGGATATTCATTTCCAGATAAAGTAGCCAGACTAAATTTACTTTTTCCTGCTTGGATAATACATTTGCTTTCAAGCATGGAAACATTTATTAATGATCCATCTGCAAGAGCACGGCAAATATCAAAAAACTTACGAGCAGGTAATGTTATTTCTCCTTCTTCAATAATTTCTGCTTGGCAACTGGCTACCATTTCAACTTCAGAATCACTAGCTGTTATGGATAAAACCCCTGAATAAGCCTTGATGTAAAAATTTCCTAATATTGCAAGTGTTTGTTTTTTTTCAACAACACCATTTATTTCAGAAAGAGGATGTAATAAAGTTTCTCGTTGTATATTAAATATCATATATATATAAAAATAGTAATAGTAAGTAAATTAAAAGGCTGTTAATATTGCGTTAACTTGTTGATTATAAAAGTAAATATTTTCTTTAAAGTTAATTTAAAACTGTGGATAACTTGTGTATAAAATAGAGCATAATAAATAAGAACACCTTACTAACAAGTTATCCACAGCTTTAACTTGTTAGTAAAGTAATTAATTTATTCTTATCCTCCAGCAGTTCTGGATATTCATCGAACAGCTGGGTGATTTTTTTATGAGCATAAAGAACAGTTGTATGATCTCTACCTCCAAAATTTTCTCCAATTTCAGGCAAACTTTTATCTGTTAGCTCTTTTGCTAAAAACATGGCCATTTGTCTAGGCCTTGCCAATGACCGTGTTCTTTTTTTAGATAACAAATCAAATAACTTTATATTATAATAGTTTGCTGTGTGTTTTTGTATATTTTCTATAGTAATGTGACGATGATGAACATTAAAAAGTTCTTTTAGAGTTTCTTTGGTAAAATCCAAAGTAATATCAACACGCATAAAATTAGAATTGGCCCACAATGTATTGAGAGCTCCTTCAAGTTCTCTAACATTAGACTTTATTTTTTTCGCGATAAAATAAGCAACATCATCTGTTAATTTAAAACCTTGTTGTATGGCTTTTTTTTGTAAAATAGCGACACGAGTTTCAAAATCAGGTGGATCAATACAAACACTTAAGCCCCAACCTAAACGTGATTTTAGTCGTGATTCAAGTCCGTTTACTTCTTTAGGAAACTTATCACATGTAATAATGACACGTTGTTTGCACTCTAATAAAGCATTGAAAGTATGAAAAAACTCTTCTTGTGTTCGTTCTTTACCAGCAAAAAACTGTATATCATCAATCAGCAAAGCAGAAACAGAACGGTATTGGTTTTTAAACTCTGTTATTGACCCTGTTCTTAAGGCATTTATCATTCCATTAACAAATTGTTCTGAATGTACATAACAAACAATAGCCTTGGGATCTTTTTCTAAGATTTTATTTCCTATGGCATGCAATAAATGTGTTTTTCCAAGACCAGTACTGCCATACATCAACAGAGGATTAAATTGTGTTAGAGGTTGTTGAGCCACTTGCAGCGATGAGGCTTTAGCAATAGCATTAGAACGGCCCTCAACAAAGGAATCAAAGGTAAATCTGGGATCAATATTTGAAGGTAGATTAACAAGAGTTGTTTGTTTTAAGGGTGTAGAACTTGTTAAGGTTGAAACATCTTTTTGAGGCAGCTCAATAATTACTTTGTAATCTGATTGTGTGATATCAAATAAAGCTAGTTTTATAAGCTTAATAAAATCTGTATTGACTTTGTCAATAATGATGTCATTAGGAGCAATTAATCGCAGTGTATTTTCAGATTCAATAACTTGTAGAGGTTTAAGCCATATATTTATGTCATTGACTGATAGATCAGATTCCAAACGTTTTAAACATTTACTCCATAGCATATCGATGGTGACCAAGCAGCTGAAAAAGTGGATATTATACGCAAGGAAATCAATAAAGGTTAAGAATGAGTTAATAAACAGCAGAAAATGATAAAATAGTTGAAAATTGTCTTGAAAATGAGTATCCTAGCGAACCTTTTTTAAGGAAGCACATTAAGTTTGTGCCACTTGAAAAAGAAACAGTGAATTCAAAATAAAATTGTACAAGGTGTATCATGAAAAGAACTTTTCAACCCAGTAATTTAAAGCGCGCAAGAACTCATGGTTTTAGAGCACGCATGAAAACTAAAGGTGGCAGAGCTGTCATCAATGCTAGAAGAGCAAAAGGCAGACATAGATTAACAGTAAAACATTAATACTTTACTATTAAACTTAAAGTTTTTATAGAGATTAAGACGCATTGGCTGGCTTACCAAAACATGTTAGATTGCTAAATAAAGCAGACTACAATAGAGTTTTTTCTAAGTCGGTCAAAGTATCTAATTCTCATTTCCTCCTTTTAATTCACAAAACATCGAATCCCTACTCTCGTCTCGGTTTGGTTATTTCCAAAAAAGTAGATAAAAGAGCCGTTCAAAGAAACAGAATTAAACGTATAAGTCGAGAATCATTTAGAAACTATGGTTTTCATAACCATTGCGATTATGTGGTATTAGCTCGACCAAAAACAACTCATCTTGCAAATAATGATCTGTTTGAATCATTGAATCAATTGTGGTCTCAAGCAGAAAAAAAAATTAAGCGAATCAGGAATAAAAAATGAACAATCCAAAAAACTTGCTTTTAATAGCACTCTTGTTTTTAGGCTTTTTAGTCTATGATCAATGGCAAAAGGATTATGGGCCAAAGCCTGCTGTAATAAATAATACATCAACTGCTTCCAATAACACGACAGAAAAAACCCCAGCAATACCGCAACAATCACAAAACACATTGAGTTCCTCAGAAGATATACCTTCTCTTGCCTCTCAAGGCAATGACTCGATGAATGAGATTTCAGAAAACAACAGTGACAGAAAAACAAGTACTTTAGTGACAGTGACAACAAACGTACTTAAATTAAAAATTGACACGCTTGGAGCCTCAATTGTTTATGCTGAACTCCTTAAATATCCTTTAAGTAAAAAATCCGAAGAAAACATTGTTCTTCTTAATTATACAGAAGGAAAGGACTATTATGCGCAAACGGGATTAATCAGTACACAAGAACAATTTGTTCATACAGATGTTTATCAAACTAAGAAAACGGATTATACTATTAATTCAGGTTCTATTGAAGTACCATTTAGCCTTGAAAAAAATGGATTACAAGTAACAAAAATATTTAAAATAGAAGCAAATTCATACTTAATAGGACTGACGGATAGAGTAAAAAATGGCAGCAATTCTTCATGGTCAGGACAACAATACAGACAACTTCAGCGATCAAATCCTTGGCAAAACCACAAACCATCTTTTAATGATCCAGGCAGAATGTCTTTTCATGGAGCCTCTTATTTTGAGCCTACAGAAGGTTACACACAGTTAAGTTTTGATGACTTTGATGAAGAAAAAATTAATGTAAGTGTAGAATCAGAAGCATGGATTGCTATGGACCAACATTACTTTTTCTCAAGTTTTATTTTGAAAGATAATAAAACAGATATCATGAGTAAGCATATCAAAAACTCACAAACACCTTATATAATACTTGCGCGATCGGACTTTACTAAAGTAGAACCAGGCAGGACAGCAGATATTTCTACACAAATGTACATTGGTCCAAAAATACAAGAAAAATTGCCAGAAATAGCCAAAGGTCTAGATTTGACGGTAGATTACGGTGTATTTACCGCTATTGCAAAACCGTTATTTTGGGTTTTGAATAAAATTCATTCTGTTGTAGGAAACTGGGGATGGTCGATTATATTATTAACCATTCTTATTAAGCTTTTGTTTTTTAAATTGACCGAAAAGCAATACAATTCAATGGCAAGAATGCGTAAATTGCAACCCAGAATTAAAACTTTAAAAGACAGACATAAAGACAACAAACAAAAATTCAACGAAGAAATGATGGCTTTGTATAAAAAAGAAAAAGTCAATCCAATGGGAGGGTGTTTGCCCATGCTTGTACAGATTCCTGTTTTTATTGCTTTGTATTGGGTCCTTTTAGAATCTGTAGAACTGCGTCAAGCTCCTTTTATGCTTTGGTTACAAGATTTAAGTTCTCCTGATCCTTATTATATATTGCCTGCAATAAATGCTTTTGCCATGTTTATGACACAAAAACTATCACCCACGCCAGGTATGGATCCCATGCAAGCTAAAATTATGAAATTTATGCCTATTGGTTTTTCTATTATGTTTGCTTTTTTCCAATCAGGATTAGTTCTCTATTGGGCTGTGAACAGCTCATTGTCCTTATTGCAGCAATGGATAATCACCAAAAGGATAGACGCAAAAGGTTAAATTTGCCATGAATAATACAGACACCATCGCCGCAATTGCAACAGCTCCGGGTGTTGGCGGTGTTGGTATCTTAAGAATTTCTGGCCATGAATCTTTGCATATTTGCCAGACATTAAGCAAGTTAACTCCCAAAGCCAGGCATGCACACTTTTGCCAATTTAAAGACCAAGATCTATTGATAGATGAAGGAATTGTTTTATATTTTCCCAATCCTAAATCATTTACTGGTGAAGATGTCATTGAATTTCAAGTCCACGGCGGGCCAGTCATTTTAAATCTATTGCTCAAAGCCGTCATCAAAAATGGTGCTAGACAAGCATTACCAGGAGAGTTTTCACACCGAGCCTTTTTAAATAATAAAATAGATTTGGTGCAGGCCGAAGCTATTGCAGATTTAATTAGTTCTACGACCGAACAAGCCGCACTTGCTGCACAACGCTCACTTCAAGGTGAGTTTTCAAAAAAAATAGCGACAATTTTAAAACAACTCATAGCCTTACGGGTTTGGATTGAGGCCGCGATAGATTTTCCTGAAGAAGAGATAGATTTTTTGGCGGATAAAAAGCAACAAGCAAAATTACAAGACCTGCATTCACGGTTAAAAAACCTATTAGCTAAAGCTCAGCAAGGAGAATTACTCAATAAAGGAGTCACTATTGGTATAGTAGGACAACCGAATGTAGGAAAATCTTCGCTATTGAACTTATTCACAAAAAATGAAACTGCCATTGTTTCTGATATAGCGGGAACAACACGCGATATCGTTAAAGAAAACATAAACATTAAGGGAATACCCGTGACTATTATCGATACCGCAGGTATCCATATTACAAAAGATAAAATAGAGCAGGAAGGCATAAAAAGAGCAAAAAATATAGTGCAACAAGCCGATATAATAGTGCATGTTATAGACTCAACAAAAAACAATTTTCAGCAATTACAAAGCTTGTCAAAACTGCCTTTTACAAGAAAAAAAGTTGTGGTCTATAATAAAATAGATTTAGTCAATAGTGATAGAAAACTTAAGGACAATGAAATACAACTTTCAGCAAAAACAGGCAAAGGATTTGAACAATTAGAGAAAAAAATTATTACCTTACTTAATCACGGACAAGAAATGGAAACCAGCTTTTCAGCACGATCAAGACACTTGCTGCAATTGCAAAAAACTTTAGAGAGTGTAAAAATAGCTGAAGATAATTTTTTGAATCACCATGCCGGTGAACTCGTCGCTGAAGACTTACGGCAAGCACAAGAATACTTGAGTCAAATTACAGGAGAGTTCAGCAGCGATGACTTGTTGGGAGAGATTTTTTCATCTTTTTGTATAGGCAAATAGAGAACTATAATTTGTGAACACAATCTATCGTTTAGTCAGTATATTAGGAACACAGAAAAAAGCATTAAAAATTAAAATCAAAGCTTAATCCAAGGTGTCTCGGGGAGCCTAATTGTGTATAAAGAGTGTCTTCATAATTGGGGGGTTCAAGACCAAAAAAGAATCCTCGTGTTGCAAACTTTTTATTAAAGATATTGTTTCCCCAAAGCGTAACACTCCAGCTTTCCTTTTCATAACCAATTCTTAAATAATAAACTTGATAGGATTTTGATTGTTGTGAATTCGTATCAGAAAAGAAAAAACTGTCTTTACCGCTGGCATCAAAACGTGCAAAAAAACCATTTAAACGGTGATATTCTAGGCCTAAAGAAAAATTATATCGCGGAGCATGAGCCTGATCGCGACCGTCGAAATCTCCTAAACCAGTAGAAAAATTATCAAATTGCGCTTTTAACAAGCCGACAGAGCCAAACAAATTAAAATTAGAACTTAATAGGTAAGAGAAATCGGATTCAAGACCATAATTGCTTCCTGTTGCAGCATTTCCAGTAAAAAAGACAAAGGTTAAAGGGTCGTTAGGATCCGTTTGTTGAGAAGTGCTGATTTGCATGTCTTGTCTTTTGGAATAAAAAGCAGACAAATTCCATTGCAATTGATAATCAAGAAATGAACCTTTAATACCACTTTCAAGGGACCACAAAGACTCTGGTTGATATTCTCTTAATGCTTCTGGAACACTGGTTGATAAATTAAAACCACCAGCTTTATACCCTCGAGCAAAGGTAAGATAAGCATTTACGGATTGACTTAATCTGTGTTTAAGAGATATTTTTCCTCCCCACATGAAATCATTAGGGGCAACAGAAATGCCATTGCTATCGCGATAATCTGCGGATCTGTTTTCAAATCTTACACCAGCAACAATCTCAGTAGAGGGAGATAAAGATTGGTTAACTTCGGCAAAGGCAGCAACCGATGTCGCTGTAAAATTACTGTTAAGGTTTTTATAAACAGAGGAATTGAAAAACTCATTAATAAGGTTGTTTTCGCGTAACTTCAGTGCGTATATTCCAAACAGCCAGTGATCTGCAATAAATCGAAACTCTTGGGAGAGATGGGTTCTGTTTCTTAGGTTAGAGGATGTAAAATCATAAGGAGAAAACTCGCCCCAATAGTCATCGTTGCCCCAATCGCCATCAAAAGAATAAACACTATCAGCGTTCATATAACTACTGATGCTTAGCAGTTGAAATTGAGAACCTTGCCAATGCGATTTTATAGCAAGACCTGTAGAATCTTGAGCATCTCTGCCTTGAAAATCAGAATGGGTAATAAAGGTATTTTCGGGATTAAAAGTATCAAAACCATTGTTAATATCAGCTTTTAATAAAGTAAAGTTAAAATCAAGAGCATCATTAGCTTGCCAAAAAACTTTTGCACGAGCGACAAACTCGTTTCGTCTGTTAGTATCATCCCTGTTTAAGTAATCATTTTGGCGAAAACCATTGGCCGTGTATTTGTTTATTGACAATCGATATGCTGCAGTTTTGGATAAGCCGCCCGTTGCACTGAAACCAAATCCTTTGTCGTCATCAGACCCTAAAAGGCCAGAAAGTTTATAAGAACTATTAAACTCTGGATCTTTGGACTTAACATAAATCAGTCCAGCTAAGGCATTGGCACCAAAACGCGTGCCTTGAGGACCACGAAGAACCTCGATTTGATCAACGTCAAATAAAGTAGCCACAGCACCGAGAGCAGAAAAATCGATATCATCAACGATAAAACCAACAGAGGGATTTGGAGCTCCTTCGTACTGTGAGCGTTCTCCAATCCCACGGATTTGGAAATAGCGAGGCCGATTGCTTGCAGAGGACCAATTAAGGTTGGGAACAAGGCCTAAAACATCTTCAAAATGTTGTGTTCCGGCTTTTTTAAGAGTTTGTGAGTCCAAAACCGAAAGGCTCGTTGGCGTTTCTATGGCTAGAGTTTCTTCGCGTAAATCAGATGTAACGATGCTAGGTTCTAATTCTTCAACCAATTCTTGAGCAGACAGGTTTAGAGAGAACAGCAAAAAAAGGAGTATTAATTTCATGGATTTTTACCTAAGTTGTTAGTAAAAACCCGGTTTTCGGACGTGTAATAGAGAGTGCTTTTCCATTCCTACGCCGGTATTAACCGGATCAGGTTCAAAGGGTCCACAAATAAAATGTGTCTCAGGAGTTTAATCCTCCCCTTGGAAGAGCGCCTATCTTAACAAAAGATTTTATTCAAAACCATTTAAAAAGATTAAATCATTTTGAATTGTACAGGATTGCGGGACAAGGATATTGTTATAACTTAACTCGTCCAAGTAAAAACCCTCTTCTTCTGAACCAGGGTCAGAGGAAAAACTCCAACGAATTTGAACGGTTTGGCCATGATATGCCGATAAATTGTGAGTAATGTTCTGAAAAAGTCCATTTGTTGAGCCATTAAAAGCCCCTTGACTTTGAGGATAGCCACAAACATTAATGGGAGGATTTCCAGTCGAAGAAAAATCATTGGGATAACCTCCTACAGGAGGCAAGTCGCTCCAGCTATTGCCACCATCATTAGAAATTTCAACAACAACACCGTCCCAGTCGGCTTCGATATCGTAACGAGTTTTATAGGCAATAGTGGCATTGTTTGCAGGGTTTGCTGCAATGGAAAACTCTTGAGAATACATGCGTCCGCAAGTATTGCTGGTATAGGTAGTGTTGCCCTCTTGTGTGCTTCTATAACTGAGAGAGCCATTTGATGCACGTTCATTACTAACAGACCAAACATCATCTACGCGCATAAGAGCTAAGTTATCCACATCATCAATAAGTTGTCCCTCAGATGTCTGAAGACCCAGAGCAGAAGAAAAGATTTCATAGGAGCCAACAGAAAGATTGCCGTTATTTGGACCCTCTCCATTTGTCGTTGTATCTTCAGCCTTTACGATATAATAATAAGGAGTATTGGCTAAGAGTGCAAAATTATCAAGATACTGGTTGGATGGAACAGTGGCCAACAATGTTCCATTACTGGCTGTAAAATTATGATTTGTAGAGCGATAAACATTATAATTAACGGTTGAGGATGCTGGGCAGTTGCTAGTAGCATTTTGCCATTGCAGTTGAATTTGACAACCAGAACCAGTATTAGAAACAATTTGTGTAGAAGCACTATCAAAAGAAGGAGGCAAGTTACAAACATTTGTTGAAACAACATCAGCACAATTAGTATAAGAACTAATGAGATCGCCAGAAAAAGCACGGACTTTATAACTGTAGGTAAAGCCACCAATCGTGGATGTATCAATAAAGCTATTGCTATTTGATTGGCCAACATACCTCATCGTTGTTAAGTCCGAAGAAGCACAGCTGCCCTCAACACGGTAAATGTCATAACTGTCATAATCAGCAGAAACATCAGACCAACTAAGAGAGACATTATCATCAACATTTGTAATCGCTTGCAGGGATGTAGGAGCTGTTGGGTTGTTTGGAACATTTGAACTTTCACTGAGATCGCCAGAAACCACAAGAGCAAAACCTTGTCGATTAGAATTAAAAGACCCATCACCAGGTATGTTATTAGCCTTGACAGTAATGGTATAAACACCAGAGCTAGGACTTGAAAACCTGACTTGCTCGACGGTATTAACGCTGTCAGCAGAACCGCCTGTAACAGAATTATTGGCAGAGAAGTTATTGGCTAAATAAGTGTTTCCTGCAGCTGTTACGGATAAATCCAAATTATTGACAAGAGTAACCCCAGAACCTACAGGACCGGGCAAATCATACCATACAAGAGTCGCTCGAAATTCTGTACCACTATTAATAGGAAGCGAAACAGAAAATTGTTCATTGGTCTTTAAACCATTGCTATTCGTGATTTCCCAAAACCTAAATCTTTTAGTATTTCCAATAAAATGAAGAGAGTTTGCAAGCCAAACACGGCCCCAACCGATAGTGTTGGCAAAAAAACCTCCGTCAGTGTTTGTCCCATTAAGCAACAAAGCTTTCATGAGTGTTCCACTGGGTGTATGCTGGTCATCTGCATTCGCCATGCCAGTAGGAAAAAACCCATCAGTAAAATACTGCCTTAATAGAGCAACGGCTCCTGCAGTTATTGGGGTTGACATGGATGTACCACTGTTAAGTATTCTTTCAGGGTTTGTTATACTGCCGAGTCCTCCACTATTATTTGAGTTTCCTGCGGCAGACCCAATACTTGTACCCGTTGCAGAAACATCAGGTTTTAGTCGGCCATCATCTGTAGGACCTTTATTTGAGAAACTAGCAACAGAAGAACTGTTACCGTGCAATAGAGCCCCAACGGTAGTTACATTTTTTGCATTTCCAGGAGAAGAAGTTGAGTTTACTTGACCATCATCGTTGCCTGCGGCAAAGAGAATAATCATATCTTCTAGCTCTCTTAGAGTTTCATCAGCACGACTATCAGAACTGACATAAGAACCAAGAGTAGAAGCACCATAACTGTTGGAATGAATGGCTGCCCCAGCAGCAAAGGCTTGTTGCCACATTGGTTTAGAACCAACACCAGTTAAACCAGAAGGACTACCAATATCATTAAATAATATTTGAGCATTGGGAGCCATGCCATCGTCGTTATCATACCCACTTGATGTTGGTGAGGAAACAGAAGCAGCAGGACCAGAATCAATACTTAGAGATCTATCACCGGCCATTGAACCAGTGGTATGCGTGCCATGAAAGGTTCCATTATCGTAGGCTTCTGCTCCAGGCATCGTCCAATAGGCGAAGACTTTGTTGTTAGGGTATGTTGTTCCTAGAGTCGGAGGAGTAACATATTCAGCATTCGTAATGATACGAGCAACTCCACTGCCTTTGTCTAGATTAACAAACCAGTCTTCATTGCGGTCAAGGCCGGAATCAGCAATACCAAGAATTTGACCCGAACCATAAAGCCCTTGGTCCCAAATAGGGGTGTTTATGGGAACATAATTATTATTATTACCTCCGGACGCTGAGCTAGCTTGGATAGCAGAAACAGCTTCGGTATTAAAAAACCTTTCAGCGTGATAAGGAGCAATCCATTGAATACTTTCTAATGAAGATAATACATTTAAAGCTTCATCAACTTTATTGGCCTTGATGCTAACAGTAATTTGACCGCTATTTTTAGGTTGGTTGGTATTAACAATTGCAGCATAGGGAATATATTTAGAGATAAGGGCTTTATAGTCTTGATTGATGACATCTTTAAAACCAGAGATTGAAAAAACAAAGTCAAGTGAGTTTGGGCGATTGCTTTTCCAAAGGAGTGGAGAAACTTTATAGCCTGACTTATAAGGGCCAAACCAACGAATATTAGGATTTTGCTCTAATAAATGTTTATCTGCATGACTCCAATTAACTAAATAAGCATTGCCAGAAAGACTTTGTACAACATTAAATCCCTGTTCGTTAAGCCAATCATAGTCTGCAGCAAGGTTTTCAAACTGAACAATACCGTAGTTAAAAAGGGTAGTATCAACGAGGTTCTGCGCGCTAAAGTCCAAAGAATCGTATTTAGGATCAAAAATACCAGTTGCCAAAATAAGATTATTGGAATTGTTTAAAGCGGATTTAATCTCAAGAGGGCTAGATTTTTTAGCCTCAATGTTTGAGCTAAAAACCAAGGGAGATGTTAACATGTAAAAAAGGATTAGTAACCAAGGCTTTGGCATAGAAGTTGACTCCGAAATAAAAAAAGATTACACAGACGGTCTAGAGCCCAAATGAGGAAATAGGAAACTAAAAGTGTAATTCTATATCAAACTTAGGCACGATAATAGCAAGGGGTTTTATCTTAACATTTTATGAAAAGCTTCGCTACTTTGATTATCGCTTAAGCCCATATGCTGAGTATTAAGGAAGGTATAAACACTTCACTCTTTTAATACCCAAATCCCGATATAGAAAATCACAATGAGAGCACAAGCCCTTAATGCGCCTATGGAATTCTCAAAAAGCTTCATCACCAATTTAGCTTCACACCAGACTTTCCCCCGCTACGATTCCTTTCTCGGTCAGGCACTAATTAGCCAAAAGGGTTCTTAATAATGATGTTTTCATTTCTATCTGGTCCGGTTGAAATCATGTGTACAGGAGTTTCAGTAAAGTCTTCAATAAGCTTAATTAGAGTTTGTGCTTGTTGTGGAAGGTCTTCACTGTTGGTCATTCCACGCGTGGTGCTTAACCAGCCGGGCAAGGATTTGTAAAGAGGATTAATGTTTTCCATTTCATCAGCACAACAAGGAAAGACATCGACCTTTTCTTGATTCAATTGATAAGAAGTACAGACTTTAATTTCTTTAAAAGTATCCAAAACATCAAGTTTTGTCACACAAATTCCAGTGACACCATTAATCTGAAGTGCACGTTTTAAGGCAACTAAATCGAGCCAACCACAACGGCGCGGTCTTCCTGTTGTTGCACCAAATTCAACTCCATTTTTGGCCAACATTTTACCATCGTCATCAAATAACTCAGTAGGAAAAGGACCTGAGCCGACACGGGTTGTGTAAGCTTTGGTAATGCCTAAAACGTAGTTAATATCTGTCACACCTAAACCTGTTCCAGTAGATGCAGAACCAGCCGTGGTATTGGAAGAGGTAACAAAAGGATAAGTGCCATGATCAATATCTAACAAGGACCCTTGAGCTCCCTCTAATAAAATTGATTTTTCTTGTTCCTGTAGAGCATGTAATTCAGCACAGACATCTGTATTCATGTGCTTGAGTTGTTGACCATACAACAGGGCTTGTTGATAGACTTCTTCAAAATCAAGTGGCGCTTGTTTAAAATAGTGTTCAATCACAAAGTTGTGATAAGACAGGGTCTCTTGCAGTTTTTCTTTTAACAAAATTGGATTGAGTAAATCAGCAAACCTTATTCCTCTTCTGGCTACTTTGTCTTCGTAGGCAGGACCAATTCCACGCCCTGTTGTTCCTATGGCTTTGCCACCTTTTGCTTGCTCTCTTAATTGGTCAAGCAAAATATGATAAGGCATGATTATTGGAGCAGAGGAAGAAATTTTTAAGCGACTCTTCACATCAATGCCTGCTTTTTCAAGTGCGTTAATCTCAACCAGCAAAGCCTTGGGTTCAACAACAACACCATTACCAATATAGCATTTAACACCAGAACGCAAAATTCCAGAGGGAACAAGGTGTAAAACTGTTTTATGACCCTCAATGATTAAGGTGTGACCAGCATTGTGTCCACCTTGAAAACGAACAACCGCATCAGCCCTCTCTGTTAATAAATCAACAATTTTTCCCTTGCCTTCATCGCCCCATTGTGTGCCTAATACAACTGCATTTTTTTTCATGAGATATAAGCCTGCTAGTTCTTGTTAAAATATTTAAAAAATTTTGATTTAGGATCAAGCACCATCATACTGTCAGAACTGCTAAAGCTGTTTTTATAAGCTTCTAAGCTTCTTAAAAAGGAATACAAGTCTTTGTTTTTTGTATAGGCATCTGCATAAATCTTGGTTGCAGATGCATCTCCTTGACCTTTAAGCAAGGATTGTTGCTTGTTAGCTTCGGCAATTAAAATACGAATCTTTTTATTGGTGTTGGCACGAATGTTGACGGCTTCTTTTCTGCCGTTTGATCGATGTTCTGCTGCTTCAGCAGCCCTTTCAGATTTCATGCGAGCAAAGACAGAGTTGCTTACTGCGCCACTTAAGTTAATGCGTTTAATACGAACATCAACTACTTCCATGCCAAAATCTGCCGCAATTGGCATAGCTTTCTCCTTGAGTATTTTCATGATTTCCAAACGTTGAGTTGAGATCACCTGTTGCAATGTGCGATGAGAAAACTCAGCAGATAAACCATTTTTTATGACATCACTTAAGCGGCTCTCAGCTTCGTATTTTTCGCCATTAAAAGCGGTGTAGTAGGCAACAACGTCTTTTATTCTCCATTTAACAAAGTAGTCAACATCCAAATACTCTTTGTCTGTGTTCATGACAGGAGCAGGATCATTGTCCATGGTCTGAATACGAGAATCGAATTTATGAATGACATTGACCCAAGGAATTTTAAAATGCAAACCAGGAGCATAATCAGCCTTGACAACCTTACCTATTTTTAACTTGATGGCAATTTCTTTTTCATTGACGGTGAAGGTAAAGCTTTTAAAGCCAATAATTGACAGAACCAATAAAATTACTAATAAACTGAGTTTGTTCATCATTTCAGTCTCCCTCCTCTGCTTGATTGAGAATTTGATTGGCTCTGTTTGTTATAGTTGTAGGAGCTATCACTGTTTTGAGGAGTCACGGTTGTAGTGCCAAGATAAACGGACTCTTTGTTGCGGTTTGATTGTTTTTTCATCATTTGATCCAAAGGCAAATACATCATATTGTTGCTGTTTTCAGAATCTATAATCACCTTGGAAGTGTTGCCTAATACTTGTTCCATTGTTTCCAAATACAAACGTTCCTTGGTGACCTCCGGTGCAAGTTCGTACTGCTGCCTAACCAAATCAAATTGTTCCGACTCACCTTCTGCTTTAGCGATAGTTGCTTCTTTATAAGCTTCGGCTCCCTGGATAATTTTTAAGGCTTCACCTTCGGCCAAGGGAAGCTCTTTGTTAGCATACTCTGTGGCACCATTAATATAAGTTTTCGCATCTTCGCGTGCTTTAACCACATCATCAAAGGCGGCTTTGACTTGTTCTGGAGGATGGACTTCTTTGAAGTTAAAGTTAGTAATTTGAATGCCTGATTTATAGGATTGCATCATGTTTTGTAGGACGTCTTTGATAACACTAATGGCACCTTCACGACTTTCGTTAAGCAGATGATCCATGGTGTTGGTTCCAACCACTTGTCTAACTGCGCTTTCTGCTGCATGTTTGACTGTGGCATGAGGATCTTCCAACATAAACAAATAGTCTTTTACTTTTTCTGCTTTGATACGGTATTGGATAGTAAACTTCAAAAAAACCAAGTTTTTGTCTTCCGTTAACATTTCGCCTTCGCCTTCGGCAGAAAAGACATTTTTAACATCCACCTTGTACACTTCGGATATTGGAGCGGGCCAAGTAAAATTGAGTCCTGGACCCATTGTTTTGTCGTATTTACCAAAAGTTAGGACAACGCCTTTTTCTGCTTGCTCAATTTGATGAGCCGATGTCCAAAGAGCATAGCCAGCAATAAAAAGTAAAACAAGAACCAAAGGAAAAGCTAAGTTTCCTTGAGGGGAAGAGGAGTTTGTATTCATTCCTAGAGCTTTTTTAATGCTTTTAAAAAAATCACCTATTAATTTTTCCAAATCAGGAGGTTGATTGCCTCCAGAGCCCCAAGGGTTGTTGGGCTTGTTCTTGTCGTCTTTGTCATCTTTGTTGTTGCCAGGTTCATTCCAGGCCATATGTTTCTCCAAATCTAATCGTGTTGTCCGAAAAATATTTAGGCTATAAACGGTGCCTAAAGCAGTAAAATCTGTTCCAATTTATTCTTATGGAACATTCTTGTCTCATGTGTTTTTAAACAGGGTTTTTATGTAGCGACCACTCTCGTCTTTTCTTGCAGCTAACATTTTCCACTTTTCAGGTGAGAGTTCAACTTTTAATGCCCAACGACCTTCATCATTGATGCTGTCAGATTTTATTGCATCCATTTGGTAGAAAAGAGCACGTAACTTTCCTAGCTTGGCAGGTAAAATAAACTCTTTTTGTACATGGGTACGATTGAAGTGTTCTTCAATGGCCTTGAGTAAATTTTGTACCCCTTGGCCCGTCTTTGCCGAAAGCCAGCAATGACTTGTCAAGCCAGATGTTCGAAGGGTTTTGGCTTCAATAGTAGTGAGGTCAATTTTATTATAGACATTGATAGTGGGAATGTCATTGGCTTTTATTTGCTTTAACACAGCATTGACTTCGTTGACTTGTTGGTCTTGCTCATCGTTGCTTGAATCTATAACATGGATAAGTAAATCAGCTTCAATAGCTTCTTGTAAGGTGGCTTGGAAAGCAGCAACAAGATCATGAGGAAGGTCTCGAACAAAACCAACGGTATCACTGGCAACCACCTCATTTCCTGCAATGCCCGCAAGTTTTCTTACGGTTGGATCCAATGTAGCAAAGAGCTGGTCTGCGGCATAGACTTTGGCTTCAGTAAGGCGATTGAACAGCGTAGATTTGCCAGCATTGGTATAACCAACAAAAGCAATCATTTTGGTGCCGCTTTGTTTGCGACTGTTTCTCCCTTGCTCGCGTTGTTTGATGACTTTTTCTAAGCGTGATTTGAGTTTTTTTACCCGAGCTGATAAAAGTCTGCGATCTGTTTCAAGTTGGGTTTCACCAGGCCCGCGCATGCCAATACCGCCTTTTTGACGTTCTAAATGTGTCCAACCACGAACCAAGCGAGTTGACAAATGGCGCAATTGAGCGAGCTCAACTTGGAGCATGCCTTCATAAGAGCGAGCTCGTTGAGAAAAAATATCAAGAATCAAAGAGGTTCTATCTAAAACCATGCATTGGCAGAGCTTTTCTAGGTTTCTTTCTTGAACAGGCGAAAGAGCGGCATTAACTAGCAACAGATCAGCTTCGTGTTGTTCAACAAGATTGGCTACTGATTGTGCGTTCCCTGAACCAAAAAAATACTTTGCCTCTGTGTTTTTTCGATTAGGGCTAAAGACATCAAGAACGACCGCCCCAGCAGAAACAGCAAGTTCGGTAAACTCTTCAGTTCTTTCTTTATGCCCTGTTTTGGTGACGGGGCAGACTAATATGGCTTTTGTGCCTTTTTTACTGCGTTCTTGATCTAACAAATGGAGGGGAAGTTTAATTTAAAGGCATATTATAAACGAAGAGGCATATTCATAACTGAAATTGGAGGGAATAAAACCTACATTGGCTATTTTCTCCTACTAAAGCCATCCAAGAAAGCGAGTATTTGATGAGGCTAGTACTACAAACAATAAGTATTGTCTAATATTCACCGTTTTGTGTTGGCTTATTTTTAAAAAGTAAAAAACTCGTTGAGAATATTTTTATTAAATAAAGGCTTGTTATTACTAAGCTTTCGAGTTTCTATAAATAATTTTCTTCTCAAACAACTTTACTTTTTAAAAATAAGCCAACACAACTACTTTTGCGAGATAAGTTGAATATTAGACGGAACTTATTAATTGCAGTACTTAGGAGCTTGTCCGAGAATAGAAATTTACTGCGAAAAAGTTGAAATTGGACAGTTTTTCACCTAAATCTCGTTAAATAGCCGTACTATTCGCCTCAAATTAGGCAAAAACCTGTCTCAATTTAACTTTCTCTCGCTACAATCGCTATTCTCGGACAAGCTCCTAGTAAAATATTTTACTCAAATCCCGCTTTTCCGTAGTAGATTACTTCTTTCTCGGTCAGGCACTATTTAGTAGTTAACCTGAGAAGGGCGATCGACCGTGACTAATTCTTTTACAAAGGCTTTTCCTTGAGAAAATCCGCTGATTTTAAAGGTTTCTCCTGGTTTTGACCGTGCAATTATTTCACGGTAATGGCGTTGATCATTGATTTCAATACCATTCATATGTGTGATTATGTCCCCTTGTCTAAAATTTGCTTTAATGGCCGGAAAGCCAGGATAAACACCCAGCACCATAACGCCTTTTCGAGGTTTGATAACACGATTGATGTAATAGTGTTTTTCCGAAAATAGCTCGATGCCTAACCAACCGCGCAAAACTTTTCCGTTTTTTAATATTTCTTGCATAATCATTTTGGTTGTATTGGAAGGAATGGCAAAATTGATGCCTTGAGCGCCATTTTGATTAAAGGTCGCTGTACTAATTCCGACCAAGTCACCAGCAGCGTTAATTAAGGCTCCACCAGAATTGCCTTCGTTAATAGAGGCATCGGTTTGAATAAAATTTTCAATGGTGCTAACGTCTAAACCGCTGCGCCCTTTTGCGCTGATAATTCCGAGAGAAACACTTTGACTGAGGCCATAGGGGTTGCCAATAGTCATGACAATGTCTCCTGAGTGAGAGGCATCAGAGTCTGCAAACGTTGCAGGAATTAAATTTAGAGCCTCTATTTTCAAAACAGCAATATCGGTCACTTTGTCAACCCCAATTAAGCTGGCTTCTAACAAAGTATTGTTCCATAAAGAAACAATAATCTGTGTGGCGCCCTTAACAACATGATAATTAGTGACAATATAGCCATCATTACTGACCACAACGCCAGAGCCAAGATATTGTTGCGTAACCGTTTGCGGATTGAGAGAGCTCAAACCCATAAATCGTTGCAGTTCAGAATTGATTTTTGGCTGCTGTAACACTTCATTCTGAGCATAAATACTGACCACAGAAGGGGCGATCTTTTCAACCGCTGGTGCATAACTAGATTGTGCATTTGTTGGTTGTGCAACAATGGGCTTAATGAGAATGTTGGGCTTAAAAAACACGATCAAAAAGCCGACTGCCAGACCTACAACGATGGATTGAAATATGAATTTTAGGACAGAAGGAATTTGATTCATGATTTAGAGATGCAAATTTTGCGAAATAAGGAATGCAATTGTACATGATTCCCCTTAAAAATTAAATTTTAACTACATTAGAAGAATTGAATACATGTTTATGTGTAAAAATAATTTTTTTTGGAGTAAAATCCTTCGGTTAAAGCGTTATAAAAATGTAGGAGTGAGTAAAAATGACTGATAAAGTCAATGAGAGTCGCCGAAATTTACTGATTGGAACCTCGGTAGTAGGAGCAATTGGTGCAGGTTTCGCAGCGGTTCCTTTTATCAAATCTTGGATGCCAAGTGAGCGAGCTAAAGCAGCTGGTGGTGTGGTTAAGGCCAATATTTCTAAATTACAAGTGGGTCAAAAGCTGCAGGTAAAATGGAGAGGACAACCCATATTTATAGTCAAACGAGACAAAACTTTGTTAGACACCTTGCCAGGACTTAAGGACCGTTTAAAAGACCCCGATTCTGAACAAAGCATTCAACCAGATTATGCCAAAAATCTACACCGTTCTCAAAAAGAAGAACTGTTAGTCATGGTTGGTATTTGTACCCATCTAGGGTGTTCGCCCAAAGTCTATCCTGAAATTGTACCGCAAGCCTTTGATGCCGATTGGAAAGGTGGGTTTTTCTGCCCTTGTCATGGTTCTACCTTTGATATTTCTGGACGGGTTTTTAATGGTTCACCAGCAGGAACAAACATGGTCATACCTCCTTATGTTTATGTTGATGAAAATAATTTAATAATTGGTACCGATAAACTTGAGGGAGAAGCCTAATGGGTAAAGCAGTAAACTCATCCAACGGTTCAGGTTTGCTTGCTTGGTTCGACCAACGCTTGCCTGTCACCAGCATGTGGAACGACCACATGGCAAAATACTATGCTCCAAAAAACTTTAACTTTTGGTATTTTTTTGGTTCACTAGCCTTGTTGGTTCTTGTTAACCAACTTCTAACCGGTGTATGGTTAACCATGCATTATAAAGCCGATGCAGAACAAGCTTTTGGTATCGTTGAGTACATCATGAGAGATGTGCCTTGGGGTTGGCTCATTCGTTATTTACACACTACGGGAGCTTCGGCCTTCTTTATTGTTGTGTATTTGCATATGTTCCGCGGTTTGATGTACGGCTCGTACAAAAAACCACGCGAACTTATTTGGGTCTTCGGTATGATTATTTATGTCGCTCTTATGGCTGAAGCCTTCATGGGCTATGTTTTGCCTTGGGGCAACATGTCTTTTTGGGGCGCTAAGGTTATTACTCAGCTTTTTGGTACCATCCCTTATATTGGTGATGTTTTACTCGAAGGCATACGTGGCGATTATAATATTTCTGATGCTACTCTGAATCGTTTCTTTGCTTTGCATGTTGTCGCTATTCCCATAATCTTATTGGTTTTGGTGTTTTTGCATATTGCAGCCTTGCATTCGGTGGGTTCAAACAATCCAGATGGTATCGAAATTAAAAAGAACAAAGACGAAAACGGTATTCCAAAAGACGGCATTCCTTTCCACCCTTATTACTCCGTTAAAGATATCTTTGGTATTGGTATGTTTTTAATAATCTTCCTGATGATTGTTTTCCTCAAACCGGATATGGGCGGCTTGTTTTTAGAGCACGATAATTTCAATATAGCTGATCCCGGCTCTACTCCCGAGCACATTAAACCTGTTTGGTACTTTACCCCTTTCTTTGCAATATTAAAAGTCATTCCAAACCCATTCGGTGGCATGATTGTCATGTTCTCTGCCATTATTGTTTTGTTTCTATTGCCATGGTTGGATCGCAGTGAAGTGAAATCCATTCGTTACCGATTATTGCCATTTAAAATTGCACTGTTTTCGTTTGTGACCTCCTTTGTTGTTCTGGGATATTTGGGCATGATTGCCTGGGGACCAGGAGAAAAGTTATTAGCACAAGTTTTAACAGCTGTTTATTTCTTATACTTTGTCTTCTTGTTTGTTTATACAAAAAATGAAAAGCACAAACCTATTCCAGAGAGGTTGACACACTAATGAAAAAATTAATCATACTAACGTTATTGCTATCGGCTCAAGTGTTCGCCTCAGGGGGTGGAATGCATTTAGAACCAGCAGGAACAAATATTCGCTCCAAAGATTCTTTGCGCAACGGTGCTAAATATTTTATGAACTATTGTTCAGGTTGTCATTCTTTGCAATACCAGCGCTACAACAGAATGGCTTTGGACTTAGGCTTAACAAAAGATGAAGTACAAGAAAATTTAATCTTTACCGATTCGAAATTTCCAGAACACATGACCAACACCATGGACAATGAACAAGTCAAAGAAGAAGAGTGGTTTCATAAAGCTTATCCGAAAGATTTGACCCTGATTGCTAAAGCACGTGGCGTCGATTGGTTGTCTGCTTATCTGAAAAGTTTTTATAAGGACCCAACACGTCCTATCGGCTGGAACAACACTGTTTTTAGTGGAGCTTCTATGCCGAACGTCTTGTGGCAACTGCAAGGCATACAAGAGGCAAACTTTGAAGAACACAAAGACGAGCATGGTATTGTCACGCATATTTTTAAAGGTTTTAGCAAAATATCAGAAGGCTCCATGAGTGAAGAGGAGTTTGATACTACGGTTCGTGATATTGTTAACTTTCTTGATTACACGGCCGAACCAGCGCGCTTAATCCGCATGGCTTATGCGCCGTGGGTGATATTTTTCTTAGTTATTTTTACCTTTATGGCTTATCTATTGAAGAAAAATTACTTTAAAGATATTCATTAAAAAACAATAACTTACAAAGATAAAAAGGCCTCTGGAAGCTAGCTTCAAGAGGCCTTTTTTTGCTTTTTATAGTCCAAAACTGTTATAATGCGCGACTTTGTTTGATTTCAGCCATTTTTAACTATTATTAAGGAGATTATTTGTGATAATACCTGCTAGAGGACGTTCAATCATATCCGTTTATTCTGTGTCAGATTCGTATGACAGCCACAGAATTCGGTTTTTATTAAAAACTAAAAACATCAGCAGTATTGATGTGATTGAGGTTGATCCTCTAAATCCACCAGAAGATTTAATCCACATTAATCCCTATCACACCACACCTACGGTGGTTGACAGAGATTTGGCTTTGTATGGCAATACTGTCATTACAGAATATTTGGATGAGAGATATCCTCACCCGCCATTAATGCCACCAGATCCAGTAACGCGTGCAAAACTTCGTCTTTATACTTACCGCATTGAAAAAGATTGGCTGTGTTATATCCCCCATCTAGAAAATGGCACAATGGATGAAAAAAACCAAGCCATTGATGAACTAACAGCAAAATTGAATGGTTCCATTGAATTGTTTTCCCAAACCAAGTTTTTCCTCAGCAACGAAATGACCTTGGTTGATACGTGCCTAGCTCCTTTCTTATGGCGTTTGGAGCACTATGGAATTGACTGGGAAGAGCTGCCTAAACCAATCCGTACCTATGCACACATGATTTTCAGAAAGGAATCATTTAAACAAAGTGTTTCCGAACAAGAACGTGAAATGCGTTTTGACTTTTAAAAGTACGGCCTAAATTTAATATGAATTCATCTAAACCGTATATACTTAGGGCTCTGCACGAATGGATCAGTGATAATGACTGTACTCCGCTATTATTGGTTAATGCTAAGCATCAAGAAGTACAAATCCCTGCAGGAATTGATGAGGACGGTAAGGTCGTTCTAAATATATCTTTTGGCGCTACAAAAAACTTGGAGCTTATCGATGAAGGCGTGTTATTTGATGCGCGTTTTTCTGGAGTGAGTCAAAACCTATTTGTACCCATGGACAGCATCTTGGCTATTTATGCACGTGAAAATGGCCAAGGAATGATGTTTGGAGACCAAAGTGACTCGCCTGATCCAAGCGCTCCTCCTCCAGAGAACAACAAAAAAACGCCTATGGACAAAGAGTCAAAGAAAGAAAAGAAAACGGATAAAAAGGGATTTTTGAAGGTTGTAAAATAAGCCAATAAAAACGGCAAAAATTAGACAAGTTCCTAGGAGCTTGTCCGAGAATAGCGATTGTAGCGAGAGAAAGTTGAATTGAGGCAGGTTTTCACCTAATTTGAGGCGAATAGCCTCGCTATTTAACGAAAATTAGTTGAAAAACTGTCCAATTTCAACTTTTTCGCAGTAAATTTCTATTCTCGGACAAGCTCCTAGCACTGCAATTAATAAGTTCCGTCTAATATTCAGCTTATCTCGCAAAAGTAGTTGTGTTGGCTTATTTTTAAAAAGTAAAGTTGTTTGAGAAGAAAATTATTTATAGAAACTCGAAAGCTTAGTAATAA
>Ga0316206_1000126_pt1 | contig 154133 bp, 169 predicted proteins | sample 6monthpyrite_MG_FD_204942 | JGI IMG/M metagenome (GOLD analysis project Ga0316206, IMG submission 204942) | Microbial mat bacterial communities from mineral coupon in-situ incubated in ocean water Damariscotta River, Maine, United States -... | ecosystem: Environmental > Aquatic > Marine >... | reverse complement strand
GTGTGAAAATTGATGACAGCTTGCTGGATGCAATTATCTACGACTGGTATGTGAAGAACTCTTTTATTGACCATATCAGTGACAACAACTTTAACACCGACAACTTTCGCCATTGTAACTTTCATGAGTTTGGCGACTTTGCAAATCAAGGTTTTGAGCTTGAACTTTCTAAAAAGAAGGCTATTTTTTCCAGGAACGGAGGCATGTACTTCCCTCATAAGGTCAATACTTCACTTACAAAGAGCTACACACCCAAGCAAAATGGCTTTGATTTTGAAATAGAGCTAAGCAGTGAAGCAGAAGGAAAATTCAACTATGTACTTGAACATAATTTCCATTTTTCTGATTATGAGTTGCTAAGTATTAATGGTACCGACTTGCAAGAAGAGGACTGCATTAAAGCAACCCAAACACTTGAGATTGTTGATAAACATCTAAACAAGAAGATCCTTATTCATTTGGATAGACCTTTTGATCTGCATTATTTCCAGCTTAAGACACTTTCTCAAAGTGAAGAAGGCTTTGACTTAAGTGTACAAGGTGTTAGTTTCGCGATGTCTGTACCCTTTAGTGAACAACTGCATATCAAGGGAAATTTGGAGATTGTAGATGTCTGATATACGCTATGACCGTTTCCATGATCTCCATGTCATCATTGCACCTGAGCGTTTAAGCAGACCTGATTGTTCGCCTCAGGAGCTTAAACCTCAAACAGACACCACAAGCTGCCCTTTTTGTGAAGGAAATGAAGAGATGACCCCTCCTGAGATCTTTGCAATACGAAATCAAAGTTCTTATAAAGATGAAAAAGGCTGGCAAACCCGTGTTGTTCCCAACCTTTACAAGGCCGTACAGATCGAATCTCCTTGTGAACACCATTATGGAGCTTTTGAGCATTGGGACGGTTTTGGCGCCCATGAGGTTATCATCGACACCCCGCAACATCATACTTCTATGACACAATGGAGTGAAGAAAATATTTCAAACTGGCTGAAAACACTGCGTACGCGTGTTGCCGATCTGAGTAAAGACCATCGTATCGCTTATATCTCTTTGTTTAAAAATGAAGGGACGCAAGCAGGCTCAACACAGGAGCATTCCCACTCTCAGCTTATTGGTCTGCCTTTTATCCCCAAGCTATACCGCGAAAGTTATGAAAGGAACTATACCTTTTACAAACAACACGGACATGCGCTTTTAGAATCTATCTTGCATCATGAAGAGCAAAACAAAGACCGCATTGTGTCTCAAAATGAAGGCTTCACCGCCTTTTGTCCTTACGCCAGTGCCTACCCCTTTGAGATGATGATCAGTTCAAAAAAAGCCTTGGGCCAGATTCACAGTCTCAGTGATGAAAGTATCCATACTTTGGCTCCTCTCTTGCTTGCATCATTAAAAGCATTAAAAAAACAGTTGGGTTGTTTTGACTTTAACCTAAGTATTTCCACCCCGCCACTGCAAGAGAACAGTCTGGGAAATGAAATATCTTCGTGCATCAATGAAGCGAACAGGTTTTACCTGCGCATTATGCCAAGAATCTACAAACATGGCGGTTTTGAGCTAAATACGGGCATAATTATAAATCCTGTTGCACCCGAACTTGCAGCAAAACTTCTGTCTGAGGGTATGAATGTCTAAGCCATCTTTGTTATTTGCAGCTTCTGAGGTTTATCCCTTCGCCAAAAGCGGTGGGCTGGCTGATGTTGCTTATAGTCTTCCGCGTGCCTTACGTCAGAACTATGAAGTGAATGTTGTTCTCCCCCTGTATAAGTTCATTGACCGTAAAAAATTCTCTATCTTATCTTTAAATAAGCATTTTGACGTACATATGGGGAAACAGTCATACCCGGTAGAACTTTACGGATGTGAATATGAAGGTCTATCCTACCGATTCATCTATTCGCCTACCTTGTGCGACAAAGACTTTTTATACGGTACGGCTGAGAGCGGTTATGAAGACAATGCTCTACGCTTTGGTATTTTCAATTATGCTATTGTGGAGCTCTTAAGACAAAAAGATTATGTCATTGCCCATCTAAACGACTGGCAAAGTGCCCTCGTCCCGTTGCTTGTTAAAGAAGAAACCCAGCTTAAGACGAAGACCCTTTTTACCATACATAATCTTGCCTATCAAGGCACCTTTGAAAAGCGTTACTTGGAAGCCTTAGGCATTGACCTTAAACATTTCAGCATGGAGGGTCTTGAGTTTTATGATCAGGTCAACTTCATGAAAGCAGGTATTGCCTATGCCGACAAGATTACCACCGTCAGTCCAACCTACGCCAAAGAGATCTTGACTGCAGAATTTGGATGCGGACTGGAAGGTTTTTTACGTCTTCACGAAAACAAACTTGTGGGTATTGTCAACGGAATCGACGCGGGACACTTCTCCCCGGACACCGATACCGCTCTTGTCTCACCCTACAACAATCTTACAGCCAAAGCACCCAACAAATCGGCTTACTTAAAAGAAGTCTCTCTCAAGCGTGTAAAAAAGCCGCTATTTGTCTTTATAGGACGCTTTACCTGGCAAAAAGGTCTGGATCTTTTAACCGAAGTCCTCGAAGCGTTTGCACAAAAAGAATGTAACATTGCTATCTTAGGCGAAGGCGAAGAAAAATATCATGCACAACTTCAAGCTATTGCTGATCACAACAAGAACATCTATCTTGACTTTGGTTATGATGAGGCCCTTTCACACCGTATGTACGCTGCAGCTGACTTTTTACTGATGCCCTCACTCTTTGAGCCCTGTGGCTTAAACCAGATGATTGCCATGGCCTATGCCCAGATTCCACTCGTGCATAAAGTCGGCGGTTTAGCCGATACCGTTAATGATTATAAAACCTTTGATGCTACAATATCTAAGGGTTACGGCATCACCTTTTCCCAACCGTCAAAGGTGGCATTTTTAAATGCGTTCGATGAAGCCTTGGCCTTATACGCCGACAAAAGCCAATACAACAAAATCGCAAAACACAATATGCTGTGTGACTTTTCTTGGCAAGAGAGTGCCACGTCGTATACCGCACTCTACAAAAACATTACTCAAAAGAGAACCCATGGATAAATTAAATATCTTAATCGCAGCCTCCGAGGTTGTTCCTTTTGCTAAAAGCGGCGGACTCGCTGATGTAGCCGGAGCTCTCCCAAAAGCATTAAGAGACTTAGGGCATGATGTAAGAGTTGTTATGCCACGCTATTACATTGTTGATATTAATAAATATGACCTTAAGCCCTTAGAGGGTTCTCTTGGTGTACCCATGGGAAGCATGGGTGAAGCATGGGCAAGTGTTTTAGAAGGAGTACTTCCAGGAAGTGATGTTCCTGTTTATTTTATAGAGCATGAAGGTTTTTTCGGTAGAAAGGGTTTGTATGATGAAGATGGAGAAGGTTATCTTGATAATGACAGCCGCTTTATTTTCTTTTCCAAGGCAGTCATGCAGTTGGCAAAAAAACTACATTTTAAACCTGATGTAATCCACGCCAATGACTGGCATACAGCGGCTATTCCCGTTTTACTCAATACCACCTATGCCTTTGATCCAGATTTTAAAAATACCGGTACACTCTTAAGTATACATAACCTCCAACATCAGGGCAAGTTTTATAAGGGAGCCATGGATATTTTGGGGGTAGGATGGGAACATTATACTGCTGATGAGCTTGAAGAGTATGAGGGAATCAATCTTTTAAAAGGCGGAATTGTTCATGCTGACGCTATTAATGCCGTAAGTAAAAAATATGCGCAAGAGATCCGCACAGCAGAGTTTGGCTGGGGTCTTGAGAACCTTATCAATGATAAGGCTTATAAACTCTTCGGTATTTTAAACGGTGTAGATTATAATGAGTGGAGTCCGGCCGTAGATACATTAATTCCCGCTAATTTTGACAGTGATGACCTAAAAGGCAAGGCCCTTTGTAAAGAAGCGTTACAAAAGCAGTTTAAGCTACCCGTACGTGCGGATGTTCCTTTAATAGGTCTTGTGGGTCGTCTTGCTGAACAAAAAGGCATAGGCCTTCTCTCTGCGGCCATCTGGAACCTTATGCAGATGGATATACAGATCGTACTTTTAGGCGCCGGTGAGAAATGGGCAGAACACTTTTTCTCTGACGTCGCATCAAAGTATCCGCATAAGTTTGCCACCTATATCGGTTATCAAAACGATCTTGCTCACCAGATAGAAGCCGGAAGTGATCTCTTTTTGATGCCTTCTCTTTTTGAGCCTTGCGGACTTAATCAGATCTATAGCCTGCGTTACGGTACACTTCCAATAGTCCGTGCTACAGGTGGACTGGATGATACGATCGAGAACTATGACAGCACACATAAGAGCGGTACGGGCTTCAAGTTTTATGACGCAAACCCTGAAGCACTTACGGGGACAGTGAAATGGGCAGTTGACACTTGGTACAACGATAAGACAGGCTTTGATCAGCTTCGTCGTAATGCCATGCAAAAACGTTTTGACTGGAGTGAAGCGGCGCAAGGTTATGAAGACCTTTACCGTCATATTATAGGTGGTCGCCTTAGCAGCAGCCATCAATAGGAGCAAGAATGTCACACCCGATGAAGTACAATATCTCAAGCTTAAGCGAAATGGATATTTACCTTTTTAAACAAGGCACCCACACCAAGATGTATGAGAAATTTGGTGCACATATGATGGAACATGAAGGTAAAAAAGGTGTTCATTTCGCAGTATGGGCACCTAATGCGCAGTATTTGAGTGTACGCGGAGATTTTAATAATTATGACATTGATGCGCATCCGCTTCAGCTGCGCAAAGATGACTCAGGTATCTGGGAAGGTTTTATAGAAGGTGTTGAAGAAGGCCTGACCTATAAGTACCATATTGTCTCAAAGTTTCATGATATCGTGCATGAAAAAAGTGACCCATTCGCCTTTTATAGTGAAAAACCCTCAAAGTCTGCCTCTCGTGTTTGGGACTTACAAGGCTATGCCTGGCAAGATACGAGCTGGATGCAAAAACGAGCAAAACATAATTCCCATGATGCTCCGGTGTCTGTTTATGAGATGCACCTGGGTTCATGGATGCGAAAAGTTGAAGAAGACAATCGTTACCTTACGTATAAAGAATTAGCGGTTGTTCTTGTGGATTATCTTAAAACAATGAACTATACCCATGTTGAGTTTATGCCGCTTACAGAATATCCCTACTTTGGTTCTTGGGGGTATCAGGTAGTCGGTTATTTCTCTGCCACCGCACGTTTTGGTGAGCCGCATGATCTGATGTACCTCATTGATATCTTGCATCAAAATAATATTGGTGTGATTATGGACTGGGTTCCTTCTCATTTTGCCGTTGACATGCACGGACTGATCAATTTTGACGGGACGGCCTTATATGAGCATGAAGACCCGAGACAAGGATTTCATCCTGAATGGGGAAGTATTATCTTTAATTACGGTCGTAATGAAGTCAAATCTTTTCTTATCTCTTCTGCTATGTTTTGGTTGGATAAATATCATTGTGATGGTATCCGTGTGGATGGGGTAGCTTCCATGCTCCACCTTGACTATGCCCGTGAAGAGGGAGAATGGGTTGCTAATGAACATGGAGGAAATGAAAACCTGGAAGCGGTTGATTTTTTACGTAAGCTTAATGAAAGCACGTATGCCCAATTCCCCGACATCATGATGATTGCAGAAGAATCAACAGCCTGGCCTATGGTCACTCGGCCTACAAGCATAGGTGGTCTTGGTTTTGGTTTTAAATGGAACATGGGCTGGATGCATGACACACTTAAGTATATGAGTTATGATCCTATCCACCGTCAGCACCATCATCATCAACTTACCTTTAGTCTTTGGTATGCCTTTGATGAGCATTTTGTCCTGCCGCTAAGTCATGATGAAGTGGTACATATGAAGGGTTCACTCATTAACAAGATGCCCGGTGATACTAACCAGAAATTTGCCAATCTGCGCGCTACTTATGCTTATATGATGGCGCATCCGGGTAAAAAACTTCTTTTTATGGGTGGAGAGTTTGCTCAGTTTTCAGAATGGAACTTTGAAAAAAGTCTTGATTGGCATTTGGTGGAAAATCCTCTTCATTTAAAACTTCAAAAGATGGTAAGTGATTTAAACCTGATCTACAGACAAGAACGGGCCTTGCATCAATATGATGAAAAACAAATCGGTTTTGAATGGATAGATGACGGAGATTATCAGCACAACTGTATTAGCTTTATGCGTAAAAGTGATGATCCTGATGAAACGGTTTATGTCTTGTGTAATCTAGCAGACGAGACACGTGAGTTCTATCGTGTTGGTGTGCCTTATGAAGGCGATTATCAAGAGATATTCAATTCACAATCAGCCTATTACGAAGGCTGGAACATTGGTAATAGTGGCGCGATAACAGCAACGAAAGAACCGATGCACGGACGCGACTATTCGCTGAGACTAACCCTGCCCCCATTGGGTGTGATCTATTTGAAACGTGTGATTAGAGACTAGACTATTTCTAAAAAGAAAGATAAGAAATAAGTCATAACATGATTATTCACATTACTGTGTTCACCCTTTTATGCTTCTTATTATATGTGAAATATAGAAAAATTTTGGAAGAAAAACTTAAAGCGACTTAGTCCTCATCGTCAGACTCGTGAGGGAAAAGGTAACCGATATCAAGGGTATCGGTTTTAATCACATACAAACACTGTAACAGAAGCGCTGTTTTCAAGGTTCCGCGACTAATCTTCTGACGGATAGAGTCTGCCGTCGTCTCTATCCCTATCTTTTTCAGGCGTTTTGCCAGTTTCTCTGAGGTAATATTCTTACGCTTCATCTCTGTTTTCAATAAAAGTCCGGCAGTCTTATTCCAGTCATGTTTAATCATGCAATATTCTAACATAAAACATGGTATGAAACGTGCATATAAAAGGCTAAATATAGTTCAGATTTGACATTTTGTATCATAAGTAATACAATAGTATTATATATGATATAAATGTATCAGAAATAAGTATCTGAAAGGATGTGATTAAGATGTTTGAAACACTACTGGTGATAGGGATTCTCAGTGTCATTGCCCGTGCCTACTACAAAGAACTCGATCACGCTAGCAAAAGTAAATGTGATTTTAGAAATGACGGACATTTACATCTTATACAGCCAGACGAGTAGAATGAATCTACCGTACTTTAACCTTCGCTCTGATGCGTGTATTAACATGGTTTAATCAATACAATAAATTGACTGTGTGACGGCAGGATCTTACTGTGGCATTTATCCATATATGAGAGAGAAGCATAGACTTTTTTTCTCATTACTACCGCTATTAACAACACCTAGCTTATTTTTTTAGTAATTCTATTGCAACCTTTGTTAACTACAATCTTCTTTATGCACAATGAAATATTCTCATGTCCTGAAGCTCAAGACCATTTAAATGTCTTGATAAATGCTAAAAAGCGTAGTAATATAGAGTTTATTCATAACTTCATGTCTTTAAAAGCATACGAACGTGCCCAGGTAGTTGTTGATCTTCCAGACGTGTATCAAAAAGAACTTTATACAGTACTCACTGAAGAGGAGTTAGCAAGTTTTATTAACCTTATGCGTACTGATGATGCAACAGACCTTATGATTATTCTTAAAGAGGTCGATGAGACAAAATGGCTTAAGACGATTGAGCTTTTAGACAGTGCCTTAACAAAGGCGGTAAAGTCTTTGATGGATTATTCCCAAGATGAGTCAGGTTCATTGATGGAGATCGAGATCTTTACAGTGACGCAAGATGAGACTATTCACGACTCGATGCAGCGACTACATGCCCTCATTAAAAACCATTCACATAAGCAGATCCATAACGTCTTTCTTATTGATGAGCAATATCATCTTCTAGGCCTATTTCCCCTTTCAAAAATAATTACAACAGATGATAAACTAACCTATGCTGATATCTATGATTGCACTTCCCAACCAATCTCTGTTCACAGTCGTTCATCTATATATGAGGCAGTCAGACTAATGCAGAGGTATGACCTTAATGTTTTACCCGTTATCAATAAGAATGGCCGTCTTTTAGGGCGAATTATTCATGATGATATCTTAGAATATATGCAAGAGGATGCTACTAAACAGATGTACGCCCTCAATCGGGTGGACCCTCAAGAGGAGATTGAAGAAAGCGTAACAGAAACAGGAATCAACCGTGCGATGTGGCTTTTCATCAACCTTATCAATGCTACGCTGATCTCTATTGTGATCGGTATTTTTGAAGCATCTTTACAAAAAATAATTGCTTTGGCAGTACTGATGCCCATTGTTGCCAATATGGCCGGTACGGCTTCAATGCAAACGCTAACTGTTATTGTACGGCAGATGGCTTTGGGGAAAATTAGTTCAAAAGAGGCTTCTCGAACACTTTTTAAAGAGGTAAAAATAGCCTTTATTAATGGTATTTTATTTGCGCTTTTCACAATTATTATTTCTTACGTCTGGTTCTCCTCATGGTATATCTCTTTAGTTATGGCTGCCTCGATGTTTGTTACCTTCGTTTGTGCAGGTATTTTAGGTGCTTATGTCCCCATAGGACTTAAGGCGATCAAAATCGATCCTGCCATTGCCAGTTCCGTCATTGTCATTACCCTCGTTGATGTCATCGGGTTTTTCTCATTTTTATGGTTTGCCACAATGTGGATACCTGAAATAAATATTTAAGGAAATACTATGCTAGATAAAAAATTAATGAAGTCTGCCTTGCAAGAGATCAATGACATAAGAGCGGAGTTACTATCAGCAAGGGATGAAGTCATACCGGGGCATATCCATTATCAAAGCCTGCTAAACCTTAAACAGTACCTTGTTCTACGCAGTAAGGATAGAACTGCCTTGCAAGAGAAGTTATTTCTAATGTCTTTATCCTCATTAGGACGCTCTTATGCACATGTTGCAGGAAGCATAGACACACTTTATGACCAAATACGAAGTTCACTAAAAGAAGATGAATTAAGCGAAAAAGAGATTGCAGCAGTACATCATCTGAGTATTAACAAAGCCATAGAACTCGCATCTAAGAACAGCACGCAGCTTTTTAGTGGAAAAGTCAGTTCAAAATTGAGTAAGCAGAGTACTTCCATTATGGTTACCCTTCCCTCCCATGCTGCTGATGATGATTGCGAGCTGATTTTTAATCTCGCAAAACGAGGTGTCAATGTCTTTAGAATCAACACTGCACACGATTCACCACCAGTATGGAAGGCTATGTCAAATGTGATTTTGAAGATCAATGAAAAACGTGATCACAATAACAAACTCAAGATCTTTGTTGATCTCGCCGGTCCGAAAATCCGAACAGGTAAGATCAGAAGGCTCAATATTCCGCTTAATATAGGAAGTAATAAATGTGAGAAAGAGGTGCATATCTTTTGCGACGAGTATATGAGTACCAAGACTGAAACGCTTAATGAAAGAACCCAATTAAAAGAGCCTGCGCATCTTTGTACTGATAAATATTTTTTCCAAAAGATAAAAGTGAACCGTCCTATTAAGGTCCTAGACGCCAATGGTAAAAAAGCAGTCATTAATATCACCTATGTAGATAACACTAAAGCAATCGGGATGATCGATAAAAAAGTCAGTGTGAGTACCTCTACAAAACTTCATAGGAAAGGCCATGTCGGGACAATTTTAAATATAGACAGTCAAATTGAACCGATACGCTTGTTTAGAGACGATATATTAACCATCACCGAAAAAGATGTACTTGGAAGATCAGCACGTTTTGATGCCAATGGTGAACTTCTCGAGCCGGCAATAATAAATTGTAGTTTTAAAGGTATCGCCACGCATATCAAGATAGATGACAATGTTTATATTGACGATGGAAAAATCGGCTTAAAAGTTATAAAGACCAGTAAAGGTACCATCACATGTAAGGTTATACAAGCCAAGGCTAGCGGTACGCTTTTAAAAGAGGAAAAGGGCATCAACTTTCCAAATACCAAAGTCAAGACGGCGGCTTTAACGCAGACCGATCGAGACAACCTACTCCGTGTTATTAATTTTGCTGACCATCTGAGTATTTCATTTTGTCAAAATACCCAAGATGTAAGGGATCTTCAAGACCTTCTTACAGAAAACAATCGAAGCGATATAGGCATTATTGCCAAAATCGAGACCAAAGAAGCTGTTGCCAATATGCCAAAGATTCTAGAGCAGTTGCTTGCCTGGGAAAAAAGTGGGGTGATGATCGCCCGAGGAGACCTTGCCATTGAAGTCGGATTTAAAAATATGGCCTATATTCAAGAAATGCTGCTTGATATTTGTGATGCAGCCCATATGCCTGTTATCTGGGCAACACAGGTACTTGAAAGCCAAATGAAGAACAATCTTCCAAGCCGAGCAGAAATCAGTGATGCGGCTATGGCCGGACGGGCAGAATGTGTTATGCTCAACAAGGGTCCATTTGCAACTGATACGATTGATGTACTTATCCATATTCTTGAAGATATGCACTCTATCTTTAAAAAGAACAGGCAATTGCTAAAGAAGGAGACACTCTGGTCAGATAATGTTTAATATAAATTGTTATGGCTTATGCAACATCGTTTAGTTTTATCTTAATCAATTTGAGATAGCTTTATCCAACAAATCATAGCTTTTTCACTCTATTGAAGCGCTTCGAATAGGCAATGATTAAAAATAGTACAAAAATTCTGAAAATAAGTTTTCAAATGTATTATAATAAACTTAACACAAAAGGGCTTTTATGGTAACTAAAGTAGCAATTAACGGAACTGGACGAATCGGAATTATCGTAGCAAAAATCATTATGCAACGCGATGACATTGAACTTGTGGCCATCAACACCACTTCAAAACCAGATATGCTTGAATATCTTTTTAAATATGACAGTGTCCATAAAGGCATCGATGCCACAATCATTGATGACTCTACCATCATCCTTAATGGAAAATCTATAAAATTGTTCAGCACTCGCGATCCTAATGAACTTGACTTTGGATCAGCTGGAGCAGAACTTGTTATTGAATGTACCGGTGCTTTTTTAACAAGTGAAAAAGCACAGGCATATTTAAAGAACGGTGTTAAAAAAGTGGTTATGTCAGCTCCTGCAAAAGATGACACACCTACCTACGTGCTAAATATTAACACAGCTGATTATAAGGGCGAGGCTATCATTTCAAATGCAAGTTGTACAACGAACTGTCTTGCGCCAATTTGTAAAGTACTTGATGATAGCTTTGGCATTGAAAACGGTTTGATGACAACCATTCACTCTTACACAAATGATCAAAATATCTTGGATGTCAAGCACTCATCTGACAAACGTCGTGCCCGCGCAGCCGCTATTAACATGATTCCGACAACAACAGGTGCAGCCAAAGCGATTTCACTTGTCATGCCAAACTTAAAAGGTAAATTAAACGGTTACGCTATGCGTGTACCTACACCTGATGTTTCCATAGTAGATCTTACTATTAACCTAAGGACTGATGTTAGTGTAGATGAGATCAACGCTGCTTTTACCAAAGCCTCTGAAGGAAGCTTTAAAGGCTTACTGGAGGTTGATAACGACAAGCGTGTATCAAGTGATTTTATAGGTTCTACCTATAGTGCCACGTATGTGCCTGATATGACAAGTGTCGTAGATGGAAAAACAGTAAAAGTCCTTGCCTGGTATGACAACGAGTGGGGTTACAGCTCGCGTCTGGTCGATATGGCCGTGTTTGTGGGGGCTAGATAATGTTAAGTTTTAGCCGAGATTTTAACTTTGAAAGTACTCCTGCACATCAGAACATGATGGATGATGCCTTTAATACTATTTTTAATGAGTATAAAAGTGGAAAGGTAGGATATTATAACCTGCCTCATGAGTCACACAACCTACTTAATGAAGTTGAAAACCTGACACAAACAAATTCCCTACTGCACGCAGGCATGATAAGTGATATCGCGGTTATCGGTATCGGTGGGTCATCCTTGGGTATCAAAGCCGTAGATTCTCTTTTGGCTTCAAAAACACTAAAAACACGTAACCTGTACTTTTTTGAAAATTCAGATCCTATTGATATTTCACGTACGATGGCAAAACTGACAAAAGAGAATACACTTTTTATTGTAATCTCCAAATCCGGCTCAACCATTGAGACCACCTCTATTTTTAAGACGGTGATTGCACATTTTGGTTTGGAGCTTGACGGTGTAGACAGTGAACGCGTCCTTGTCATCACGGACAAGGGCTCATCTCTCTCTCAATTTGCCGATCATTACCGAGTTACTCAATTTAATATTTCCGATAATGTGGGCGGTCGTTTTTCTGTTTTAAGCGCAGTAGGCATCGTTCCTTTGACCCTTGCCGGTTACGACACAAAGATGCTTCTTGACAGTACGGAAGCATTTTTAGAACGGTTTTTTAATCATGAAGAAGATCATCTTCTTGAAAAAGCCTGTTATTTTTATGAACACAGTCCGCAACAAAGTATCAATGTTCTTTTTTCTTATGCCAATGACCTTGAAAATCTGTGCAAATGGTATGTGCAACTCTGGGGAGAATCACTGGGTAAGATAGACACAAATGAACAAAATGTCGGACTGACACCAATCGGACTGATCGGGTCTATTGACCAACACTCTTTTCTACAGCTTCTTATCGAAGGTCCAAGAGACAAGACGGTTACTTTTGTAAGTATTGAAGACTTTGAAAATGACTTGAGTATTCCTGATGTGAGTTTAAAACATATTGAGAAGACAGACTTTGTTAACGGAAACAGTTTTAACACCCTTATTAATGCCCAATGTGACGCAACACGTGAAAGTTTAATTCAAAGTGGCGTGGCGGTTGACAGTATTGTTCTTGCACGTATATGTGAAGGCAATGTGGGTATGATGATCATTTATTATGAACTGCTTACCTCATTAGTGGGTGCGATGCTTAGAGTAAATACCTATGATCAACCCGGTGTAGAACTGGGGAAAGTCATCTTATATAAAAAATTCGGGAAATAGCACAAGGAATCTTAATGATACTTCATGATTATGAGTTTGATCCAAAATATAAAACGAGTGTTGCCTATTTTTGTATGGAGTTTGCTATTCATCAGGCACTTAAGATCTATTCTGGTGGTTTAGGGTTTTTAGCCGGTTCACATATGAGAAGTGCCTTTGACCTTAAACAAAATGTCGTTGGTGTAGGTATTTTATGGAGTTATGGCTATTATGACCAGACACGACGTGAAGACAGAAGCCTTCAAGCAGAGTTTATCCGTAAACACTATTATTTTCTAGAAGACCTTGGTATTCAAACAACCGTCAACATCCATTCTCAAAATGTCCATATCAAGGCCCTCTATTTGCCACCAAACACCTTTAGTTCAGCCCCTTTGATCCTACTAACAACAGATATCCCTGAAAATGATTTTCTAGCGCGAACTATCACCCACAAGCTCTATGATGCCAATGAAGAAACACGTATCTCTCAGGAAATTGTCTTGGGTATTGGTGGTGCCAAAGTACTCGAAGCCTTAAAACAGAAAATAGATATTTATCACATGAATGAAGGCCACGCCCTGCCTTTGGTTTATGAACTATACAACAAGACTAAAGATATGAACAAGGTCAAAGAACACGTTGTTTTTACGACCCATACCCCCGAAGATGCGGGAAATGAACAGCATGATATCAATCTACTGCATAAATTTGGTTTCTTTAACGGCCTTGACCTTGAAACTGTACGCAAGATCACGATGACAGACGGCGACACCTTTAATCTTACCGTTGGCGCTTTACGTGCAACAAAAAGAACCAATGCGGTGTCAAAATTTCATGGTGAAGTTGCTGAGCGAATGTGGACAAGTTGTGAAGGGAAATCTGAAATAACCTATATCACCAATGCCCAAAACAGACGTTTCTGGATGGATAAGGGAATGCTTTCAGCCTTAGATGATCATGAAGACTATGCCTTGATCTCCCGTAAAAAACATCTAAAACGTGTCTTATTCAACGAGGTTGCAGATCAAACTGGAAAAATGTTTGATCCCGATGTTTTAACACTTGTCTGGGCAAGACGTTTTGCTGAATATAAACGTCCTGGACTTATCAAACGGGATTTTGAGCGTTTTAAAAAAATGCTTGAAAACACAGAGCGTCCCGTACAGATTATTTGGGCAGGCAAGCCTTATCCTTTTGATACCAATGCCGTCAACACCTTCAACGAGTTGATCCATATCAGTCACAAACTAAAAAATATGGCGGTACTTGTCGGTTATGAGCTTGAACTTTCACGCATCCTTAAAAAAGGAAGCGATATCTGGCTGAATACGCCTCGGGTTTCTAGAGAGGCCAGCGGGACAAGCGGAATGACGGCAAGTATGAACGGCTCTTTACATCTTTCAACTAACGACGGATGGCATCCTGAATTTTCAAAAAATGGCTGTAATTCCTTTACCATTCCTGTTATAGATCATAACAAACCCCTTGAAGAACAAGACTCTGAAGACAGTAAAAACATGATGGATATGCTTGAAAATGAGATAATCCCTATGTATTATGACCGACCTGCACAATGGACACAGATGATGAAAATGGCAATGCAAGATGTTGTGCCTGCCTTTGATTCAGGCCGTATGGCCAATGAGTATTACATCAAAATGTATGATTGTTAAAAGAGCTGAAGATGACAAGTAATATTAACTATATGAGCGGTGTCAAAAGCCTCAAAGATGTAGATGTAAACGGCAAAAGAGTGCTAATCCGCGTGGACTTTAATGTTCCTATGGATACACACAATACTATTTCAGACGACAGACGTATTCGTTCAGCCCTGCCTACGATCAACTATTGTATCGATCATAATGCCTGTTCCATTACCCTTGTCACCCACCTTGGACGTCCCAAAGGCAGTTTTGATGAAAAATACAGCCTAAAATATATTCAAAAAAGACTGGAACGATTGCTTCAAAAGCGTGTTGAGTTCATTGATGACTTTGAAGCATGTAAAGATGAAATCGCCAGCTGTTCTTTGGAACGCGTGTTTTTACTTGAGAATATCCGTTTTCATGAAGGCGAAAAGAAAAATGATCCTGAGTTATCAAAACAACTTGCAAGTATCTGTGATGTTTATGTAAATGATGCCTTTGGTACTTCTCACCGTAAACACGCATCTACCTATGGGATTACCGAGTTTGTTGATGTGAAGGTGGCAGGTTTTTTGATGATGAAAGAGATTGCTGCCTTTAACAAGGCTCTGGAACAGCCTATGCATCCTATAGCTCTGGTTGTCGGCGGGGCCAAAGTGTCGTCCAAAATAACACTGTTAAGTGCTGTCATGCCAAAGATTGACAAACTCATCATCGGCGGTGCGATGAGCAATACCTTTCTGCATGCCCAAGGTTATGAGATGCAGGACTCGCTTTATGAAGAAGACTTTACACAAACAGCCATACAGGTACTTCAAGATGCCAAAGCACATAAGGTAAAGGTCTACCTTCCTGTAGATATGGTGATTACGAATTCTATAGAACATCCTGTTGATATTAAAGTGGTTCCTTCTCAAGATATATTAGAAGGATTTCAAGCCGTTGATATCGGACCGGCAACATTAAAGCTTTTTTCCGAGGCCATTGAACTTTCAAACACTATCATTTGGAATGGTCCGATGGGGATTTATGAGATAGATCGCTTTTCTAAAGGAACCTACAAACTCGCCGGTGCCATAGGCGACTGCTATGCGTATACTATCGTCGGTGGCGGTGACACGGCTGATGCGGTGGAAAGAGCCGGTGAAAAAGAGAACTTTAGCTTTATCTCTACCGGTGGCGGTGCAAGTTTGGAGCTTCTTGAGGGTAAAGTTCTACCGGGCTTTGAGCGGCTTAATCGATTAGATGAAGTATGAATCACATAGTTAACACTAAATACAGGCAACAAAGGTTTATCTTATGAAAAACACATCATTAGAGGCTTCTTTTGATAAGCATTATGAGACTATTGATAAGATCATTCTTTCGAGGCAAGACCCCATTACAGGGCTACTTCCTGCCAGCACTGCCGTTAATGCCCATGGTGATTATACGGATGCCTGGGTAAGGGATAATGTTTACAGTATTCTAGGTGTATGGGGTCTTGCCTTATCGTACCGAAAATACCAGCCAAACCATCATCGAAGCCACTTGTTAAGTCAAAGTGTTGTTAAGTTGATGCGGGGTCTTCTTCTTGCCATGATGCGTCAATCAGATCGTGTTGAGACCTTTAAGAACACCCTTAAACCTACTGATGCCCTACACGCAAAATATGGAACGAACACAGGTTTGGCTGTTGTAGGTGATGATGAATGGGGTCATCTTCAACTTGACGCATCCTCGCTTTTTTTATTGATGCTCGCGCAGATGAGTGCTTCAGGTTTAAGTATCATCTATACTATGGATGAAGTTAATTTTATTCAAAATATGGTGCATTACATAAGCCGTACCTACTGTACTCCCGATTATGGAATCTGGGAAAGAGGCAATAAGATCAATCACGGTACAACTGAGATTAATGCCAGTTCCGTAGGTATGGCAAAGGCAGCTTTGGAAGCTCTGGACGGCTTTAATCTTTTCGGAAACATTACAAGTCAAGAAGCTGTTATCCACGTTGTCACAAGTGATATCGCACGTTCAAGTTTTACCTTGGAAGGACTTTTGCCGCGAGAGTCAATCTCTAAAGAAACGGATGCGGCTTTGCTTAGTATCATCGGCTACCCTGCTTACGCAGTTGAAGATGAAGAGCTTTGTAAAAAAACACGTGACAAAGTCATCAAAAAACTCGCCGGAAATTACGGTTGTAAACGTTTTTTACTAGATGGTCATCAAAGTAGCATTGAAGATGAGACACGTTTGCATTACGAACCCTCGGAATTGCGTGAATTTGAGCATATAGAATCAGAATGGCCCCTGTTTTTCACTTACCTACTCTTAGATGCTCTTATGCGTAATGACACCACAGAAATAAAACATTGGCATAATAAACTGCTGCCTTTATTTGTTGAGAAAAAGGGTTTACACCTTCTACCGGAACTCTATATTGTGCCGGTTGAGTCTATTGATGCTGAAAAAGCAGAACCTCATTCCCAGGTAAGAGTTCCAAACGAGAACCTTCCTCTTGTTTGGGCGCAAAGTCTTTTTATACTCTCAGATATGATGATGGATGGGATACTAGAACCTTCTGATATTGACCCTCTAAACCGTCATAAACGCATAGGACATAAAAGAGGATCACTGCCTCTCGTGCCTTTGTTGGCAGAAAATAACGCTGTTCAACAACAACTTCTGGCGCTTGGTATTAAGAGTGAAAGCCTTCAAGAGCTTAACTCCATCCGAATCATGCATTCTATTGAACTGTCACATGTGCATACCATGTTAGGTAAGAATGAAAAGCTTGCCTTAAGCGGCCGTCCCCTTCAAGTGGCACGGGCCATCACTACCTCTCGCTTGTACTTAATAGAGGATGAAAAGATTATCTTTCTTCCTTATTATTTCAATCCAAGAGGGTTTTATCTCAGTTATGACAATAAACTTCTGGTTGAGCACTTTAAAGGATCACTAAAATTCCTTTCCCGGTACTGGGACAAATCCGCACAGCCCCTTATGCCCTTTTTAATACGCGAAGACATGCTACTTGATAGCGCAAGAGAAAATATTTTAGAACTCTTACATGAACTCGACAAGGGAGTATGTAATGATATTTCCATACAGACTGGAAAACTTCAAACCCTCCTATATAAGGCAGACGTAGAACATATTGCTTATGTACACAATTTTAAACTTCATGATATTGTTGTCAGTCACGAAACATCCACTGGCCATATCTCATGTCCTATAGAAGATATTCCTTTAAACCTTGAGCAGCTGCAATCCTTGCAAAGTGCTGAAGATGATTTTTTAATCGATACCCTGATTAACTCACAAAACCGCCGTATTCAGACCTATGCCCTTGCCTTATTATGGCAGAAAAAGGGTCAGGACTTTGAGGTACAGTGTCATGAAAAAAATTCAAGTCTGGCAGAAATCGCTGAAAAGTATTATGAGCGGGCTACTTTATGCCATGAATGGGCAGTCATACGTCATATTGCAGATTTCACTAAAAAACACGATGACAGACTCGAAGATGTCTTGCTTGATGTCGTCATAAGGCAAAAACGTTTAGCAGTGGGCCGAGCCTACAGTGAAAAAGCAACTTTTTCAAAACCCCACAAAAGTTCAGACATCGTAGAAATAATTTTTGAGTTTTGCGGAAACAGTACGGCAGAAGGTGCTTTAACCCAAGAGATCGTACTACACCTTGGGCACATGATCCGAATGGAACCCGAGCTTTTCAAAGATATTTTAACACTTCGCACCTGGTCATTTGTACAGCTATTAGTAGGACAAATCAGTAGAGAAAAAAGCTTATCTATCGCAGAAGCGTATGAGCATCTCTTATATTTGCCCCCCCATGATATATTTGATCGTTTACGCTCTGTCCTGACCTCCTTCAAACGCGAAAACAGCCAACTTGTAAAGCAAGAGAACCTACTTGCTTCAGGGATATCAAGCTTTAAAGCGATTATGCTTTCACCTTTTGCTACTGCCTCGGTAGAAGTCGATGATTGGGCAAAGTGGCGTGAGCATGTCAGTGTTACGGGAGGACTTCCTTCAAACTTCTATAAGGATGTCTGGCACCTATTGCAGCAGTGTAATGCCCTCGTTATTGGTGACAAATACAATCTGCAAAACCGTATAAGTTCGGATGAAACACTCGATGCAACAGCAGGTGAAAGAAGCTTTGCTCTAAAAATAGATACCTTACTACAAAGTATAGATGCTCTTGATTATCGTCAGTTGAATATTGAAGCCATTGAGAGCCTGGCATGCGTGTTTGGACAAAGCCCCGAACTTCATGTTGATAACGACCTTGTTTTAGATATTTTAATCGGACATGCCGTAAGAATCTCCTGGGAAAGGGATCATACATCAGGGGATTATAATGAGCAACGTGCTTTAGCATGGGAAAACATCTACAAGTTATCACCAAAAGAGCTTGACAAAGCCTTTGTAGAAGCTTTTAGATATCTGCTAACACCCGATAACTTTGAAGATATAGGGTAATAAGGAATAGATGATGATACTTGCCGGAGATATTGGAGGTACAAAAACAAATTTGGCCCTCTTTGAGCGTAGGGGTGACACACTCGAAGCACGAGAACAAAAACAGTTTGCAAGCAGAGATTATTCAAGTCTTAGTGAAGTAATTTCCGATTTTTCCAACCTGTGTTCGCTTAAGAATATTGAAGCGGCATGCTTTGGTATTGCAGGACCTGTTGTGGATGGAAATTGCCGTACAACCAACTTGCCTTGGGATATTTCCACCCTTGGATTACAAAAAGACCTAAACATTAACAAAGTCCGTTTGATCAATGACCTTGAAGCTACCGCCTACGGTATGTTATACCTCAAGGATGACGAGTTTGTTAGTCTAAACCCAACCGGACGACAGGTGGAAGGAAACTGTTGTGTCATTGCCGCGGGAACGGGTCTGGGTGAAGCGCTGCTGTATTGCGACGGAAAAGATTATCATCCTATAGGTTCAGAAGGCGGACATTGTGATTTTGCACCTTTAACACCGCAACAAGATGAGCTTTTAAAATGGATGCGCAACCGTTATCCCGGGCATGTCAGTTTTGAAAGAGTGCTTTCGGGTCCGGGTGTTTACACCTTATATGAGTTCTTATGCGAAAGTGGTTTTGCACCCCAACCGTCCCTAATGTTACAAATCCCGGCTCAGGCCGATAAAAGTGCTATGGTAAGTGAATGTGCCTTAAAACATAATGATCCCCTGTGTTTGGAAACCTTACGTCTGTTTTGTGAGATATACGGTGCCGAAGCGGGAAATTTAGCTTTAAAATCTATGTCCTTAGGCGGGGTTTATATCGGTGGAGGTATCGCTCCGAAAATTCTTCCTATCTTGAAAAATCATTTTATGAACGGTTTTACAAGGAAGGGACGTTTTGAAGAAATGTTACGCGGTATAGAAGTCAAGGTCTCATTAAATCCTGAGACAGCCCTTCTGGGAGCGGCTTACTTTGGGGCGACGAGAGTATGACTAAGAGATAGCCTTTAAAACTATCTCTTTTGCCTCATCTTGAATCTGTCTAAGATGTTCTGTCGAGATAAAGCTCTCGGCATAGATCTTATAGATATCTTCTGTTCCCGAAGGACGTGCAGCGAACCAGCCATTTTCCGTACTGACCTTCAGTCCGCCTATTTTGGCATTGTTTCCGCTTGCTTCGGTATATTTACCTTCGATCTTTTCACCGGCAAGCTGGGTTGAAGTGATATCATCTGCACTCAGGTTTTTAAGTTGGGCCTTTTGTTCAGGTGTGGCTGTCGCATCAATGCGTTCATAATACGATTTCCCAAATTGTGCTTCAAACTCGGCATAAATCTCGCCCGGGTCCTTATTTAGTTTAGCCTTGATCTCTGCGGCCAGCAGGTTAAGAATAATCCCGTCTTTATCCGTTGACCAGACACTTCCGTCTAATCGTAGGAAAGAAGCACCCGCACTCTCTTCACCACCAAAACCAAGTGTTGACTTATATAAGCCATCTACAAACCATTTAAAGCCTACAGGAACTTCATAAACACCTTTTCCAAGGGAAACTGCCACTCTGTCTATCATCGAGCTTGAGACCAGCGTCTTGCCTATACGAAGATTTGCATTCCACTTTTTTCTATGGGAAAACAGATACCAGATAGCAACAGAAAGATAATGATTAGGGTTCATCAATCCTACCGTCGGTGTAACAATACCGTGGCGGTCAAAATCAGGGTCATTGGCAAAGGCAATATCGTATTTATCTTTTAAAGCAATAAGCGAAGCCATGGCTGAAGGCGAAGAACAGTCCATGCGTATTTTTCCATCATGGTCACAGCTCATAAAAGAAAAGGTAGGATCAACATACGCATTAACAATGTCAAGATCAAGACCATAATATTCTTTAATCTTTTGATATACGGCGATTCCAGAACCGCCAAGAGGATCAACGCCTATCTTGAGCTTTGCATCTTTAATCGCTTGAATATCGATGATATTCTCAAGCGCTTTCACATAAGGGAAAGTGAAATCATATTCTTGAACAAACTCACTTTTTAAGGCGTCTTCAAGAGAGACTTTCTTAACATCTTTTAGTCCCTCTTTTAAGATGTCATTGGCACGCTGTTCTATCACGGAGGTGACGTCCGTGTCAGCCGGTCCTCCGTTAGGCGGGTTATATTTAAAACCACCGTCACTTGGGGGGTTATGTGAGGGGGTAATAACAATACCGTCACTTAACACAGTCGTATTTTTATTGGCTTGTAAAATAGTAAAAGAGATCACCGGTGTCGGCGTGTATCCGTCAGCTTCAGCAATCTTACAGTGTACACCGTTAGCCACACAGACCTGAAGCGTGCTTAATTGTGCCGGTGCAGAAAGAGCATGCGTATCTTTTCCGATAAAGAGAGTTCCTTCTATACCGGCTTCTTTTCTATACTCGCATACCGCTTGAGTAATTGCTAAGATGTGATCTTCATTAAAACTTCTTTTAGAAGCATTTCCCCGGTGTCCCGAAGTTCCGAAGGCAACTTTCTGTGAAGCAACAGTTATATCAGGTCTTTGCGTATAATACGCGGCAATCAAATTTGGGATATTTTCCAAGATACTTTGGGGAGCTTTTTTTCCTGCTAACGCATGAGCCATTTTTTTCCTTTTATAATCAACGAATAGTACTTAAGGCTTCTAAAGCCAAACCTGTTATCTTTTTAAAATCTTTTACAATCATAGCCTCTTTTGGCACAATCCACGAACCACCCGCGCATAAAACATTGTCTAAGCTGAGGAATTCTTTTATATTATCCAAACTAACCCCACCCGTCGGACAAAATCGCATCTGCGCAAAAGGTCCGCTCAATGCTTTTAATGCCCCAATTCCACCAACAACAGTGGCAGGAAAGAGTTTACAATGCATAAAACCATTGTTTTGTGCCAACATCACCTCTGAAGCAGTAGCTACTCCGGGAATAAGCGGAATATTCAGCTCTTTTGAGACTAGCATCAGTTCTTCACTGATACCGGGACTAAAAACAAACTGCGCACCATGTTCAACGGCCTTGTTAAAGTCCGAAGCATTTAATACGGTTCCTGCTCCTACGTTCATCTGCGGCATCTCTTTTGAAATAATCTCTATGGCTTTTAAACCTGCTTCTGTACGCAGTGTGATCTCCATGATTTTGATACCGCCTTCAAACAAGGCTTTGGCAAGGGGTAAGGCATCATCCACATTAGTAATAGCGATAACCGGAACGATAGGTGAGATCTTCATTACATCTTCTGCTCTCATGCTCTCTCCTTTCCGCTAATATCAAAAACACTTCCGCCCTCTTCTGCTGATCCTACACTTTGACGCACTGACACAAAAAGTTCTCGTCCGAAACCGTATCGGTTCGAAGCGAGTTCTGGTTCTGCGCTGCTGCGTGCTTGCAGCTCTTCTTTTTCGACTAAAAGCATGATCTCACCCTTATTAGCGTCAAAACGGATCATATCTCCCGTCTTAACCTTAGCGAGCATTCCGCCATCTAGCGCTTCGGGAGAAAGGTGAATTGCTGAAGGAACCTTACCCGAAGCCCCTGACATACGTCCATCCGTAATTATAGCCACCTTAAAGCCCTTGTCTTGAAGTACACCCAACGGAGGCATAAGACCATGAAGTTCCGGCATCCCGTTTGCCTTTGGTCCTTGATAACGTACCACAGCTATGAAGTCTTTTTCAAGTTCGCCTTCTTTAAAAGCAGTCTGTAAAGCTTCTTGCGACTCAAAAACAATAGCCTCGGCTTCCAATAAAAATTGATCCGGTTTAAGCGCAGAAGTTTTAATAACACTTCGTCCAAGATTTCCGTTTAGAAGTTTTAAACCGCCCTCTGGACTAAACGGTTTTTGTGAACTTGAGATCACATTGATATCTCTGGAAAGTTTAGGACCTACTTCAAATGTTAATTTTCCCTTACTAATACTTGGTTCGGTAATATATCTATGTAGACCTTTTCCTACAACTGTTTCAACATCATCATGCACTAAACCGGCATCAATTAGCTGTGAGATGACAACACTCATGCCACCCGCTTCTCTAAAATGGTTAACATCAGCCTGTCCGTTAGGGTACATCTTGCATAAAAGCGGGGTTACCTTTGCAATCTCATCAAAGTCATCCCAATTAATTATAATCCCTGCTGCTCTGGCCATCGCGATAATATGTATGGTATGGTTTGACGAGCCTCCCGTTGCCATCAGCCCGACAATAGCATTAACAAAACTCTTTTCATCAATAATGTCCGCCAGAGGTTTATAGCTTCCCTGTAAATTGGTCATAGACAAAATATTTTCTGCTGCATAGGCAGTCAAAGACTCACGCAAAGGAGTGTTGGTATTCACAAAAGAACTATTAGGCAACTGAAGTCCCATCATTTCCAACAGCATTTGATTGGAATTGGCCGTACCATAGAAGGTACAGGTTCCACTGCTGTGATAAGAAGCAGATTCTACCTTAAGTAAGGAATCTTCGCTTATCTTGCCCTGAGCATACTCTTGACGTACCTTTGACTTTTCAGCATTACTGATACCTGAAGACATCGGACCCGCAGGTATAAACATACCCGGAAGATGGCCAAAGGCCAAGGCCCCAATAAGCAGACCAGGAACAATCTTATCACAAACCCCCAGATAAAGAGCTCCGTCATAGACATTATGAGAAAGCCCTATAGCCGTTCCCATAGCGATGTTATCACGGCTAAAAAGGCTTAATTCCATTCCCGGCTGTGACTGTGTGACACCATCACACATTGCAGGCACACCACCGGCGACTTGAGCCGTGGCACCAAGATCATGCAAGGTGCGTTTTATCAAGGTAGGATAGAGCTTGTACGGTTCATGCGCGGAAAGCATATCGTTATAGGCCGTCACAATAGCGATATTGGGGCTTTGCATCTTTGAAAGGGAAGTTTTATCATTTTCATCCATAGGTGCCATAGCATGTGCAAGATTACTGCATCCTAGCTTATTTCTGTTAACGCCCTGCCCTTTAGCCATAGCCATACGTTCAAGATAGACTTCTCTACTGTTCTTTGAACGCTCAATGATTTTTTTAGTAACGTTTAAGATGACTTCATTCATGTGAAATAGACCTCTATATCTTTCAAGTTTTGATTTAGAATCGAGCTAATAGGCATAAGATTAATATCATCTGCCAATAACGCTGTTTCATAAACACCTAGCTTATCTTTTCCTTCAAAATGAAGATAAAGCTTTTGTGCGCTTAAAATGGCCGAACGTGTCAGACTCATACGTTTATGGGGTGCGTTTTGGGGTGTTATTGCAATACACAAGTGAGTGTTCTTCAGATCAAAAGCTTCTTCCAATCTTTCATTATTTGGAAAAAGTGAAGCCGTATGGGCATCATTTCCCATACCCAAGATCACAACATCAAAAGGATACAGTTTTTCTCTTAATCTTTTAGAGCACGCTTTTTCTGCTTCTTCACTGTTCATTCCCTCACAATACATCCCGACAAAATTCGCCTTACTTGCCTTAGCTTGAAGAAGGTGGGTTGTGACAAGGTGTGCATTACTGTCTTCATGACTCTCAGGCACCCATCTTTCATCGCACAGACCAATGCTAACCTTATCCCATTGTAACTCAGTCTCACTAAGCTTTTTAAAAAGTAGTTTGGGTGTACTGCCACCGGAGACAAGAAGGCTGGCTCTTCCATTCATTTTTATGGCTGTTTTTAACTCCTGGCTTATACTCTCGCTTAACGCTGTTACCAAATGTTCTTGCTGCGCAAAAGTATGTACAAATTTACTCATCGTTCCAGCTTCTTCCGTCTCTAGCTATCAGATGAACAGCTGCACTTGGACCGTCCGTACCGGCACTGTAACTTTTCATAGGCACACTGTTTTGCTTCCACGCCTCTAAAATAACGTCCGTCCACTTCCATGCAGCTTCAACCTCGTCCAAACGCATAAACAAGGTTGGGTTAGCACGGATAACATCTAAAAGAAGCCTCTCATAAGCTTCAGGCTTATGTTCCATATTAATAGGCGCATTCAGCTCCAACTCAACTTGTTGCAAGCGCATTTTTTCGCTTAAGCCCGGGATTTTATTCATTAGTTTAAGCTCAATACTCTCTTTTGGTTGTAAAGAAATCACCAACTTATTTTGTGAAATGCAATCACCACCGTTATGAAAGATCGAATGGGGTACTTTTTTAAAGTGTATAACAATCTCAGAGTTGCGTTTTTGCATGCGCTTGCCGCTTCGAATATAAAAGGGCACACCATTCCAACGCCAATTATCTATATCAACACGCAGTGCAGCAAAGGTTTCTGTCGTACTTTCAGATACGCCATCACCTTCTAGATAACCCGGAACGGACTCTCCATTGCTTGCACCCTGAGCATACTGGGCCCGCACTGTCTTTTGCTCAATATCTGCAGGACTCATCATACGGAGAGAACGCAAGACTTTGACCTTTTCATCACGTACGCTGTCTGCATCTAAAGAACAAGGCGGTTCCATCGCTACCAGACACAGCAATTGCATCAAGTGGTTCTGTATCATATCACGCATGGCACCATACTCATCATAATACCCCCAACGCCCTTCTACACCAACACTTTCAGCTACAGTGATTTGAACATGATCTATGTTGTTCGCGTCCCATAAAGGCATAAATATGCGGTTTGAAAAACGTAAGGCCATAATATTTTGAACGGTATCTTTGCCCAGATAATGATCAATTCGGTAGATCTGTTTTTCACTAAAATACTTCAGTACTTCAACATTGATCACGCGAGATGATTTCAAACCACGTCCAATAGGTTTTTCAAGAACCACACGGCTGCGTTCTGTAATAAGACCCCATGTACTCAGATCTTTACAAATTGATCCAAAAAAGTTAGGTGATGTAGAAAGATAGTTAACGCGTTCACGCTCTTTATGCATATCAAGCAGTTCTTTTAATCCCGCATAGCTTTTCTCATCTGAAAAGTCCACTTTCACATAATAAAGCTGACTTTGAAAACGCTCAAATTTAGCCAGGTCAAACTCACCATCGGCTAAAAACTCAATCAATTTTTCTTTCACAAGTTGGTTATGTTCTTCTTTACTTGTGTCAGATCGTGCAACGGTAATAATACGGCTATCTTCATTAAGGTAACCGTCATCACATAAATAATAAAGCGCCGGCATAAGCTTTCTAAATGCCAAATCTCCATACCCACCATAGATTATAATATCCGTTAAATTTTCTGTTTCGCTCATTTTTATTACTTTCTTATTTTTGTTTTCATTACAATTTTCACTAAAACTAAACTATAAAAATTGTAACGTTAAATAATCCTTGATCATAAACATGTAAATAATAATTTACTTGGCAAATACATAGCTATATTAACATATCCTCATCAGAATTAAGTTACATACTGTTTCTTAAACCTTAGATAAGAAGAACACAGTTTTATCATTTAGCTATACAAGAGCAGTATAGCACCTGCTGATCAAATAGAATTCATATATTTGATTATATTTTATACAAAAGTAGACAGGAGACAAAATATGCTTTGCTTAAACCATTCTTCAATAGCCTTGTCATGAAGAAACTGTGTTTCAAACAAGACCTATGAACTTCTTTTTTTACATTATTGTACGCCTCATCAATACTCAAACAAACATTACATATAGTTACAAATCCACCACCCTTCTACTCCAAACTGTCCTTCGAAAACATTTAACATAACAAACCATTTTCTAAAAATACATTTAAGTCGCAATTGCTTATAATAAGCAATATTAACAACTGAAACAGAAAAAAGGTCCGTTATGAGTGGAAATAAAAAACTTTGGCGATATATGCCTTTGATTCAGCTTCTCGATTTTTTGCAGACCAAAGAACTTCGTTTTACCAAAGCAGATTCATTTGAAGATATTCAAGAAGGCTATATCGGTTTGGATGCCATGCTTAAGGCCCTGCCCGAAGATGCTACGGACGAGTTACGTTTACAAACCAAACAAACCATAGAAAACCTAAATAATGAATGTTTTGCTTCTTGCTGGCACCTTTCTTCATCAGAGAGCCTTGCTATGTGGAAGGTTTACGGTATCCATAACTTTTCTGTTGCTCTGGTCAGCAGCGTAGAAAGCGTTATGTCTGTGAGCGATGCTTACTGTAAAAAAGAACCTGTTTCGGGTGTGATGGGAGAGGTGATCTATTATAACTATATTAAAGACGGCGCAGCTAATGTAGACACGGTCAGTCTCCCTCTTGAAAAAAAAGGGTCTTCGCTTCCCAGCAGTATTTTGACCTTGTTTATGAAAGCCAATGCCTACAGCTATGAGCGAGAATGGCGTCTGGTATTACATAAGTCACATGCACAGGAAAAAGCCTTAACAGTATATGTAGATGACCTTGAAAAGTTCATAGATGCGATCTATGTCTCACCCGAAGCACCGGATTGGATGGTAGAATGTATAAAAAAACTTTTGGCTGTTCAGTTTTCTCTTCCAAGTATAAAGGTCAGTAGATCACCTTTAAGCAAACATTTTGAAGTATAAGAGGTTTACTAGGATAAATTTCAAAAAAGGCAAAGAATGAAGATCAAAGAAGTCTTTTCACCTCCGGAGATAATTTCTGTTCAAAAATTAGCGGATGAGATATGGAACGAATATTATCCTTCAATTATCGGGCAAGAGCAGGTGAACTATATGCTGGAAACTTTTCAAACTGCAAAGGCTATTCTTGAGCAGATACAAGAGGGATATCATTATTTTATATTGAAAGAAGAGGAGATGCCTGTCGGCTATATGGCTGTGCAGAAACAAGACTATTCTCTGTTCTTAAGTAAGCTCTATATTCAAAAAGGTTCTCGCAAAAAGGGGTATGCTAGAGAAGCCCTGCTGTATTTACAACAGTATGCAAAACAAGAAGGTCTTCATACTATCACCCTTACTGTGAACATACATAATCATACTGCTATCAACACTTATGAAAGGCTTGGTTTTCTCAGAACAGGCAGTCTTGTGCAAGATATTGGAAAGGGATTTAAGATGGATGATTTCAGTTTTGAACTCGCTGTTTAAAACAGGAAATAAGTCCCCTTGCCCATTTAACGTACAAACTTTACTTTTTTTCTACTCAATAGCGACCTAACGTCCACAGATCAATCAAGAAAAGTGACTTTTCCCGTGTGTAAATCGTATAATGCACCAATAATTTTTATCGTTCCGGATTTCTCCAGATCAGCCAACACCGGACTGTTCTTTCGTATGTCAGAGATTGTCTGGCGAACGTTTTGTTCGGCTACTTTGTCTACAAACTTTTTATTTGACGAGGTGCGTTCTGTTGAGCTAAACCCTTCTACTGAATTCACAGCAGGTTGAATCTTTGCCAACAAGGATGCAAATTACCAAGCTTTGCTCCGTCAATCGCGCCCTTGACCGCACCACATTCATTATGCCCCATAATCATTACAAGTTTTGCACCGGACAATTTTGTAGCATATTCCATTGAGCCAAGCTGGTCCCTATTTTCAATATTTCCCGCAACACGACCCACAAAGACATCGCCAATACTGACATCAAATACTTTTTCTATCGGGACTCTTGAATCCATACACGATAAGATAACTGCTTTTGGGTATTGTCCTGCAGCAGATTTGGCAATGCGAACTGTAATATTATGCTGAGTTGTCTTACCGGCTGCGAATCTGGCATTGCCAGCCATCAGTGATAAGATAACCGCATCTGGAGTAAGGTTCTTCTGCTGTTCTTGTGTAATTGGAAGCTTGCGAGAATTCTCTTGTGCGTATGCGCATGAAGGAAGAACTACCATCAGACTGGCTAGGGTTATGATTACTGTAATTTTCATTATGTTTCCTTATAATATTAAAGACATCTTGCCGTAACCAAAAGAATATCATATAAGTAGAACTTTAAATTAAAAATTGTGAATTTTCTCGAGATTGCACTGACAGATTATCCGCGTATTGCAAATGGGTATATTTTATCCAAGATCACTTTCAGCCCTATATTTAAGGTGAATAATTATAAAATCCCTTTAAACGCACGATATATTTTACGTGCAACAGTATAAAGGATTTAAATTATGTGGTTACGTACAAGCTGTGATTTAACATTTGATATTGCCGTATCTACGCCCTTTGTCCTTATGTTACGCCCGCGCAGTGGGGCAAATCAATGGATAGCCTCTGAACAATACAAGATCATACCCAGCGCACCGGTTATAGAGTTTACAGACATCTACGGGAACCTTGCCCAAAGATTAGTCGCGCAGCCGGGAGTTTTTAGTATTCATACAAGCGCTGAAGTGATGACATCAGACTCCATTGATCAAGCACCAGGAGCCCCCTTTATCGAAATCCAAAACTTGCCTGAATCTGTACTTATATACCTCTTGCCAAGTCGTTATTGCGAATCAGAATACTTCTATAAGATGGCCACTGAAATCACTGCGAATGACCTTCTAGGCTATGACCAGGTTGTTTCTATTACAAAATGGATACAAAATACAATCCGCTTTGAGCAAGACAATAGCCATACTCAAGTTTCGGCAATAGAGGTTAACGAAAGACAATCAGGTGTATGTCGAGATCTTTCTCACTTAGCCATCGCAATGTGCCGCAGCCTTAGTATCCCTGCACGAATGGTAGTAGGGTATTTATACGGCCTTGAGCCGATGGACCTACATGCATGGTTTGAAGTTTATGTTGGAAACAGATGGTATTCTTTTGATGCTACCCAAACCCAGATGAACGGTGGCTATGTGGCGATTGGTTACGGCCGTGACGCTGCCGATGTCGCAGTTTATAATCAATTCGGTCCTGCCTTGTCCCCCATAGATAAAGAGATCTGTGTAGAAAAAATCCCTGATATCTCTATCTCAAGATAAGCCATGCAGTGCTACAAGATCATTCATAAGACGTATTACAACTATACCAACAACGTTGTGCTTGGAGACCATCAGTTACGCCTAAGACCCAGAGAAGGTCATGAACTCCGTATTGAATCGTTTACATTGAAGACTACTCCCGATGCCAAGGTTTTATGGCATAGAGACATAGAAGGAAATTCAGTTGCCACCGCTAATTTCAATCAATCTGCTCAGCAACTTCTCATCGAAAGCGAGGTTGTCATCTGGCAGTATAATGAATCTCCGCTAGACTTTCTCGTAGAACCTTACGCTATAAACTATCCCTTTACCTATAAAAGCGGTGATGATCTCTTATTATCACCATACAGAGTTTTACCAGATGAGCAGACACGAGAATTATTAAACACCTGGATCTTTAATGTGTGGAAGTTTAGTGAGCCGATCCAGTCTTATACCCTGCTGGAAAGACTGTGTAAATATATCTATCAAACCTTGACTTATAAGGCCAGAGAAGAACCCGGTGTGCAGACAGTCGAAGAGACACTCACGTTGGGTTCAGGGTCTTGCCGCGACTTTGCCCTGCTCTTCATGGAAGCAGTACGATCATTAGGATTCGCTTCTCGCTTTGTAAGCGGCTATCTTTATGCGCCGCTTATGTCTGAACAGATTGGATCAACTCACGCATGGGCTGAAGTATACCTACCCGGCGGAGGCTGGAAAGGGTTTGATCCTACTATCGGTGACATAGTTGGAAAAGACCATATTCCCGTAGCGGTAGCAAGGTTGGCAGAATCCGTCCCGCCTATAGCGGGCTCTTTTACAGGCGTAGCCGAATCAAGTCTTGATGTAGGAGTGTGGGTAACACAATGCTAGAGTTTTCACCATTTCACTAGAATTCTTGTAACTACTGCAGAGCATTTTAAGAAGTATTGCCAAGGCATTTACAGTCTGTTGAGCAACTCACTTTTTTTCGTATAAAATTCATCATCCGTAAGTACACCTGCTCCGTGCAGACGAGAAAGCTTTTCAATCAGATCGATAATACCATCTGGCGATTCATTACCTGATGGTTGGGTATTTGTTTGCATCACATCCGGTGTTGAAAGATCAACGGGTGCCGGCGCATAAACCTCTGTCTGAGGTGTAGCAAAATTATTTTGCGGTGCAGAGGAAACACTACCTTCTCCCGAAATAATCGGCAAAGAAGAGACAGAAACAGTTCCGTATTGACTGCTGAAAGTAAGTGATGTATCACCACCTTGCTGCTGCGACACCCCGCTTATATTGTTATCAAGGGTATCATAAACGGTGACCTCTCCGTTTACTTCAACCGCAAGCCTATTGGGAAATATTGCATACCGTATATTGTTCTGTCCCCCGCTGCTGAAGGCAACACCCAAATCAGTCGGCCACCATTGGTTGCTGGCTCTGGTTCCTGGAGGTGCTACCGGAAAGATTGTAGTTGTGGCTAAGGCATTTGAGATCTCAGAACATAGGTTATTCACGGTATTTTTAAGACCATGGTTGAACATATCGCCAACCATAGTCATACCGCCTTTCATCCATTGACCCGAACCACCCAGTTCAGGAGAATTAAACTGGGCCATTGTACCTCCGCCATTATTAACAGAACCGATCATGTAGATGACCGCGTCAGTACTTAAATTATATCTATTTGAAAGATCATTAACAAGGTTTTGGCCTTCTGGCGTTAGTGGTTGCATTAGTTTTCCTTTATTGTCTGCGTAGCCTATACGTTATAGCATTATAGTGTTTAATCGCCTAAACAAAGTAAAAAATGTAAATTAATTATAATATCTATAGCTTTGAATTATAAAAACCGACTCAATATTTACATTAAACTCTTGAAAAACCCTTATCCTTCAGCTCAAAACATATTTCTAAAAGCCGAATGTGTTAAAACTTAGGCAGTACACGGTTTTGCATCTCATAATCAGTGATATAATATAAGACAAAATCACTCATGTGCCAATGCGTACTTTGGCACCTGTTCTTTGAGTAAAAAAAGCATTATTAAAAAGGATTTATCCCATGGCATTAAAAGTTGTACTATCGCATAAGACACATTACTCATATGATAAGTATATATCACTCTCTCCACATACTATAAGACTTCGCCCTGCTCCGCATAGTAGAACGCCTATTGATGCCTACTCTATGAAAATAACTCCGGAAAATCATTTTATCAATTGGCAGCAAGACCCTTATGGAAACTACCTTGCACGTATTGTATTTCCTGAAAAAGTCAAAGAATTTGGAATCGAAGTCGAAGTCATAGCTGACCTTATTTCTATTAACCCTTTTGATTTTTTTGTTGAAGAGTATGCCGAAAATTATCCTTTTGAATATAAAGATGAATTAAAAGCAGAGCTAACCCCTTACTTTGAAATAAATGAAGAAGGAAAAAAACTCAAAAAATTCATTAAGACGCTTGACCTGAAAGAACGCAAGATCAATGACTTTTTGGTTTATCTTAACTCAGAGATCTATAAACATCTAAATTATACGCTTCGTCTTGAAGCCGGTGTGCAGACCTGTGAGGTAACCCTGGATAAAAAGCTGGGTAGCTGTAGAGATTATGCCTGGCTATTTGTACAAGTATTGCGTACACTGGGTCTGGCAGCACGATTTGTCTCAGGTTACCTCGTCCAACTCAAATCTGATGAAAAGTCACTTGATGGCCCAAGTGGTCCGGAAGAAGATTTTACCGATCTGCATGCATGGACAGAAGTCTATTTACCTGGTGCCGGTTGGGTGGGTCTTGACTCTACCAGTGGTCTGTTTGCCGGAGAAGGACATATCCCACTTGCTTGTACTGCGCATTATGACGGTGCGCATGCAATTGAAGGGCTTAGTGACAAGTGTGAAACAGAGTTTGAGTTTTCTAACACCGTCACCCGAATATTTGAGTCACCTCGGGTTACCAAACCCTATAGAGACGACCAGTGGGATGCCATTAACCAGTTAGGCTATGACGTCGATAAAGAACTCAAAAAGAACGACGTCAGACTCTCTATGGGAGGAGAGCCGACCTTTGTCTCTATTGATGATATGGAATCTGATCAGTGGAACACCGGAGCAGACGGCCCTGAAAAACGAGAACTCGCAGATATACTTTCTCGAAAACTTCTCAAATCTTTCGGCAAAGGCGGAATGTTGCATTACGCACAGGGAAAATGGTATCCGGGCGAGCCTATTCCAAGATGGCAAACATCTATTATTTGGCGAAAAGACAAAAAGCCTATGTGGAAAGACCCGTCTTTATTTGCGGATATGAATCAAACTTACAACTATACAGATGAAGATGCTTACCGTTTTCTTGATCTGTTGGCACTGACTTTAAAAGTCAGCAATGAGACTATCCTCACAGCCTATGAAGACCCGATACACTACATTATGAAAGAGGCCGAACTTCCTATAGACATAGATTCTACAGAATACAATATAGATGATGCAGGGGAAAGACAGACGATTGCTAACGTCCTTTCTCAAGGTTTAAGCAAACCCATCGGATATGTCTTGCCTTTAAATTATGCCGAGGATGAGTGGATGACCTCATTTTGGACATTTAGAAGAGGGAAACTGTTCTTGATTCCGGGAGATTCTCCTTTAGGCTTAAGACTTCCGATGGACTCCTTAATTGAAAATCCTGATAATGAGTTAGCACCCCATTTCGAGCCGGACCTTTTTGCCAAAGCACCACGACTCAAAGAGTTTCTCAAAAAAGCAGACAAGCGATGTGAAAAGACGGCTACTGCAAAAATAAAAAACGATCCGAATGCCGTCTTTATCCGAACCGGACTGAACATCGAGATACGTAAGGGCAAGCTTTATATATTCCTCCCGCCTTTAAATCACACCAATGCCTTTTTAGACCTTATCGCTTCGATCGAAGCTGTTGCCAGAAAGCTTGATATCAAGGTTGTTTTAGAAGGATATGAGCCTTCACACGATCTACGACTTGAGACGATCAAAGTCACGCCTGACCCGGGAGTTATCGAAGTCAATATCCAGCCGGTTACAACATGGAAAGATCTAACCTCTAATCTCTTCACCTTGTATCAAGATGCAAAAGAGTCACGCTTGGGAACTGAAAAGTTCATGCTTGATGGAAAACATACCGGTACCGGCGGTGGTAATCACGTGACTGTAGGTGCGATGAAGCCTGCCGACAGTCCGCTGTTAAGACGCCCTGAAGTCTTACGCAGTCTCATCACTTTTTGGCAGCACCATCCTGGTCTTTCTTATCTGTTTTCAGGTGCCTTTATCGGTCCGACTTCGCAAGCACCGCGTGTGGATGAAGGAAGACTGGAAAATCTATATGAACTTGAAATAGCATTTTCACAAATTCCTCAAGATGAGAATGTTCCTTTTTGGATAACAGACAGACTTTTCCGTCATATGTTAACAGATATCACGGGAAATACGCATCGATCTGAGTTTTGTATCGACAAGCTATATTCACCTGACTCAAGTACAGGAAGACTGGGTATCTTAGAACTTCGTGCCTTTGATATGCCACCTCACCCAAGAATGGCACTTATGCAAATGCTCTTAATAAGAACATTAGTCTCACTGTTTTGGAGAAAACCCTATAAACATAAACTTGTAAGGTGGGGGACACAACTGCATGATAAATTCTTGCTAGAGCACCATGTTAAAGAAGATATCAAAGATATAGTTGAATTTTTAAACAATGAAGGGTATAATTTCAAACTAGATTGGTTTGACCCATTTTTTGAGTTTAGATTTCCGCTTTATGGAATGGCAACGGTAGAAAATGTACATCTTGAACTCCGCGCTGCTATCGAGCCTTGGCATGTACTTGGTGAAGAAAGCGGTTCTCAGGGAACATCGCGATATGTTGATTCTTCTCTTGAAAGAGTACAGGTAAAGGTCAATAATTTTGTACCTGAACGCTATGTCTTAACCTGTAATTCAGTAGTTATCCCTTTGAGTCCGACCGGAGTTGAAGGCGAGTTTGTTGCCGGTGTTAAATATAAGGCTTGGCAACCATGGTCGGCCTTGCACCCAACCATAGGTGTTGACACACCATTAACCTTTGATATCGTAGACAAATGGAATCAAAGATCCATCGGTGGAATGACCTATTATGTTTCCCATCCTGGTGGAAGAACATATGAGACCTTCCCGATCAATGCCGGTGAAGCTGAGTCCAGAAGAGTCAACAGGTTTCAAGATTTTAACCATACGCAGGGGAACTTGGAATATGTTTCATCTTCCCTTGTTCAGCAAAGTCTGATCAATGTAAACGGTGCGCACAGGGCTGTACTAGATAATGACAAACCAGAAGACAAAGTGTTTCTTTTTCAAGAAGTTCCACCGAGTCTTGAATATCCAAACACCTTAGATTTAAGAAGAAAGTGGGCCAAACAGTAAATGAGCATCTTTGATAGTTATATTTCAGAATCATCCTTTGATGAAGTGTATGATAATGATAAAAATATCAGAGAGTCATGGGAAAAAATCCTCAGTGGCATCGACAACGTAGGTTTAGATGTGCTCAAAGAGAAACAAACTGAAATAGATTGGCATCTTGAAGACAACGGTGTGACCTATAATATTTATGATGACCATGATGGCCCGGCAAATCGTTCTTGGAGTTTAGACACCATTCCTTTTGTTATCGAAGATACCGAATGGAATGAAATAAAAAGGGGTTTGCAACAAAGAGCAAAACTCTTCAACCTAATCCTCAAAGACTTATATTCCGAACAAAGACTGATTAAAGACAACATCGTCCCTGCTGAAGTGATTTACTCGCACAAGGGGTTTTCAACTGAGGTCTTTGATTTTGGCAATAAAGAAGATTTCAATCTTTATTTTTATGCAGCAGATATTGCCAGAGGACCCGATGGCAAGATGTGGATTGTCGCCGATAAGACGCAAGCACCTTCGGGCTTAGGTTACGCCATAGAAAACAGGCTCACCATGAATGTTGTTGCCAAAGATCTTTACCCTGACATTTCTGTCAAAAGACTCGCCCCCTTCCTTGAAGAGTTTAAAGGACTCTTGTCAAACCTCAGTGACGGCGATCTCTCAACAGCAGCATTGCTAACACCTGGACCGCACAATGAAACCTATTTTGAGCATGCTTTTCTCAGCTCTTTTCTAGAGATCGATATGGTTCAGGGACAAGACCTCCTAACAAAAAATGGTTCGCTTTGGCTTAAAAGCCTAAGTGGACTTAAAAAGATCAATACCCTTCTGCGACGGGTTGATGATAGATATAGTGATCCACTTGAGTTAAAGAACGGTTCGCATCTTGGCATTGCCGGACTTGTAGAAGCAGTACGGCAAGACAACCTCAATATGATCAATCCAATCGGTAGTGCCATTGTTGAAAATATTGGGCTCAATCCCTTTATGAAAAAAATAGCCCAATATTTTCTACAAGAAGAGTTAATCCTACCTCAAATAGCCACCTGGTGGTGCGGACAGAAAAAAGAACTCGATTATGTACTCAAAAACTTAGACAAACTTATTATTAAAAAAATTGACCGAACGCAGAACATTAAAATATATTTTGGGAAAAAACTATCACAAAACGAGCGTGAAGAGCTTGTTGCTTTATTGATAAAATATCCACATAATTATGTAGCACAAGAAGAGATCGGGTTTTCAACCGTGCCTTACTATGCTAGCGATAAGATCGAGCCCAGAAATGCTGTTATTCGAACTTTTTGTTTAAAAAAAGACGATGATTACAAGGTAATGAACGGTGGTCTTGTTCGTATTTCTGCAAGTAAGGACAATTTATTAGTCTCGTCAAAAGGCGGTGGGATCAGTAAAGACTTGTGGATTTTAGGAAAAGAACTTCCTACTTCCTGTCCTATTTATCCTATGAAAAACTCTGCTTATATTGAAACATCCATTGACAAGATTTCTACCCTCAAAGCTGAAAACTTGTTTTGGTTGGGAAGATATCTTTCACGTTCAATCTCTACAAGCAGACTTATTTTGCATGTTATCAAGAAAATAACGAATTATTATCGCTATGAAGTGACAACATCAAAAGAATCTCAGACTATTTTACAAAATGCCTTGACGCATATGACAATGACCTATCCCGGATTTATGAATACTGATAATCAAGATACGCTTAAAGTGTTTCCTATGATAGAAATCAGCTCAGTCATCAAAGACACACAGCGCTCTGGTTCCTTAGCTTTAACAGTATCCATGTTGTCAAATGCCAACTTAAACATAAAAGATCTACTTACCCTCGAGTCTTGGAAAATTTTTGAAAAGATGCTAAAAGAGTGGAACAAATTTATAAATAGAAAATCTGATCCAACCCTGGTCGTTGCCAAAGAGCTTGAAAGCTTTTTGATTTATATGATGGCCTATAAAGAACTTGTTAGAGAAAGTATCTTCAAAGAACAAGGGCTCATCCTTTATGATATAGGCTATAAAATTGAAGATGCCCTGCTTCTAATCTCAAAAGCAAGGTCAATGCTCTGTTTAAGATTAGAGAAGTCAATCGGCTCAGACGTCTTAGAAGGAATGCTTAATTCAATTGAGAGCTTTAATGCCTATAGGGCTCATTATAAAAGTGCCTTATCCTTGGAAAATGTGCTTGACTTTGTAGTGCTTAACACGCAGTTTCCAAAATCACTCAGTTACATAGCCGATAAACTTTTAAATGAATTCAAATTATTGCCAAAAACAAAAGCAACCGTAACTTCGTACGAAGAAGCTATACTGAAAGCACAGGCCATATTAACATCCATTGACATGAAAACTTTGACAAATATCAAAGAAGAAGATGGTGTTTATACTCAACTTGATGCTGTATTCGCGCAATTATCCGACCTCTTTTCAGAGTGTTCAGATAAATTCTCACATACCTATTTCTCCCACTATGAAGATTAATCATGACCTATGAGATATACCACAAAACCACCTTTGAGTACCAAAGTAATGTAACCTTTAGTCATAACATAGCCAGATTAAAGCCCAAAGTTAATGCGTATCAGAAACTAGAAGAGTTTTCGATGCAGATTAATCCGGAAGCGTCTGAATCACATGAATTTATAGATATCTTTGGCAATACAAACACCCATATGCTTATCAGAGAACCCCATAAATCCCTTACTGTTATAGGTAAATCCAAGATAAAAATTTCACCAGAACGAATCGAAGAAAATATTGAAGATATCAAAAAGAAGAGCATAACATATGGTCATGCTTTACAAAGACTATCAAAATTTCATCTCGATGATGTAGAGGCGAAACAGTATTTATTTGAATCCGCCCTTATTCCTTATGGTTCTACTAAGATCAGGGACTATGTTCTTGAGTCTTTTCAAGAGGACAGAGATATGTACGAATCTTGTCATGAATTTATGCAACGTATTTTTAAGGACTTTTCTTTTGTATCTGGATTTAGTGATATCACAACACCGGTTGAAGAGATATTTGAAGCAAAAAAAGGAGTGTGTCAAGATTTTGCACAATTTGCCATCTCCGCACTTCGTACCATTGGCATACCCGCACAATACATGAGTGGCTACATCGAAACAATACCGGCAGAGGGTCAAGATAAGTTGTTTGGCACGGATGCCTCTCATGCCTGGTTCTCAGTGTATATACCCAATGCGGGTTGGGCAGAATTTGATCCCACCAATAATCTTGTACCCATGGATAAACACTTACTTCTGGGTTCAGGAAGAGATTATAATGATATTTCCCCCTTAAAAGGGGTGGTCTTTAGTAGTGGTAACAGCCAATTGTCTGTTATGGTAGATGTAAGAAAGTCAGAAAAAGATAACTTTGAATAAAATTTAAATATCTATATATAAAAGCGCTTCTTCCAGCCCATCCTCCTGCCTATGGCCTAAAAAGCAGAAGGTAAATTCTATTTAACCCTTACCCGATAATGACATTATCCATTCGACTATTTAATTCATCTAGAAGGTCATCTACATCTTTTTTTTCATCATGTGCCCCTTCTAACAGTTCGTGCCCCTCATCCAAACGTTGATAAAGTGCATCGATTTCAATGTAAATAGACTTTATTATTGGGTCACTTTTATCTCGTCGTATACGATAATCTGCCTCTTCCGTGATTTTTCCTATTCTAAAAAAAGAGTCACTCAACTCCTGATGCTCTCTATGAGAACGCGCGTTATAAATTTCACCAATAAGCGTTTGTGCATAATCCATACACTTATAGTCGACTTCCAAGTGATTATTATAGGTATCTTTAAAGAGTGAATGCAAGGCTATAATTGCACCAAAGGCTTCACTATCAAGAAGATGCCTGCAAATAATCGCATTCTCTCTTGCATTCGTCAGTATCGTTAGCAAGTTTGCACTGTGATCTCCAAAGATAGCTTCATTAAGAAAATTATAGGCATTGGTATACTTCAATTCTATATCAAATTTCTCATACATCTTTACGCCCGCATCTTTATCAACATCAATAACCCTATCATAAGCAATTTCAATCTCACGCAGCGTTATTGTAGTCCGTTCCAGATATCTGCCTAACCAATAAAGGTTTGTCGCTACATTTCCACTTACATATTTTTCCATATTACAACTCCATTACCCATGTGTCTTTAAACCCGCCGCCTTGCGAGGAGTTCACAAGATAGTTCCCCTCTTCAAGTGCAAACCTCGTTAATCCGCAATTCCATACTTTAACGTCATCTGATGCAACGACATAGGCTCTAAAATCAGATTTTCTATCTTTCAAGTCTTTATCAAGATAACATTTTTCATCATAGAATTCGATCAATTCCTGCGCAATAAAACGTCTCGGATTGGCTTTTATAATAGTCTTGAGATCCTCCATCTGTATTTCAGACATATCATGCCCGAACAAGACACCATATCCTCCTGCTTCAGCTACATCTTTAATGACTAATTTTTCCATATTCTTAAAAATATAATCCATATCTTTCTTGAAATAAGGAAGGTAGGTCGGTGCATTTTTTAATATCGGGTCTTCTCCGAGATAATACTTGATCATTTTAGGGACAAAATAATAAATCCCCTTATCATCAGCAACGCCATTTCCTATAGCATTAAGTAAGGCGACATTTCCGGCAAGATAAGCTTCAACAATACCAGGAACACCAATAAGGCTTTCAGGATTAAAAAATTCCGGATCCATAAATTCATCATCAAGTCTTCGGTATACTGAACCGACTCGGATAAGTTTTCCATTATAGTTTTTAAAATATACTTTTTTATCCACCACAGTGAGCTCATGTGGCCGTACTAATATTGCCCCAGACTTTTCAGCTAAATAGCTGTGTTCATAATAGGCTGAATTAAATCTTCCCGGGGTAAGAAGTACATCTATACCTCCGGTATTGACGTAAGCCATTGCATCGGCAATAATCTTCGGGTATTGTTTAATCGGTTCAACTTTTAAATTTTCAAAAAAATCAGGATATATCTTTCTATAGGTGTCACGTATGGACAGCGGGTAACTTGCACCGCTGGGAACCCTTAAGTTATCTTCTAAGATAACCCACTCATTGTCTGTAGAATCTTTGACAAGATCAATACCATTAATGTGCGCGCGTATCTTTTTCGAGGGAGAAAATCCGACAAACTCTTTTAAGTAGCCACTAGCTTGTTCTACAAACTCTTGCGGAACAATCCCTTCTTTAACGATCTTAGCATCAGTGTACAAGTCTTCTAAAAAAAGGTTCAGAGCGTGGACTCTTTGCTGCAAACCCTTTTCAACCTTTCGAAACTCTTGTGTTGAAATAATACGCGGTATTACATCAAAGGGTAAAGACTGCTCTATAAAGTTACCATCTTTATAAAGATTAAAGTTAACGGCGAACTTATCCATATATACTTTAAATTCATCTATTTTATTTCTATCTTGTTTATCGAAAATCTCCCAAAATTTATTGGTAAGTGGTGTTGGTTCTTCAAGCATATCTAACTCCCATGTAGTTTGCAGTTGTAGCCTAGCAAGCATCTAACTTATTTAGAAACATTAAATATTTTCTTAACTAAATTGTAGCACTATGTTACCTTATTAAAGTATTTAATTGACTAAAAAATAATCATTTAATTTTGTTCAAAACAAATGTGATTTTTTTGTGCTACTTCATACTTAGAATAATATAGACCCTTCTAGAGAGTTGCAGTGGATTTCTCTTCTTTTTTTAATTCTAAAAACAAGCCGTAGTGGCCTGTAAAGTAAACGCTTATCTCGCTTATTACTTTTTCTCAGTTTTTGAGCTTTCTTTACTTTTATTATAAAAGTAGTTTGTTGCTTCGACAAAGCCATCTACCGAACCACAATCAAAACGTTTTCCCTTGAATTTATAACCCAAAACCATCCCTTTTTTAGCCTGTGTCAACAGAGCATCCGTGATCTGAAGTTCTCCATTTTTGCCCGGCTTGGTATTTTTAATGATATCAAAGATATCAGGTGTCAAAATATAACGTCCTATGATGGCCATGTTAGTCGGTGCTTTATCATTGTCAGGTTTTTCAACCATATCATCAATCATAAAAATCCCCTCTTCGATCTCTTTTCCTGAGATAACACCGTATTTATGCACCTCTTTTTTAGGAACTTCCATAATAGCGACGATAGAACACTTATACTTGTTATACAGGTCGATCATCTGCTTTAAGACCCCATCACCATCAGAATTGACGCAAAGATCATCCGCTAAGATAACGGCAAAAGGTTCTGTATCACCTACAAGGGCCTTCCCCTTATAAATAGCGTCGCCTAAACCCTTCATCTCATTTTGGCGGGTATAGGTAAAGGTACACTTTTCAATCAAAGAGCGAATATCTTTCAACATTCCCTCTTTAGAAGAACCCTTTATTTGATGTTCTAATTCATAAGAGATATCAAAATGGTCCGTGATGGCACGCTTACCACGTCCTGTAATCGTCGCCATGATCTCACAACCTGCTTCATAAGCTTCTTCAACCCCATACTGTATAAGTGGTTTAGTTAACACAGGCAACATCTCTTTTGGCATAGCCTTAGTTGCAGGCAAAAACCGTGTCCCGTAACCTGCTGCCGGGAATAAACATTTTTTTATCATTTGATATCCTTTTTTGTAAATTTAATTTTCATACTTCTACCCACTTCAACCACATTGCTGTGTAGGGAGGAATACAGAAGGTTCCTTCATTCTCTAAAGTGACACCTTCTATCAGCTCGATGACGGTCGAAGGAACATTAGACGGAAGTTCACACTGAACATGCCCCTCACTAAAATTATGTAAGGCCAGTATAGACTCTCCTTGAGCATGTTTATAGATAGAGAACAGGCTTTCATGAAGTTCTAAGAACTCAAATGCCACAAAAGGATCAAAAGCTTTCTCAGATGTTCTGATCTGTATTAACTTGATATATTCATTAAAGACACCTTCTCTTAAACTGCCCTTCTCTTCTAACTCTTCTTTCAGACGGTCTACATTCAGTTTTTCTCTGTTGATCGTTCTATTCACACCCGAAAGTTTGACCCCTTCATGATAATTACGCGAGCCTATAATAGAGTGAAAATAGATACCCGGTACGCCCGGCATCGCCAAAGTTGCCGCCTGTGTCAGCAACATACGCTTTGTGCGAAGATTTTGTGAATCCGATGGTGAACTTAACATATCAATATAACTACAGTTAAGTTCGTAAGGCTTTTGACCCTCCGGCGTGTTTCTGTATGAGACAAGACCGCCATTGGCTTGAACTGTCTCACCCATCTTTTCTATCTCCTCTTCGCTAAGAAGCCCACTAACAGGACGAAGTCCACAGCCGTCATGACTAGCAGTAAAGTTGAAAAAACAGACCTTATCGTTAGGGAGACTAAGGCTTTGTGCCCACTGAGTGAGCTTGCATGTATTATGACTAAGAACAGAGTGTACCAATAAAGGCGGCAGAGCAAAGTTATAGACCATCTGTGCCTCATCGTCTCCGCTTCCAAAATAGGAGATATTCTCATCATGAGGAACATTTGTCTCTGTGATGATGATCACTTCGGGTGCAAGCTCATGCAGAACTTCACGCATCAATTGAATGAGTTCATGGGTTTGTCTCAAGTGAACGCAATCCGTACCGATCTCCTTCCAGATAAACGCGATAGCATCCAGCCTGATAAGTGTAGCACCCATCTGTATATAATAAAACAGCGCATCCAGTACCGCGAGCAGTACCTTATAGTTAGCATAGTTAAGATCGACCTGATCGCGACTGAAAGTCGTCCATACATAATGCGTTTTACCTTCTGAATCTTCATAGTCATGAAATAGAGGTGTGGCTCTTGGACGTACTACGGAAGAAAGATCAATAGAGGGGTCAACCTCGGTAAAAAAGTCTTTATAGTTCTCATCTCCGGCCAAATAGGCTTTAAACCAGTCTGAAAACTGGGAGATATGGTTGATCACGCCATCTACCATCAGTCTATACTTTCCTGAGATAAGTTCAATCTCTTTCCATGAACCCAGCTTAGGATCAACCTCAGAGTAATTAACCACGGAAAAACCGTCGTCTGAAGAGTAAGGGTAAAATGGCAAAATATGCACAGAGTTTATACTGCCTTTCAATGTTACATCCAAAAAATCATACAGAGATTCAAGAGGTGTCTCATGAAGTCGCTGAACCTGATCTCCATAGGTGATCAAAATCGTATCTTTTTCACTCAAATGGTAAGGTTCTGACTTTATATGCTGTCTGTATTTATGAATAAGCTCCGACAGTTGTGAAATCGCTTCTTGCGCTATGCTTTTACCATAAATTAGTTCCATACGTTCATGTATAGAATGTTTTTCATAGCAGATCTTTTCAGTTGACATTATCTTCCTTTACTGCTTCACAAAATTTTCGGGAAAATTCCGGAAGAACAGATCGTACGGTGATCCATTGTGACATCGACGGTATACCCATAGGATCACTGTAAAACTCTTTTGCCGCTTCTTCTATGGCTGTTTCAAAAGCCTCGACAGCAGATATCTCATCCTGGCGGTTATACTCCAAGCCGTTTAGCTTACTCAATGCATTGTATTTAGAGATCTCAAAACGTGACTCCTGATAATACGAAGCAAGCAGGGTCTTAAAGGTAGATTCTGAAAAGACATGACCTTCTTGCGCCATAACTCTAAAAAGTGTCTTTGCGATATCTGCCGCCATTTTATACACACCACCGCCCTCTGCTTTCGACCCGAGAACCTGATGTTTATGCTCATAAGTATCCATGATCTCAGTTTGGCATATACGTCGATTAGAGGTATTTTTATAGACCTCGCTCAGCGTTGACACTTCAAGTCCCCATGTCGGCGAGATAGCGATGCCGCGTCCCAAAGAACGGATAAAGGCGAACTCTCCGGAGAGAGCATAACGGAAACTTTCCATATAGTCTAAATAACGATTGGTGCCGACAGTATTTTTCAAGGCCTTAATAAGAGGGGTATAGAAAAGCCGCGTGACACGTCCGTGAAGTTTTTCACTCACACGCGAGTAATATCCTTTGTTAAACTCAAAGTCCAAAGCCGGGTGAACGATAGGATAAAACAGACGTGCTACGATCTCACGGCTATAATTGACGATGTCGCAATCATGTAAGGCAAAGGCATAATTATCCTGATCCGTAAGACCGTAACCCATGATCGTCCATACATTTCTACCTTTTCCCGGTGTATTTAGACCGCTAAAACCGGCATCATCAAGCTCCTTGTATAAAGCCTTAATATTTGGTCCGTCATTCCAGACGACATCTACATCAAAGGGTAAGACCGAAAGCCGCTTTTTTGCATCCAAGAACTGCTCTTCATTGGCCTGATCAAGCCCTAAAATAACCTTATGAAGGTATTTTACAGACTTTAGTTCTTCAATAATTGTTGCCATTGCAGGCGTTTGAAATTCTGAATACAAAGCGGGAAGAAGCAAGACCATATTACGACGCTTTGAAAGTTCCAGAAGCTCATCTTCCATTTCTACCAAGGTTCGAGATCCAACTTTTTGCAGGGTTGTGATCACCCCATTTTGAAAAAAATCTGACATTATTACTCCTTTATAAGTATTGCAATATCCATTACATTAGTACCTGTCGGCCCTGTCATCACCAAGCTATCAAGCTTTTTAAAAAAATGATACGAATCATTCTCTTTGAGATACGTTTTGATGTCTAAGCCTTGCGTCTTTGCTAGCGCAAGACTATGTGTGTCTACCACGGCGCCTGCCGCATTAGAATTACCGTCTATACCATCTGTTCCTGCACTTAAAAAGGAGAATTTCAAACCCTTTTCCTGTGCAAGTAGCAACATATTCAAGACACAATGCTGATTACGTCCGCCCTTGCCTTTTCCTGTCACCTTAACCGTCGTTTCTCCGCCAAAGATAAAAACTTTTTGATTAAGCGAAAAAGCGCGTTCAAGCATCTTTTGTGAGGCAAGGATAACATCTGAGTTGATCTCTTCATCTGGCATATAAACATCCAGCCCAAGTTCATGAGCCTTTCTATCTACCGCTTTTCTTGCAAGCATATTCGTACCCAGAAGAAAATGTTTTATCTTTGATGAGGGTGTTTTTGGTGTCTCTAAACGCATACCGTCCATTCCCTCCTTTAAAGCTATTCTAACACTTTTGGGCATTTTTTCAAAGATCGCATAAGAATGTAATATCTCAATTGCATCCTTATACCTAGAGATGTCTGCGTATAAAGGCGCTGAACCTATACTGTACAGGTCGTCTCCTATAACATCTGAGATACCCAAAACAATACCCTCTGCCTGAGAATATCCACCCAGTCGTCCACCTTTAATATCTGAGAGATGTTTTCTAACTGCATTGATCTCATCAATTTTAAGTGAATTTTTAAGCATCAGTTCGGTTGCTTCTTGAAAATCATCTAAACTTATCCCCTTAGCAGGAAGTTCGATTAAAGCAGAAGAACCTCCGGATAAAAGATAAATATACAGATCATTACAATGGCATGCGCTCATCTCTTCTATCAAAGCCTTGGCCCCTTGTATACTGCGTTCACTCGGCAGGGGATGATCAGATTCCATACAGGTAATTTTTCCGATACTTTCCTTACATACAGGCGAGACAACCAGACCCGAAGCTATAAAATCTGTAAGCATAGGTTCCAGAGCCTGCGCCATACTGTAAGCTGCCTTGCCTGAACCAAAGACACAAATACGCCCATACTTACTAAGATCATATGCTTGTTCGTCTACACTAAAGATTGTTCCCTCAAGTGTACAATGCTTATGTATCAAATTTTCAGGTGAGACTTCTTCGATAGCAGAATGAAAAAGTTTTAACAAAAGCTCCTTAGTCTGCATTTAAAATCTCCAATACACAACTGTTCCACCCTTTTGGACCGGAAAAAGGCGCTTTAACAAGGTTCTTTGAAACAAAAGGCGCGTAAGTCCCATCAAACTTGGGTATGAGTACTCCAAAGTCTGCATGTTCTAACATCGTAAAATCATTATTGCTGTCACCAAGAGCGAGACTGACAAAAGAGTGCTGATAATACTCTTCATACAGGACCCTCAGGCTTTGCATCGCGGTAGACTTGTCTTGGTGTAAGGTGATAAGATGAAAAAAGCGTCCTCCTTTGACTATATCAAAACCCAAGGCATTGGCTTCTTGTGTCAATTCGGGTATATTCAGAGGATCTTTAATGATAAAAGGCTCAGTAAAATCACGCTTCATTGCATCCTCGGCATAATCACTCTGTAGCCCCGTCAAGTCAATGATCTCATTCAGCTCCATATCCCCAAAGCCACGAAGTCCATATTTCTGTTTTACCGTATTTAAGAACAGTCGTGATTCGAGATAAGATTTTGATTGAGAGACCTTTATCCACTCATTTTCATCTTTATGCCAATCTTCTTTCGCTAAAGCAGACGTGCTTGGAATAAATATACCTGCGCCGTTTTCAACAATGAAAGGCTCTCTTATGCCTAATTCTGTCTGAAGCTTGACGACTTCTGAAAAGGTCTTACTGGTAGCTAGAACAAGAGGTATTTTACGCTCAGCTATCAGTTCAAGCGCATTCAATGCAGCTGAAAAACTATAATCATGATGATTAAGAAGGGTTCCGTCAAGATCCGTAAAAATTAAAAAGTTTTTGTTCAATTTCTTCCTCCTTAAATGTTCTTTAGGGTCTATTTACACATATGTATAATCCCTTGTCTTCCTATCAGTATAGTTGAATTTTATGCTTAACTTAATTATATTATGGTTAAATTTTACACACTTTATAACAAAGCTATTCTTAATTAATTTTATTAGGGGCCTTTGATTAGTGTATACTTCTAAAAAGCTCGCTTATGTGTAAGACCTTTAATACTTTATGCAAAGAGATTATTAACTTTCAAAAGGAGAACCATGCAACAGATAAGTTACTACTCTTTACTCGTGTCTTTTATCCCTGCCATTATTGTTTTAATTTATTTTATTGTTCATACTATTGAATATAAAACAAGCCTGTATGCAATGGCGAGGATGATACTTCAACTCATTATGATTGGGTATGTTTTGGTCTTTATCTTTAAGACTGAACATAGCTGGGTAGTGTTTTCTGTATTAAGTATTATGCTTATCGCTGCAGGGTGGATTGCCTTAAGGACTGTGCCGCATCTTCAAAAAACGCTCTTTTTTCATGCCTTTATTTCGATTTTTCTTGGCGGAGGATTAACACTTCTCATCATTTCACAGTTCGTTTTAAAGATACAACCCTGGTTTGCACCGGATTACATCATCCCCCTTGCCGGTATGATCTTTGCCAATGCAATGACCGCTATTTCTATTAGCGCGGAGAGGCTGTATAAAGAGTTAAAGATGAAGCAGAGTTATGAGCTTGCCTTTAAAGATTCTCTCTTCGCCGCGCTTATACCCATTACGAATTCACTCTTTGCTGTGGGCTTGGTTTCTTTACCAGGAATGATGACAGGACAGATCCTATCCGGCATATCCCCTTTAATCGCAGCACGTTACCAGATAATGGTTATGGCCATGATATTTGGCGCGTCAGGCTTGTCTGTGATCCTCTTTTTAAAGTTCTCAAAAAAGATCTTTGAGAAGACGAGTTTCAGATAACCTCTTCGGCGCACTCAAACAGGGTATCAAACAGTCCAACTCTACCTTATCACTACAGCGCATTATCATTATTTTCGCCTGTACGGATACGAACAACTTGTCCAACCGGAACAATAAATATTTTTCCATCACCGGGTTTTCCAGTATACGCTGAGGCTCTGATCAAAGTGACAATTTCATCAACCTTTTCATCCTCCAAAACGATCTCAAGTTTAATCTTAGAATGAAACAATATTGCATACTCAGCTCCACGATAAAGTTCAGTGTGCCCTTTTTGACGACCCATTCCATTTACCTCGCTCACCGTCATACCTATAATCTCCTTTTCTTTTAAGGCGACACTCGTTTCTTCAAGCATATAAGGTTTAATAATCGCAACAATTTTTTTCATCTTTTTTCCTCATTACTAAAGCTGTTTATCTCCTTCATTATAAAGTAGTTCTAACAAAAGAAAAATATTATTGTGTTTATCTTTTAATCATCAGGCATTGAATTCGATAGCTTAAACTTCATAGATGACACAAGGTATTACATCAAATTTCGACCTCGACCAAGTAGACTTTGCATCACAAAAAATTCAATTTAGATAATGCTTATGTATCATCATTTCAACATCCAATCAACGCCAGCGCGCTTATCAAAAGTAGTATATATACTATAACTTTTCTCACCTCTTTTTTCTGGGAAGTTATGGGCTATTTACTTTCATTTACTTTGAGTTGAATTTACATTTAAGTTATATATATAGAATAATATGAATACAAAGGAGTTAGTTATGAGTATAAGTTCAATCAGTTCTAGTCAAGGTTTTCAATCACAAATAAGTAGCTCAACTAAATCTAGCAGCATGACATCAGAGCAAAAAGTACTAATAGAAGAGGTACTGTCAAAGTATGATTCAAGCTCTTTATCCTCAAATGATGCCAAAGAGATTGTGCAGGCTTTTCAAGAAGCTGGCATAGAGCCCTCTTCCGCATTACAAAGTGCCATGTCTGCATCTGGGTTTGATGCAAAAGAAGTCGGTGACCTCGCAAGTGCAGAGAAAACTGGCGGCGGCAGACCTATGGGCGGACCGCCGCCACCTCCGAAAGAAGAAGAACTTTCAACAATCACAGAATTACTTGAGAGTTTATTAGAAGAAGATGAGGAGAGTACAACAACGAGCAGTACTACTGAAACTCTCTCCCCATATGAAGAGACATCATTCACTTCTTTTAATACAATCTTGGATTACACAAATCAAATCATTAGTTTAAAAGATGATGCTAAAAATGATGTAATGAATATACTTGATCAGTATAACTCGGATGAATCTCAACAAGATATACAAAAGAGTATTGTAAATTCACTCAATGATATACTCAATAAACCAGAAAATTATAATAGAATGTCTTTTTATGCATAAAATATAAAAGGCATTTTAATGATAAACATTTTAATGATTGAAGATGATCCTGAGTTTTCTCTTTTTTTAGGCGAATACTTGGAAAAATACAATATTAAAATAACAAACTTTCAAGATCCGTTCTTGGGTCTTAGCTCCGGTATTGACAACTATGATCTGCTCATTCTGGATCTAACGCTTCCTGGGATGGACGGTCTAGAGGTCTGTGAGGAAGTCACAAAAAAGTATGATATACCTATTATCATTTCGAGTGCACGAAGTGACGCTACCGATAAAATTATGGGCTTACAAATGGGAGCTGATTACTATCTACCAAAACCTTATGACCCTAAAGAGATGTATGCTGTTATTCAAAGCCTTTTAAGACGGATAAAAAAGAATAACAAGCCCATCATTCAAAGTGATTTCACATACGACAAGTCAAGCTTGAAAATCATGTTTAAACGCAAGGATCTAGAACTCACCCATGCTGAGTATGAAGTGATGCTATGCCTGCTTACAAACACAAATGCAGTAGTCTCAAGAGAGCAGATTGTTGAAAGTTGCGAGAGTTTAAGTGATAGTTACTCTAAAAGCCTGGATGTTATCATCGGCCGACTCCGTAGTAAACTTGGCGATGATTCTAAAAAACCTAAATACCTGCACTCTATCCGAGGACTAGGGTATAAGTTGTCACAATGAATATAGTCCTGTCATTAAAAACCAAGATCACAATCGTATTTGCTTTTTTATTTCTATTGCTTGTCTTAGCTGTTTTACCTTTTTATCATATGCAAGACATCAAAGCCAATGAAAATGTAATACATACTTATGAACGATTAATGCATCATATTAGACAAGAAAGATTACCTAGAGAAAAGCTTGTGAAATATTTAGAAAACCTCAGTTTCACACGAATTGAAAATCCAAAACAAATCTTCGATACTTTAGAGAAGCCAATAATAAGAAGAGATGGATTTGAAGTCCTTATCCGCAATGATAGATACTATTTACATGTTTTAACCCCCCATTTTAGAGTACTGTTTAAAGATATGTCCAATGAAGTATCACGTAGTTATATAGATATTTTCATTATTCTTTTTGTTGTTGTTCTTTTTATATTTATCTATTATTTAATTATAAAAAATATCAACGATACAGAGTATCAATTAAGATCAAGACAACTTTTCTTAAGGACTGTTATGCATGAACTTAAGACTCCTATCGCCAAAGGAAGAATTGTCAGTGAGCTCATAGATGATGAAAAACAAAAAAACAGGATCATTACTGTCTTTGATAAACTCAACTTCCTTATAGACGACTTTGCAAAGGTTGAACAGATAGTTTCAAATAACTATAATCCAACTATGTACAGTTGTTCTGTTGAGCGTGTCATACAAAAATCTATAGATATGTTAATGCTTGAAAACAGTGACAATATAATATATGAAGACATCTCTGCAAAAAAGATAAAAGTTGATTTGGATTTATTTGCATTGGCATTAAAGAACCTTATTGATAATGCTCTCAAATATTCAAGTGATTCAAAAGTAATCATTAAAGAGCAAGAGAACTCTCTTCTGATTATTTCAAGTGGTACAGAGCTTCAAAAGCCATTACGTGAGTACTTCAAACCTTTTCATAATGACATGAAATTTAAAAACCATGGAATGGGACTTGGACTATATATAGTCAACGCCATACTGCAAATGCACCATATGTATCTAGACTATGAATATCTAGAAAACACCAATATATTTAAAGTTGTTTTAGAAAAGTAAAGAGAAATTTACCTTCGTTTACTTTCAATTGAAGTTATGTTTTAAATAGCATCTTATAATCTTGTTAACTTAAAACAAGGATAACAAGATGAAAAAGTTTATAGCAGTAGCATGTATCATTGGAGCGACCATGAGTTTCGCACATGAACACCAGTGTAATGATAAAGAGCATGAGAAGAAAGATTGCAAACCCCCAAAAGAGGCAATAGAAGCTTGTGTCGATCAAGCTAAAGATTCAACATGTCAAGTGACAACGAGACATGGAGATATATTAAAAGGTCAGTGTAAGTACACTCCTGATGAAAAATATTTTGTATGTATGCCTGAAAAAGGGCCACGAGAAAAGAAATAGTCGATAAACTACACACCTTTCAAAAGTACTCAAAGGTGTGTTATTCATAAATTGTCAACGGCGAAGTTACATGCGCAGTTCTTTAGGATGTCAACTAAGCATTTCATCCTATGATGATCATTTTATATAATTTGATCAACTTCAACAATCAACCTACATTTTCAGCCTACCAAAAGACACACCTTCTTCTTATAATATGCTCATATAAAAGGAGTCCCTAATGAAAGTTGTATTGAGTATTGCAGGTTCTGATTCAAGTGGAGGTGCTGGAATTCAGGCAGACCTGAAGACCTTTGAAGCCTTTGGTGTCTTTGGAACTTCTGCTATTACCGTCCTTACTGCACAAAATACACAAGGAGTTAATGATATCTACGCCATCCCTGCTTCATTTGTTAAAGCGCAGATACAAGCTGTCTTGGACGACTTTGATGTGGCCGCGATAAAGATCGGGATGTTATATTCTCAAGAGATCATTGAAAGTGTGAAAGATATTATTTCCACACTTGATATTCCTATCGTCTTTGATTCTGTATTCATATCCAAAGCAGGTTCTGCACTCTTACAAAAAGAAGCCGTTGAAGCCATCAAAGAATTATTTCAATATGCAACGGTGATCACGCCTAACACCTATGAAGCAAATGAGCTTTTTGCATATCAAGATGGTGACCCTAAATCATTAGAGAAGATACGAAGTCTACTGGTTCCCGTACTCATCAAAAATCTTCCTTGTGAGTCTTCTAAGGGAAAGATCAGTACCGATAAACTTTATTTTGGTACGCACACTATAATCTTTGAGTCTAAGTATGTAGAGACCAACAACCTGCATGGGACAGGATGCTCCTACTCCAGTGCAATTGCTGCAAACCTGGCTTTAGGCAATTCACTGGAAAGTTCTATAGAAATTTCCAAAAAGTTTATCACCCAGGCTCTGAAACATGCTCCAGAAATAGGACATGGACCAGGACCTGTCAATCATAAAAAAGGAGGAGAAAATGCCAAGTAGACTCGAAGGAATTTATGCCATAACTGATGAAGTGCTTACCCCGGATGATACCGTTGTAAAACAGGTTTCAACCGCCTTAGAATCTGGTGTAAAAATCATTCAATATCGTAACAAGAGTGATGATGATGCGCAGGTTGAAATGACCTGTCGACAACTGCAGGGACTCTGCAAAGAACATGATGCACTTTTCATCATAGATGACCGCCCTCACCTCGCTCAAAAGATCGAAGCAGATGGGTTACACATTGGAAAAGATGATATAAACCTGAAAGAAGCAAGAGCAATCTATCCTAAAGGTATTATAGGTGTCTCATGTTACGGCAGTATCCGTTTGGCCAAAGAAGCTGAGTCTGAGGGCGCCGATTATGTGGCTTTTGGTTCCTTTTTTCCCTCACCGACCAAACCCAAATCCGGAGTTATCTCCATGAGTGTGATTGAGAAAGCAAAAAAATCGGTGAATATACCAGTGTGTGCTATCGGCGGTATTAACATATCGAACATCCACCTTGTAGCCCAGAAACGACCTGATATGATCAGTGTTGTCAGTGCTGTCTTTCAAGGAAATATCAAACAAAATATAAACCATCTAAAACAAGGAATGAATGTATGAAATTAAAATTAGCGATCGAATGGTTTTTAAACCCAGACCACCTGCCTTTTGTCGTAGGTATACGCGAAGGTATCTTCGAAAAAAAGAATATAGATTTTGAACTCATCGTCCCTACGGAACATTATGATGGACTTGATGAACTTATTAATGGAAATATCCAGTTTGCAACCAATGAACCGCTTCATCTCATCGAACAGTTTGATGAAGCGTTCTTAACAATGGGAAGCTATTTTGAGACCAAGGGTGGTGTTCTCTTGAAGAAGTCATCTTATGAAAAGCTCAAAAACGGAGAAAGCATAAGGGTAACGACACCGGTATCCAACGACATTACCAATACGCTTGGTTTTGAGATAATTCGTCGTTTTTACGCAAAAGAAGATATTATTGTTCAGAAGGAACAGGTCGAATTTGTCGCTAACGGGTTTGAACACCTTAAGTATATGAATGAAGGGGCTGATGCAGGATGGCTCTACTTTTACAACTTTGAGGGTATCGAAGCACAGCATGAATGTATGGAAGTCCTTTATCTTGATGCCCAAACCGTTGGGTTTGCAAACTTTAGTGCCTTAGACCTTTTTGTGAACAAAGAGTTTTATCATACCAACACAAAAGAGTGCGAGAGCCTTGCTGACTGCGTTAAAGAGTCCATTACATGGATCAGAAGTAACCCTGAAAGCGCGATGCAACACTATTATGACTATACCCAAGAAGAGAGGAACCCATTGATGGATGATATTTTGCGTGCGACAATCGAATGTTTTCATGATGACTTCAGCTCTGTCGCTCAAGAGCAAAAGCCAATATTAGATTTTTTTACAGAGATAGGTATTACCCAATTACCCTATAACGATTTTAAGAAAGCTTTTTTAAACTAATATGAAAGCGCTCTTATGTATAGCCCATGGAAGTAAAAGGGAAGCTTCAAATATAGAGTTTGAAACAATGGTGTCACAACTTAGACGAACACTCGTTGACTCTTTTTCATCTATAGAAGCTGCCTTTTTGGAGTTCGCAGCACCCGATGTACAAAATGCTTTGCAGACTTTGATTAACAATGGAGCCAAACAGATATATATCTATCCCTACTTTTTAAATTCAGGGAAACATGTGCATAATGATATACCGACAATTATTCAAGAAACCAAAAATAATAACCCCGAAACAATACTGGAGTTACTTCCTCACTTTGGAAGTTCTCCCCATATACTTTCTGTCATAACCAATGACCTAAAAGATCTATGACCCTAAACATAATGTAGTATTGCCCTTTAAATGGTTTCTATTAAAAATTTAGACAGTTCTTTTGCAAGTAAGATATTGTTTATAGGTTTTGAGACATGCGCATTCATTCCAGCCTCTAGGTATTCTTTCACATCTTCTTTCATCGCATTTGCTGTCAATGCAATGATTGGGATCCTGTTGCGCTCGCTATTTTGATTACGAATTCTTTTTGTCGCTTCAATACCATCCATATTTGGCATATTGATATCCATCAAGATCAGATCAAACTCTTCATCTAAAAAAGCTTGTACTGCTTCTTCTCCATCATCCACCACCTTATAACTTACGCCCATATCATCAAGCAGTATCTTGATCAGCATCTGGTTTGTCTTGTTATCTTCTGCGACCAAAAGGTGTCCTTCAAACCTATACTCTTTGTCTTCCATCTCATCATCGATGACTTCCTTAGACTCAAGTGCATCAATATAAAATGAAAAGACACTTCCCTTGTCTATCTCACTTTCAACTTTAATCTCTCCACCCAGAAGCTCCACCAGTTTCTTCGAGATCGTCAAGCCCAGACCCGTTCCTCCATAACTGCGCGTAGTCGATGACTCAGCCTGTTCAAAAGCACTGAATATACGTTTTTTCGCCTCGCCGCTAATACCGATACCCTCATCACTTACAGAAACCAAGAGCTGTGAGTCTTTGTACTTCAGTTCAACGGTGACGGTTGAGTCTGCAGGCGAGAACTTTATGGCATTTGAGATCAGATTGGATATGATCTGCTTAAGCCGCAAAGGATCACTTTTCAAATATTTTGGTACACTGCTGTCAATGTTCAGATCCAATTTAACATCTTTAGCATCAAGCGTAGATGTATAAAACTTTATCAACTCATCTGTTTGCTGATGCACGTCAAAATTGATCGACTCTATATCTAACTTTCCGTCTTCGATCTTACTGATATCCAATATATCATTGATGACTCCCAATAAAGAGCCTGATGAGTTTTTCACGGTGGTGAGGTATTCCAGCTTTTTTGGATTCTTCTCATCTTTTTTGAGCAGGTTAATGAATCCTATGATCGCATTTAAAGGCGTGCGTATCTCATGACTCATACTGGCTAAGAAAGATGATTTTGCCTGATTAGCGCTCTCCGCTTGTCTCTTAGCATCAACCAGGTTCTCACTGAGTTCTTTACTATGCTCCAGAAGATTGTTTATCTCTTTATTCTTATCTCTAAACGATGCAGCAGCTTTGGTCAAAGCACCGACTTCATCATTGACATCATAGACAGGGACGACAGCATTCGCATTTCCCTTAGAAAGTTCATTGAAAGATTCAGTCAAAAGGCTTATCGGGTGTATGACACTGCGTGCGATAATAATAGCGATCAAGATCATTAGAATAAGGGATATGATCCCAGTCAGGCTTAAAGTCTTTATCGATGTAGCTATCTGATCATTAAAATCATCATTGATCTTTTCAAGTATCTTCTGCGAAGCATCACTAATCAGATCTGCCTGATACAGTACTTCATAGGATTCTGCTGCCATGACAACATTGACCAGAAAAAGATAACTGCGAATATGTTGGACTTGGGAGACGATGACTTTTGTGAACTTATTAATCTTCTCTTTTATTGGAAGCAGTTCGGCTACCGAGTCTTTATGACTTTTCTCCACTTCCACTTCAAGAGCAGTCTTTAGCTTGGTATTTAAGGCTTTAATATCCCTTTTGATCTGCTTGACATATTTGTTTTCAAGAGAATCAGCATAATACAAAGTTTTTTTATCGATAGTATGCAAATGATCTAATATCGTATAACTCATACTTAGATGATCATTGTCGATGTTCAATGAATATGCCGTTAAATCAAGTCGGATCTCTTCGAGTAATTCTTGTTGGCGTTTTTTCAGACTTTCTCGTGATTGTAGCTGTTTTTGAAGTTCTTGAAAGGTCGCATAGTATTTTTCAAGATGGATATTGATCAGAGCAAAACTTTTTGCAACTGGCAGTTCTGGGGGAACATGACTTTCATCAAGATACGTCTTGATCTTTAAATAAAGTTCATTAGTATCTTCTAACGAGCTTTCTAGACCGGTATAGGTAAACTTTTGAACACTTCCCTTTAGCTGTTCGACTTCTTTTGCCAGTGTGATGTTTTTGTTCGCGAACTCACTTGTCTTTCTAAAGTCTTGAAAGCTTTGAGACAGTTGTGTCAAGGTACTGTAACCCATCCAACCGATAAAGATCAAAAAAAGACTCGATATCAATGATAAGAAATAGATCTTCTTTCTGAGTTTAAAATGTCTGAATACCACTATACCATCCTGCTCATCGTGTTAATACAAACTCATTCCACTTATTCAAGCTGTAATCATAATTGGACATGACCGTGTTCCAAACAGCAATATTCTCATGCCTTCGTACATAAGAACCTCCTCGACGTATCGCACCTTTTTTAACTGAGACCTTTGCGTCTGTACCTCTAAGGTCTGTCCGTGCAGCCTTGCCTTCATACCAATAGTCCCATTCCTCCGGACTCATCTGTTTACGGGCACGTTCAGGATTTGAGATATAGTACCCTTGACGTGCGATAAAGGCTCCCGCCCATCCTGAAAGCCACCAGTTCATAAACTGATATGCTGCATCTTTTTTCTCTCCCTCACAAGCACTTGAGAGACACTGTACACCATGCCATGCTCTATACCCTTCTTTTGGGGCAGCATACACACAAGGAACTCCCATACCGTTAAGGGTCGATACAGCCGGAGAGAACATACTCTCTATATCTACTTCGTTCTTCGCCATCAAGTCAATCGAATGCGGCACGGATGACCAAACCCCTCGGAAATGACCTTTTTTCTTGTAATCGATCAATACCTTAAAGAGCTTGTCGATCTCAATGCGGCTCATGTCTCCAATATCTTTAAAGGTCATCAATCCCTTTGCTTGAACCGCTAATGCCGCGTCAAAGATCCCGATAGTCGGCTCATTTACCAAGGCAACACGGCCATGGTTTTTCTCATCCAGCAGCCATCCCCAGCTTTCTGTTTCATAAGGGATACCTTTGGGGATGACGGCACTGTTATAACCGAAAGAGTCCACATTATGGACATAGGGCATAAAGCTTATCTGCTCTGTCGCATTAGAGCCTAGTGTTGCATCTTCTTGGATAAACAAGATCTTGTTGGGAGCATCACCGGCACCGATCTTTGCATCAGGCGATATTTTTCCTGTTTTTGACAGATCATTGATTTCGTCCCAATACGTCAGCTTCTTAATATCGATACCTTGGATAGCATCAGCTTCCCATAAAGGTCGGATACTGTTTGACCATTGTTCATAAATATCAAAAGAGCTTGGATCAAGGGTCGCTTTAAGCATTACCTCGGCACTGCCTCCGGGATAAAACTCAATATTTATCCCCAAGTCTTTTTGTGCTTTAAGCCTTATCTCTTCTTGAAGGGTGACATGCGTACCTAATACTTTTATGGTTGGGTATTTGTTGCTTGCATGTAAAATCGCAGGAAATGTCATTGTGCTTGCTGCAACGGCACTTAGACTGGCGCTTTTTTTCAGAAATTCTCTTCGGCTTATATCTGACATAACAACCCCTAATTCCATTACTTACTGGATGTTATTACAAATAAACTTGATTGTAAATTAAAAATAGATCCATATGAGTATTAGAATTTTTAATAAAGAATGAAGCACAGAAAATATACTTTTCTTATCAACTAACATATTATCTCTATGAATAAATATTTTTTTGACTTATAATCTTAACTATATAACATAGAAAGCAATCACATGAAAATAGCTGTATCATCCTGTCTGCTTGGTCACAAAGTCCGTTTTGACAGCGGACACAAACATGACCACTTTATCACAGATGAACTCAGTCACTATGCCGAGTTTGTCCCTTTTTGTCCTGAGCATTTTGCCTTTGGAAGCCCCCGAGCCTCACTCAGGATGGTCCGTGCAGATGAGGGCCTCATCATTCAGTCAAACAAAGACAAAAGCGACCTGAGCGATGCTTTACTTGAAGCTTCCAAGCATGAACTTGGCATCTTGCAGGAAGATCCTCTTTGTGCGATCATTTTCAAGTCAAAGTCACCTAGCTGCGGTCTTAACAGTGCCAAGGCCTACCTTCCAAACGGTTTTGTAGAAGGAAAAGAGGACGGTGTTTTTGCCCGGCTGTGCAAAGAAAATTTTCCGCTATTACCAATGGAAGAAGAAGGACGTCTGAATGACCCCTGGTTGAGAGAGAACTTCATCATGCAACTCTTCGCCTATCATGATTTTGAAAGCTTCAAGGCCTCCTCACCTGACATGAAGACACTGGTAGATTTCCACCAATCCTACAAGTTCATGCTCCAGTCAAAAAATGAGGTAGCGTACCGAAAACTGGGCAAACTGGTCGGCAGCCACGACAAAAAGAACACGGAAGAACTCTTTGCAGAGTACGAACGCATCTTTAAGACGACTATCGGTGAAAAAAGCAGTATCGGCAAGACACGCAATGTCCTCGAACATATGGCAGGTTTTGTAAAAAATGACCTTAGTGAGATCGAGAAAATCACTCTGCATGAGCAGATAAGAGACTATGCCGCGAAGATTATCCCACTTGTAACACCGCTAAGCACCCTATCCATGTTTGCGCATAAATATGAGGCTTCTTATCTTTTAGGACAAAAATTCTTACAGCCCTACCCCAAAGAACTTGCACTGCGTTCGGACATCAGAAGCGGAAAATGAGACGTATACTCTGGTTCCGACGAGATCTTCGCATTGAAGACAACCCTTTATTAAGCCTAGGCGGCGAAGTCCTACCTATCTTTATCTTTGATACGAATATCTTAAAAAAGCTTTCAAAGGAAGACAGACGTGTCTCATTCATCTTCTCGCGTGTGCTTGAGCTCAAGAAAGGGCTTCAAGCCAAAGGACTAGACCTCAAGCTTTTTTTTGCTGATCCGCTGGAAGTATTTGCTTCACTTGCTCACTTGAGTTTTGACGAAGTTGCTGCAAGCGGAGATTATGACAGCTATGCCCGTCAAAGAGACCTTCAAATATCTCATATCCTTCCTTTTAACTATCTGCATGACACTTATATATTTAGACCAGAAGAAGTACTCAAAGCTGATCAGACACCCTACCTTGTCTTCACTCCTTTTTACAACAAGGCCAAAACGCTATTTGGCAAGAAGCATTTACAAGAATTTGAGTTTCACCAACAGCGTCTCTTTCCTACAGACTATAAAGGCATTACGCAGTGTCCACGAGGAAAAAAAGATGTTTATTCACTGGACATTGCATCGATTGGATTTCAACACGTGCCGCTTGCTATAGTCGAGCCTCACGAGAAACTCGCAGATTTAGAAAAAAAATTAAATCAGTATGCCCACAATCGAGATATCCCTTTTCTTGATGGTACCTCACATTTAAGCCTTGAACTTCGTTTCGGAACACTCTCTGTTCGCCAGGTCCTGCGATTTTTGCTAGTACAAAAGAACAGAGGTATTGAAACCGAAGTTTTTTTCAGACAACTTGTCTTTCGTGATTTTTACGCGTACCTGCTCTACCATTTTCCTTATCTTCAGACACAAAATTATAAATACGCTTTTAAAGGTATCCCTGACAGAGCAAAATATGAAGCCTTTATACACGCCAAAACAGGTGTACCTCTCATCGATGCCGGTGTGAGGGAACTCATACAGACGGGTGACATGCATAATCGTGTGAGAATGGTCTGTGCTTCATTCTTCACCAAAGACCTGCTCTTGCCTTGGCAGTGGGGTGAGCGCTTCTTTGCGCAATACCTTTTAGATTATGACGCTTCATCCAATGTCTTATCTTGGCAGTGGAGTGCAGGTACGGGTGTCGATCCGCAGCCTTATTTCCGTATTTTCAATCCCTATCTTCAGAGTAAGAAGTTTGACAAAGAGGCCCACTATATCAAGCGTTTTTGTCCAGAGCTCACATCCATAGCATCAAAGTTGTTGCATGATGAAGAAGCACTTTGGCAAGGCACTATTGCAAACTACCCTAAACCTATGCTTAGACATAAAAAAGTGGCTAAAGAAGCTTTAGCCTATTATAAGAGGAGCCTCTAGTATCAACGTGAATTGTGTCACTCTTATGTAGATATAAGCAGACTGTTTGTAAGCTATATTTAAAACAGTGCAGAGGCTTGAGCATGCTAGAAAATAAAGAAACTTTTAAAGGAATTAAAATGGGATGTTCACAATGTAATCAGCTCTATCTACTTGAGGAAAAAAGTGCGCATCTATATTTCCTGAGTGAGTTTGATGAGCTGATACAAAAATCAAAGATCTTCCTTACCGGTTTAGATTATAAACTCACGCAGCTCAACGGTCTTAACTACACTAAGGTCACTAATATTAAAACCTTCTTTACCGATAACCTTGCGGCGTTGAATACCTATTTCAACAAGATGGAAAGAGAAGATATCAAAATATGTCTGGCCGATCCAGACAAAGCCTTTGATTTTCAAGCACTTATGCTGGCCAAACCTTTACAATATTACATCAATCTGGTCGAGGACAAAGAGTTCTTTGACATCATTCAAAACGAAAGTCTTACCTCACATTTTCAGCCTATTATCCAAGCATCCGACCGTTCAATTTATGGTTATGAAGCTCTAGTGCGCGGTGTCGATCCAAAAGGTAAACTGGTCTATCCTGATGTACTCTTTGCCAAATCAGAACGAAACAACATGGACTTTCATTTGGATAGACTCTGCCGAGAGACAGCGCTAAAGACAGCTGCCGTTAAGAATATCAATCAAAAAGTCTTTATCAACTTCATCCCGACTTCCATCTATGATCCCGAGTTTTGTCTGAAGTCGACTGTAAAATGGGCTAATCAACTCGAGTTTGACTACAAGAACATTGTCTTTGAAGTCGTTGAGACCGCCTCTGTAAAAGACAAAGAACATCTTAAAAAAGTACTTAACTACTATAGAGAACAAGGGTTTCAAGTCGCCCTTGATGATGTCGGAGAAGGATTTTCAAATCTCAATATGATTATCGAATTACGTCCTGATATCATAAAAATTGATAGAAATATTATCTGTGATATTGACAAGAGCGAACTTAAACATTCTGTTTATGAAGCACTTTATAAGATCTCGCACGATAATGGCATTGAAGTCTTAGCGGAGGGCGTTGAGACCCAAGAAGAGATCGATACAGTCGAAGCTATCGGCGTCGATTATATCCAAGGCTACTATTTCAGTAAGCCTACAGCTGAATCGATACGAAAAATTTAAGGAACTATAATGATACGACTACTCTATGTCAGCCAGACGAGTGATATTGATATGAACACAATAAAATCCATATTGGATGTCTCACACGAATACAATAAAATAAATAAAATATCCGGTGTCTTGATCTACGGCAAAGGTTATTTCATACAGTGCCTTGAGGGTGAAGACAGCGTAGTTGAAGCCTTATATAAAAAAATCATCCTGGATACGCGTCATAAACATATTGAGCTAATAAGCAAAGAAAAGATCCAAGAACCCTACTTCAAAGATTGGCATATCTCTTTTATGAATGAAGGCGCTTACAAAATGATAGAAAACAGATATACTCGACATGGTGTCTTTGACCCGTATACCATGCGTTCAGAACAGCTTATCATGATGCTTGACGAACTTTCAAAAATCGTCTAACCTTCTTTTATACTCTTTTCTTACGATAAGGCAAGCCGCCTTATTGACACCAACCTACAAATAAACCCTACCAACAGATCCCTTATTAAGGCATTATTATTAAAAAGGATAATGATGTACCCTCTATTCATCACACTGTTTTTACTCATCAGTATGGGAGGATGTGCCAAGAGCTCTCCTCCCTTACATACTGTCAATGATGTCGACCTTCATAAATATCTCGGTAGTTGGTATGAAATAGCCAGATATGAACATTTTTTTGAAAAGGGATGCCGTGATGTCACCGCCACTTATTCCCTTAAAGACAACGGAGATATTAAAGTTATCAACCGCTGTATTAAAGAAGATGAAAAGATAACGGAAGCTGTTGGTGTAGCCTATGCCACGGACAAAAGTAACAGTAAACTAAAAGTCAGTTTCTTCCGACCTTTTTACGGGGACTACTGGATTATCATGCTCGATGAGAAGTACCAATACGCTGTTGTGGGTGATCCTTCAAGAGAGTATCTTTGGATACTATCACGTACACCGGTTCTTGACAAAGCCATCACAAATGATATCCTCAAAAGACTTCCGGATATGGGTTACTCCACTGAGCCGCTTCTGTGGACACCACAAGGAAAAAAAAGTGTTTGATAAAGAAGTCAGGCTTAGCTTTGATTGTGAGATAGAAGCCAGTGTGGCACGTCTGTATGATTTTCATATCGATACAAACAACCTACCATTGATCACACCACCATGGATAATTACAGATGTCATCTCACTTGACTTGCCCTTAAAAGAGAACAGCGAGATAGAACTAGATATTACACGTTTTAATCTTACAAAGCGGTGGAAGATGAAGATCGAAGCCTTGCAAGAACCTGTGCTTGTCTGCGACAGAGCGTTACAAAGTCCTTTCGCAAGTTTTATCCATTATCACCGTTTTGAAGCCATCACTGAGGTAAAGAGTCGGTTAAAGGATGAGATCATATTCACTTTACCCTTGTACCCCTTGAGCCTTATCGTGGTACCTTTCATCAAACGCGATATAAGTAAGATGTTTTCTTACCGACATCAACAAACAAAAACCCTATTGGAGAATAAATATGTTTAATACCTCATTTAGCCTAGACGAACAGTGCCATGCCCAACCAAGATTATCAGCCCTGCTGACATGCGGGAGTAATATTATGCCGCTATCATGGCATATGCCGGTGTCAAAAGCACCTTTTCGTTATGCTATTGCCGTACGCAATGAAAACCATAGCCATGAACTGCTCAAAAAGAACCGAGAATTTGCCCTTAACTTTTTAGATATCTCTTACCAACATGCCTACCAAATATCAGGGGAAGTACACGGAGAACATATAAATAAATTTGATCTTTGTAAACTCACATCAAAAAAAGCAATGACAATCGATACAGATTTGATTCAAGAAGCCTATATGATCTATGAATGTACACTGATTGATATCATCTCTTATGGAGATCATGACCTTTTTATCGCTGATGTCAACGCCATCTTAAACAAGAAAAAAAACAACATTAATCCGACACTCTTTTTAGGAAAAGGGTACTATGACACATTGAGTGCTAACCCCATCCGCATGGAAAAGAGTCCTTATGAATGATTATATTCCTCATGCTTTTGAGTTTGATCCCGACGAAAGAGGCCATTTTGGAAAATTTGGCGGACGGTTTGTACCTGAGACATTGATGCCGGCACTTATTGAACTCGATTCTTTTTACAAAACTCTGCGTTTTGACAAGAGTTTCTGGTCGGAGGTCAATGCCTACTTCAAAGACTATATCGGAAGGCCTTCACCTCTGTATAAAGCTCAAAACCTCTCCGATGAACTGGGTGCACATATATATCTGAAGCGTGAAGACCTTAACCATACCGGTGCGCACAAGATCAATAACACCATCGTGCAAGGATTGCTGGCCAAACGTATGGGAAAAACCAAGGTCATCGCTGAAACCGGTGCAGGACAGCATGGTGTTGCCACAGCGACAGTCGCTGCACTCATGGGACTGGAGTGCGAGGTCTTTATGGGTGAAAAAGACGTAGCGCGTCAAGAGCTCAATGTCTTTCGTATGAAACTTCTCGGTGCTAAAGTGCATCCTGTCACCTCAGGAAGTCGAACACTCAAAGACGCTATGAATGATGCTATTCGTCACTGGGTAACCCATGCACGCGATACCTTTTATATCATCGGTACAGCGGCAGGTCCGCACCCTTACCCCTTGATGGTTAGAGACTTTCAGGCCATCATCTCTTATGAAGCGAAACAACAGATACTTCAGACTGAAGGTACTTTACCTGATTATGTCATCGCCTGTATCGGCGGAGGAAGTAATGCACTGGGTATGTTCGCACACTTTATCAATGAAGAGGTTACGCAGTGCATTGGAATAGAAGCCGGAGGACATGGATTATCAAGTGGAAAACACGGGGCCAGCCTTGCCCTTGGAAAACCTGGGATACTTCACGGTCAAATGAGTTATCTTTTGCAAAGTGATGATGGACAGATCAACGAAGCCCACTCTATCTCTGCTGGTCTTGACTATCCAGGTATTGGCCCTGAACATTCCTATCTCATGAAAAAAGGAAAGGTTATCTATGACAGTGTGACCGATAATGAAGCAATGGATGCCTTTGTATGGCTGAGCAGGGCAGAAGGAATCGTACCTGCTTTTGAAAGTTCTCATGCTATCGCCTACTTAAAAAAACTGCCTAAAGATGAGATCAGGGACAAAAAAATAATCATCAGCCTTTCGGGAAGAGGTGATAAAGATATGATTCAAGCAATGGAACTCTTAAAACTATGAATCGACAAATCTACTCTATTAAACATTCTTAATCTTCATTATCATAGTAGATAAGATAAAGGAGTACATTATGAAAGAATCAATACAAGAACTTCACCTTGAATTACTTATAGTACCAATACTTATAGGTATTTTTATGCTCTTTAGTGTCTGGAACTAAGGATACTTGATGAGTAAACGAATCTGGATAGTCGGTGGTAGCAGCGGTATCGGGCTTGAGTTAGTCAAGCTATGGCTAAAAAATGATGCCCGCGTAGTTGTCAGCGCACGCAAGGCCTCAAAAAGTGAGCACCTTCTCTCGCTTGTACAAGCATTTCCTCAATCACTTCATCTACTGGATATGGATGTCTCAAATAAGGATTCCGTCACTCATGCAATTGACAAGCTTTGGGGTATCTATGGCGGTATAGACCTCTGGTTTTATAATGCCGGTGCATATGAGACTATGAAGATGGACGAATGGAAACTCGAACACTTCGAGCAGATGACTGAAGTCAACTATCTGGGTGCGATTCGCATCATGATGAGACTTTTACCTTATTTTGAAAAGCAGAAACATGGAAAATGGGTCTTAAACCTCAGCCTATCAAGTTACTTCGGTCTGCCTTATGGCGGTGGCTACAGTGCCCCTAAAGCAGCACTTTTAAACCTTGCCGAATCCCTGCAGCCTGAACTTTTACAAAAAAATATTCAACTACAGGTTATTAACCATGGCTTTGTCAAGACACGTTTGACGGCAAAAAACGACTTTGAGATGCCGCAACTGATGCTACCTGAAGATGCAGCCCGTCAGATCTTTACCGGCCTGAAAAAACCTTACCGTTTTGAGATACGATTTCCCTATGGCCTGGCACTGTTTCTTCGGATATTACGGATACTTCCGTACAAGGTATCTTTAGCGCTTACGAAAAAGGCATTATAATGACAATTCAATCCTATGCCAAGGCCTATGCTAACTTTTTTGAGTCAATCTCACAAGAGACTTCTATTGAATCCTATAATGAGATCTTCGATGACAATATTTATTTTGAAGACCCTTTCCAAAAAGTCACTGGTATTGAAAATGTCTATGCTGTCTTTGAACATATGTATGGCACCTTGTATGATCCACGTTTTAGTGTCACTGAGATCGTGTGTGAAAGAAACTGTGCCTATCTTCGCTGGGACTTTTTTTACCGCCGTTCACAAAAACACAACCTCGAGATGTTCACTGGCGTTAGTCGTGTCTTTTTTTTAGAGACAGGAAAAGTGAGATCGCATGTTGATTATTGGGATGCAGCTGAAAACATCTATGAAAAAGTCCCTCTACTTGGTTCACTTATAAGACTGATCAAAAAGAGGATCACTTCATGAGCTTAAGACGCTCAAGCCTTATCTACTATGCCTTGCCTGCTTTCTCTCTTGCTATGCTTGGACTGCCTCTGTACATCTATCTTCCTACCTTCTATACCCAATATATTGGTCTAAGTACACTAGAGGTGGGTCTTGTACTATTTTTTGCAAGGACACTCGACCTTGTCCTTGATCCCTTTATCGGTTCACTTAGTGACAGATTCGCAAAACGCAAGATGATGATGTTCATAGGAATGTTTATTCTACTTGTAGGGTTTGTCGCGCTAAGTTATCCTCAAGCATCATGGTTATGGTTATTAGTATTCTCTTTTATCGCGTACAGTGGCTGGAGTCTCATGAGCATTCCCTATCTAGCATTAAGTGCAGAACTGAGCAGAGATTATCATGACAATACAAGACTTGCTTCTACACGCGAACTCTTTACTATTATTGGTCTTGTCTCGGCACTTGTCATCCCCTATCTCTTAGACATCGCCGAGAATGCGCAAGCAACTATACGGCTTATGCTCATCATCGTCACGCTGACCCTGCCCTTTCTTTTTTTAATCTTTTATAAAAAGATAGAAGAGCCTGCGCACCTTTCAAAACCTATGAACTTCCTAAGCGGGCTTAAACTAATATGGACCCATAATCCTGATGCAAAATCACTTTTTTTGGCATTTGGGTCTAATAGTCTGGCAAATGCACTTCCGGCGACACTCTTTCTTTTTTATGTCACACATATACTTCAGATGACTGATCAAACGGGGGGCTTTCTTCTTTTGTATTTTATCTCCGGGCTTTGCGCCTTACCGGCATGGCTGATTTTAGCAAAGATATGGGGGAAGAAAAAGAGCTGGATAGCCTCTATGATATTGGCCTCGTTCGCCTTTAGTTTTGTCCCTTTTTTGGGTTCTGGAGATGGGTTTTATTTTTTTATCATCACCTTACTATCGGGACTTAGTCTTGGAGCAGACATGGCACTTCCAGCGGCCATTCAAGCTGATATTGCCCAAAAGTTTGAAAAAAACGACCACGCTCTAACCGGTATACTTTTTGGTTTTTGGGCCATGCTCACTAAACTCTCACTTGCTTTGGCCGTAGGAATCTCTTTTGTACTATTGGGGCTCAGCGGGTTCGAACCAAACTCCCCTACGATTGAATCTTTAAGCGTGCTCTCTGTCCTCTACGGTCTGGCACCTGTACTCTTTAAAAGTTTTGCTATTGCCTGTATTTATAAGTATACCGATGAGAAATAATACTTTTTTTAACGAACTGACAAATTTCACCTATTAAAACCCATCCTCCTGTCTTATACTTTAAAAATAAGATTTAGGAGTAATACATGCGAATGATATTCATCTTTATGTTGTTCATTATCACAAGCCTTGCCGAGACTATAAAGCCTGTTTCATTTGTTAATTCACAGCGATTTAGTGGACTATGGTACGAGATCGCACGTACTTATAATGATTATGAAAAAGATTGTGTAGCCGCGACAGTGGAGTATGTCTTGGAAGAAGACAACTTCTATCGCGTCTACAATCGCTGTTTTGATACGACCATGAACGGAGATCTTATCCTTTATGAGGGAACGGCCGAACCGATAGAAGGGAATTCTATGCATCAGATAGAGATGACCTATTTTTGGATATTCAGCCAAGACTACAATGTTCTCTATCTAGACGAAGGTTATAACACCGCCATCATAAGCGATAAGGACTTCGATCAGTTATGGATCATGCACAGAAAACCGGAAATATCTCAAAATAAATTGTCACAACTGCTTGCACTTTTACAAAACAGTATGGACCTGAACCGACTTATCTACACACCACAAGATCCACAAGGAAAATATAAATGAAAATCGCAGTATTAGGCGCGGGTATCAGCGGACTGGGCAGTGCTTATCTACTCAGTCAAAAGCATGAAGTCGACTTGTATGAAAAAGAAGATCGACTAGGCGGACATGCCCGAACAACTATGGTCAATGAAGAAGACAAAAGCTTTGGGGTAGATACCGGTTTTCTCGTCTTTAACCATGAGACCTACCCCCTTTTGACCAAACTTTTTGAACAGCTTGATATCAAGATAGAAAAGAGTGAGATGAGTTTCGGTTTTTGGGACGAAAAAGCCAACTCTGCCTACAATGGAAACTCTCTTGGCGGGATGTTCGTACAAAAGAAAAACCTTTTTTCACTTTCGCATTACAAGATGATCGCCGATATCATGCGATTTAACAAAGAAGCCAATAAGCATGTCGACACGAACAGTGTTGAACTTGACCAATCTTTGGGAAGCTATCTTAGCTCCTATTCTGATGTCTTCAAAGAGCGTTATCTGCTGCCTATGGGGGCTGCGATATGGTCGACGCCAAGTGAGCAGATGCATGACTTTCCTGCTCGTACCTTTATACAGTTCTTTAAAAACCATGGTCTGCTCGGTGTGACGACCCAACACCAATGGCTTACCGTCACCGGAGGTTCTATTAACTATGTCAATGCCATAGCTAAAAAAATATCAGGAGAAGTTATCCTAAATAGCCCTGTTGTATCCGTCTCTAGAAATATGAAGGGTGTTACTTTGCATATGAATGACGGTACCAGAAAACTCTACGATAAGGTCGTTTTAGCCATGCATGCACCCGAAGCCCTGTCTCTGTTAGACGATGCCACGGAACATGAAAAAGAGGTCCTCTCATGTTTTGGCTACAAAGAGAATCAAGCTGTACTTCATAATGACACCAAGGTCCTCTACCCTGACAAAAAAAGCTATGCAGCATGGAATTATAAGACAGGCGGCAAAGAAAATGCCGTCACCTTATCGTATTGGATCAATGTCTTGCAAAACCTCACTACTAAAAAAGAATATTTCGTCTCTTTGAATGAGACTGCTCAGATTGATAATGTCATCGAAGAGATCTCTTATGAGCATCCACAGTTTGATGCCGGAGCGATTGAAGCTCAAGCACGACATAATGAGATCGATGGTATGAGGCATACCCATTTTGTCGGAGCGTACTGGCGTTACGGTTTTCATGAAGATGGACTTTGGAGTGCTGAGCGGATTGCACATAAGATGGGATGTGCATTATGAAGCATCTATTTTTTGAAGGCAGTGTCTATCATAAGCGTTTTCATCCGCACACGCATGAGTTCACTTACCCTTTTTATCTGCTAGATATCAATATAAATGCTATCAACACACTAAAAAACAGCCTGTTTTCTCTGGGTGGTTTTAATCTCTTTTCCTTTAAAGCCAAAGACCATTTCGGTTCCAGTAAAGACTTCAAGCATAATGTCACTGAACTCTTGAAGAAATTTAATCTTCAAGCAACCCAAGAGATGCGATTTATCACCTTGCCAAGGGTCTTCAATTTTGTCTTTAATCCTATCAGTGTAGTCGTACTTATTAAAGATGGTGTGCCAACACATCTGCTTGCCGAAGTACATAACTATAATGGCGGAAATATCGTTTATCCGGTTACATTGGAAACACTCAAAGAAGGCAATTATATAGGTTCTATCAACAAAGATATGCATGTCTCTCCATTCTTTGAGCGTACAGGCACATACAAGTTTAATCTGCAATATTCTGACAAACAGATGAACCTAGCTGTGACCCTGTATGAAGAGGGAGAAAAAAAACTCATCGCTTCTTTTAACGGAAAAGCCCTGCCTTTTTCTGTCGCTAGTATTGTGCATCTTTTATCTCGCCAAACATTTTTGACCTTTGGCGTCGTAATACGTACACTCTGGCAATCATTCAAACTTTGGCGTCAAGGCTTAAGGTGGCATACGCCCATTCAACTCGATCAAACAAGGAGATACTAATCATGAAAAGTTTTTGGAACAATATCGGTCACAAGTTTTTAAACAAGATAGAAGTTGGAAGCCTGCAGGTACATTTTCCAGACGGAAGCGAAAATATCTATGGAAATGGCCAGGCTCCCTTGGTCAAACTCACCCTGTATAAAAGTTCATTTTTCAGCCGTATCGCACTCTATGGCGATATCGGTTTTGCCGAGAGTTACATGGACGGTGACTTTGATACGGATAACCTGACGGGGCTCATCATGCTTTCCCTTATCAACTCAGAGAGACTGGGTACTACAAGTGAAAATGAGAAGAAGAACCGTCTTATGAACCTTATGCCTCAACTCAACCGTATCAAGCACCTCATGCGCAAGAACTCAAAGACACGTTCACAAAAAAATATCTCTGATCATTATGATCTTTCAAACGACTTCTTTAAACTCATGCTTGATGATACGATGATGTATTCAAGTGCTGTGTTTGAGCACCCTGATGAGACTCTGTATGAAGCTCAAAAACGCAAAATCAAGGTCCTTGCCGATAAACTCAATATTACTGCCGGCTCAAAGGTCCTTGAAATCGGTTCAGGCTGGGGGGCCATGGCTATACACCTGGCTAAAGAGCGTCGATGCAAGGTGACGACTGTCACTCTAAGTAAAGAACAAAAAGCCCTCTGTCAAGAACGTTTTAAGAGTGAAGATGTAGAAGAACAGATCGATATACTGCTTAGAGATTATAGAGATCTTGAAGGACAGTTTGATGCCATTATCGCCGTTGAGATGTTTGAAGCGGTAGGTAAAGAGTATTTTGATATCTTCTTTAAAAAATGCGAATCCCTCCTCAAGCCTAGCGGTGTTTTGGTAATGCAGGTCATTACGATGCCGGACAGACGTTATGAAGCCTATGAAAAAAGTACGGATTTTATTCAAAAGTATATCTTCCCAGGCGGTCATCTGCCAAGTGTGGCCAAGGTCTTGGAGACGACAAGCCGTCATACCCGACTAAACCTCCTTCATATGGAGGAGTTTACTGAGGATTATGCCAAAACACTTCGCCTCTGGCATGAGACCTTCCAGCATAAACTGGATGAAGTCAGAAAATTGGGCTTTGATGAGTATTTTATCCGAATGTGGGAGATGTATCTTAACTATTGTGAGGCTGCATTTCTCACACGTAATATCAACCTTGTTCAGATTTCCTTCACCCGTGATCAGAACATGTACCTTAATAAAGGACTCGTAGCATGAAACTCAAAACAATGCTGACACTTGGACTGTGTACACTTTTAACGGGCTGCAGTTCCATGCAGATCGATGACTTTGCACAAAGTAGCCCTGAATTCGTGCCTCAAGCCTATTTCAACGGATCCCTGACCGCTTACGGCATGGTTAAAGACAGAGATGGCAAGATCACACGACGTTTTAAAGGTGAGCTTATTGGAAGCTGGGATGCCAACGGTACAGGAACGCTGGATGAACATTTTGTCTATGATGACGGAGAGAAACAGCACAGAGTCTGGACACTCAGACCCACATGTGATAAGACCTTTATCGGTACCGCAGGCGATATCGTTGGTGAAGCTAAAATGATCGCCAAAGGCAATACCGTCATGATAGACTACACTATGCGTGTGCCTTACAATGACGGTACCATTGACATAAATGTACGTGACTGGCTTCACCTTCAAGAAGACGGTGTTATCCTTAATCATTCAAAAATGAAAAAATTCGGCTTTGAAGTGGGTGAATTAGTCATAACGATCATAAAGAACTAAAGATGATAACAAGCAAAGCGCACCGATTTAAAGTACTTACCCAAATCAGCTCTCAAATGCTGTTTGTTTTCTCGGTTCACGCCTCTTTAATTTTTTTGAGCAACCTCACAGTTTTATTAGGCGCTTACAGGCGAGGAGCAGTTCATGAAAGGTCTTAATGCTAGCCGCAATAAGGCCATCATCCAAATCAGTAAACTTATACTTCTGTTTTTAGTGGCCTCATCTATTGCTAACACCTTCCAAGAACGCTATCTCTTCGTTTTGATCTACTGTATCTCTTTTGTGATCACCTCAGTGCATCTTTTTTTGTATCAAAAATATCAGCAACATGACGTGGCTGCACAAACCCTGGTTATCATACTTTTTCTTATGTTTTTTAGCTTCTTCTTTATTGGTGAACAAGCCTCCTTTGATGTGCTTTGGGTACTTATTCTTCCTATCGTCACGGTTATACTTGGAGACTTCTCAACAACCAAATTATGGCTCATATCATTTAATATACTCTTATTTTCGGCACTTATACTGCAAGCTATCTATCCTGATATGATTGCTTATGAGAGCTTTGCATTGTGGTCAATGCTCTGGGCGGGTATTTTTCTCTCCGGTATGGCCTTGTACTATAAACAGACTCAAGATCAATTACTGACTCAGATTAAGCATTACCAAGAAGGTTTAGAAGGAGAAATAAGCACTGCCACCAATGAGATTAAAACCTTGCAAACGCAAAAGAGAGAGAGTGAGTATCTATTGATGCAAAGCCGTCTTAGCTCTTTAGAGACCCAACTCAATCCTCACTTTCTTTTCAATTCATTAAACTCCATTGCCGAGTTGATTCATATCGATTCAGCAAAGGCAGAAGAAGCCGTATTAAAAGTCTCCTCTTTTTTACGTAATACTATGGAAGAGAAAGCCCTCATTCCCCTCAATAAAGAGATAAATAATGTCAAAGAGTACTTAGCACTTGAAAATATCCGATTTGATGGAAAGATCAAGCTTTCAATTAAAGAGAATATCCCCTCATGGGAAGTGCCAAAGTTTTCTATCCAACTCTTGATTGAAAATGCCATCAAACATGGTGTTAATCCAAAAAAAAAGCCACTCAATATTTCCATAAATTTTGATAAAGTTCAGCACATTATCTTTGTAGAAAATGATGGAAAGGCCATTAGTTCAGATTATTTTGGGATAGGGTTAAACAATCTGAATCAAAGGCTTCAGATACTTTCTCATGGTCACGTAGAGATTAAAAGTACACAACCTCCTTGCTATCAGATCCACCTTGGTGAAGTCAAAAGCTAAGTCTTAACTTCACTATCCTCCTTTTATATCTTCGTAAACAATCAATCGACATATATCACCTACTAAGAACAATTAATCTATTCTATTATTAGGAATCAAAGGAAATTAATATGAAAAGAGCAATTTTACTTATGAATATGGGTGGTCCAAGTAATCTGGATGAAGTAGAAGTGTTTTTAAACAATATGTTTAACGACAGACATGTTATTAATGCCCCACAGCCTATTCGTAAGATTATCTCAAAACTCATCACATGGCAGCGAAGCGGTGAAGCAAAAGCAAATTATATGCGAATAGGCGGAAAATCTCCTATTCAAGACTATACCAATAAACTTATCAAGGCGCTTGAATCTAAGGTAGATGCCACAGTACATATGGTTATGCGTTATACTCCGCCTTTTGCTAATGATGTTTTGCAAGACTTAAACGACACGGATGAGATCTATGCTATTCCCTTGTATCCACATTATTCTAGGACCACAACGCTTTCTAGTATACAAGATTTAAAAGATAGTATTGCGAAACAAGGTATCAAAGCCGAAGTAAAGACCCTTTCACACTACTACAAACATCCTGATTATCTACAAGCGATTGTTGAACGTATTGAGGATCAACTAAAAGGTGAAGACCCAGCAGAGTATGAACTTGTCTTTTCAGCTCATGGACTTCCGCAAAGTGTCATTGATGGAGGTGATACCTATCAGCGTCACATTAAGTACAATCTCTACCATGCTCGCCGTGCCTTGAGTGAAGCTGGGGTTCATTTTCATAAAACTCATCTGGCCTATCAGTCGCGATTAGGGCCAATGGAATGGATTCGTCCTTATCTTGAAGATAAACTTGCAAGTTTACAAAAGAAAAAAGTCATCATCTATCCCATTGCCTTTACTATGGATAATTCTGAAACAGAATTTGAACTTGACATTGAGTATAGAGAAGTAGCTGAAGACCTTGGATTTGAGACATATAAAGTGGCGAAGGCTCCTAATGACAATCCCTCTTTTGTTAAATGTATTCATTCTTTGTATGAGGAGATGAAAGGGTGAAAGACTTTGCTGTTGTAGGTTCAGGTGTTGGCGGCTCCAGCATTGCTGCATATTTAGATGCTAAAGGCTACGACACCGTACTTTTTGAAAAAGAACCTTATCTTGGAGGCTGTAGCTCTACTTTCACACACAAAGGTCATGCGTATAACACAGGAGCAACTACCTTAGCCGGCTACGAAGAAGGGCATCTGGTTAAAAAGACCTTTGACGCCATAGGATTTACGCCTAAACTCATTCCTACAGATCCTGCTATTGTCATCATACAAGGCGATAAAACTGTACCCCGTTACCAAGATCTAGACACGTATTTAACTGTTTTGCAAGAGCATCATCCTCACCCTAAACACCGAGAGTTTTGGACACTTGTTCATACTATCGGAAAAAAGTTTTATGCTATGCATGGCCATTATTATGCGAACTCGAACCTTCTGTCTAAGGGGCTGTCTCTTTTAAGTTATCTTCCTCTGTTTTTTAAATTTCAAAAATACCTTCGTAAGAATGCTTATGATTTTATACAAGACTTTTACCAAGATATTTCAACCCCATACCAAGAGTTTCTCGAAGCACAAATAATGATTGTTGCACAAGCACATTCCAAAGAGATAAACTTTTTAACGGCGGCGTTAAGCCTGGGATACACCTTTAATAAAAACCATTATGCCGTGGGTGGCATGGGCCGTGTCTTTGATGATATGACCGCTTCCATGAAAGATGTCAGGGTCAAATGTGAAATAAAAAAGATTGAGCATACCAATGACTGCTTTCTCTTACACACCGATAATGAGACAATAAAGGCAAAAACACTGATATTAAACGCAACCGTCTATGACAGTACAAAGCTTTTTAAGGAAAGACAGATAAAAGAGTATTATAAAAAATATGAACACCTGCAAAACTATCAAAGCTCTTTCATGCTGTACATGACGATCAAATCAGAGGATGATTTTTTCCATCATTATCAGATAATTCAAGAAAAAAAACTTCCCTTTACTCTTTCTAACGCACTTTTCGTCTCTTTCTCCGATAAAAGCGATAACACAATTTCTCCCCACGGCCATTACAGCATCACTGCATCTATCCACACCGATAGCCGATGGTGGGATAAAAAAGAGAATTATTCACAACAAAAAACTGAATTAAAACATCGTATTTTAAATATTATTTGTGATACACTAACGATTAAAGAGACTCAGGTTCTACACACCTTTGCTGCAACACCAAAAACCTTTGATCGCTATATCAAACGCTCTCAGCTCGGAGGAAACCCTATTACAATGAGAAACTTTTTACCCAGACTTCCAGGAAATGACACTCCCGTTAAAGATCTTTTTCACGTTGGTGATACCGTCTATGCTGCGCAAGGTTGGCCAGGGGTGATGCTAGGTGTTCATAATCTTAAAAAGTTGTTAAATGTATGACATAGAACTCCAGATCAGAGCAAAAGACTGGCTTTATATCCTCATCATCGGTATTGTTCTTGGAAGTTTTCTGTCTTCATCAGCGTATATTCTTCTTGAAAACTCATGGATAGACGGGATACTTTATGGTTGTTTATTGGGGTTTTTAATCACCTTCTTTTCCCTCACCTTTATCACCTTTATGAATCAAGTTCTTTTGCCTCGTACCAGAAAGCTTTATTGGCTCCCTATCGCTATGGTTTTTTCATTTTTATCAGGATCTATAGGAACACTCCTCAGTACCTATATAGCCAAGACCTTAAACATAAAACTCATTCCTATGTTTCAAAGCCATGATCTTGAAATTTCTATTTCAATTGGTGTATTAACCTATATTGTCGGTGCCCTTCTATACCGTTTTGTACGTATGCGAAATAAAAAAGAGGAGGTTGATCAACATTATGTGCAAAGCCGCTTGTCTTCTCTTGAAACCCAACTCAATCCACACTTTATGTTTAATGCTCTTAATTCAATTGCAGAACTGGTTCACCAAGATCCTAATAAAGCAGAAGAAGCCATACTGAAGGTCTCTGCTTTTTTGAGAAACACAATGGAAGAGAAAGCCCTTGTCACATTAGAAGATGAGCTTCGTAATGTCACAGACTATATCGAACTAGAAAACATTCGCTTCTCAGGAAAAATAAAGTTAGATATAAACAAATATACACCAGCATGGGAACTTCCAAAGTTTTCCATACAACTACTTGTGGAAAATGCCATTAAACATGGTTTCCGTCCGCACATGCATGCACTCAATATAAACATTGATTTTGATGAAGACAATAAGACAATTATTGTTCAAAACGATGGAAAAGCCATGCAATCAACAGACTTTGGGATAGGCTTAAACAACCTGAACCAACGTATTAAACTACTGTGTTCTGGTTCCTTAACGATCCTACGTAAAGACACACCAATTTTTCAAATACATTTAGGAGATAATTATGAAAATACTCATCGTTGATGATGAAGAGCTGGGCTTGTCCCGACTCAAACGGATGCTTACAACATTAGGCTACAGCGATATCATTGGAGCCTGCAATGCAGATGAAGCACTACAGGCCGTAAAAGAAAACAGTTTTGATCTCGCCCTGCTTGATATTAATATGCCTGAGACAAGTGGTCTGGAACTTGCCTATGAATTGCGCTATCATCAAGAAAACATTGCCATAATATTTCAAACAGCCTATAATGAACATGCCTTAGCAGCCTTTGACATAGGCGCCGTAGGATACCTAGTGAAGCCTTTTAGTATCGATCAACTTTCGCAAACCATTGAAAGAGTAAAACTATCCAATTCAAATGTCAATGATTTAAGAATTATGAGCAAGACAGGAGAGAGTTACTACCTGCTTAAACCTGAAGAGATCTTCTTTGTCAAGGCAGATCTGTCTGAGGTTATACTGCGTACACAAAAAGGCTTTTCCTATTATGCAAAAAAAATATCTGATTTAGAAAAACTTCTACAACCTCATAACTTTATCAGAGTACATCGCTCTTACTTAATCAATCCGGACAAGGTAAAAGAGATTCGTACAATCGAACAGAGCAAGCTAAGCTTTTCTTTTGAAGGTATATCAGATGAAGTCGAGTCCAGTAAAGACGGGGCAAAAGAGTTTAGAAATTTATTTTCTGTCTAACTATAAAGCTTGAACTATCCAACGTATCAGACTTCGCCCTACTTTGGGCGGATTCTAATACACTTTCTTAGAGCATTACTATGCCTATAGGTACAAAACATGCTTTACTCCCATAATATAATTTGCATATAGCAAGATAATTAAAATTCACCATCTGTTTTGTATAGAATATAGCTTTAAACAGGAGACCTTACATGAAAATAGTAGATTTGTATAAAAACACTGAAGTTGACTTAGAGAAGACGGTTACGCTTTCTACAAATAATGGCGGTGTTTTAACCTTTCAAATCGTCGATGCATTGGTGTTCATTGAAGAAATGAAAATTCAAGAAGAGCTCAAGTTTTTACACTACCTTGCAACGTCGAAAGACAAGCCGACTCAAGACTCTATAACGAGCTTTTTAAAGCACTTGTTCTTTGATGTGTCTCTTTCTAAACAGTTCGTGCAATGGCAACGAAACTGTAGCGCCGCATAAACTTCATTAGCACACCCTATATTCAAAATATACGTACAATATACGTGCAGAAGGTATCTTATACATATTCCATAAAAATTGACGTGGACTATTGTATATAGTGCGTTTACTATCTTCTATGACACGTTCTTTTTATCTATATTGCATGATTCAGTGTCCGCCGAGCATACATGTGAGTCTTTTTCTTTTAGAGAAATACCTAAAAGGCTTTCTATATAATCTTGATCAAAGCCGCATATTCTTTTGTTATTGATGATCATCAGGGGCCTTTTGATAAGGATTGGATCCATAAAAAAAAGGTTCAATGCACTCTCCTTACTCATAGTAGACAGATCTATCTCTCCCGTCTTTATTTTTGGTGCATTGGGGTTAAACCACTCTTTCACTTCCATATCATCAAAGAAGCTTCGAAGCTCGGCTGCACTCATCCCATGCTGCAACAAGTTGCGTTCAATCACGAAACATCCCTCTTGTTTAAGGTTTTTTTTCTGCTTTTTATTGGTACTGCATCCGGGCTTCTCATAAAAGATAACTACCTTCATCCTACCTCCACAAGATCTATCGCTTTGTCCGTTAGATGATAGGTCTGAACCCCGTCATCATATAAGGTCATACATTCCGCTATCATCCTTGCTTCGATAAGAAGATCTAGGACCTCTTGAATCATGGCCACACTCAGACCAAGGTATTCAGCTATATCTTCTGCGTCATAAACATTATAATTGTCCTCATCACAGAGGTTATAGATTGCTTTCATCACACTCTTGATGATTTCCGGGCTAACATTCATTTAGTCTCCTTCAGACTATCAATCTGCTTTTGCAAGGCAATTCTTTGCAGAGGATGTAAAGCGGTCTTTTCCAACCACGCCTCGTATGCTTTGACAAAATGCTCTTTTATGTAGGTATGCAAATCTTGTACTTGATCGTTAAGGCTCTTCAAATAGCCCTTTGCCTCATCTACATTAAGCTTATTCAAGGGTTGCAATCTACGGCTGAGACCTTTTTTCAACTTCTCATCTACCCGCTCGTCTATAATATGTAAAAACCTCGAAGCCGCTACAGGTTCGGCAAAGTTCTCATTCCATATTCGTCCATTGATGACTTGATCATAGGCAAGGTCGGAAAATTGCGGATACAATTCCAAAACCGCGATCAACTCTGTAAAATCATCATCCACCATAGCTCTAAAAAGCATACGGCTTCTATTTCTTACCTTATGGCGAAGTATGTCATCTGTAATGACCTTATCATTGAGCTTCGTAAATCTTTCTAAGGCACCCAATCTGGAGTGGTTAAAGGCCATGATCGCCACCATCTCATTCGGATCACTTACTTGCTCGGGATGTGAACCTGAAGGTCTGTAAAAAGCCCATTCGAGCCTTGCTTCCACATCTTCATGATACATATATTTTGCATCACCAAGCGCTTCAAAGTCTTTCTCTTCTTTCAGTTCTTCGATCTCTTCTTTATAGGTCAAAATAAAAGACGTCGCCATACTTTTCAACCCTCTTCATATTTTTTTTATCACTGATTAAAAACAGTGTTTGCAGTTCTGCCGCATGTTCTATCTTGAAAAAACCGTCGCTGAGGACCATGAGACAGCCCTCATAAAGAGCCTTCTTTTTAAAGTACTCCAAGACAGCATAAAATTCTGTTCCACCGTTACCTTTTTCAAAACTCAGCTTTGGCAGGCCTATAGACTGGGCATCATAAGAGACGATAGCCGCTTCATCTACACACTCATCAAATGGGATGACCTGCACTTCAAAATCGCTGCTCATCCTTAATGTTGCATCTATGATTCCCAAGAACTTTGAAAAGACCTCGTATGAAATACTCATTGAGCGGTCCAACGCGATGTAAAGCTGCAAACGGTTTTGTTCTTTTTTATACCCCGGAAGATAAATTCCCTGATGGATAAAACGGCGGTTGGGCCTTGAAAAGTCACTTACCTTGTCAAAATAGCTCTCACTAAGATAGGTATGAAGAAGGGTTTGAAGGTCGATCTTGGGTTTGGTGACCTCATTTATTGCTTCTAAAAAAGAGACAGAGACATTTCCCTGTTTTTGTGCCGCGCCAATGGCTTGGATGATAAGATTATCGAGTTCTTCCTGTGCACTTTCGCTATTTCCTTCATTCTCAATCAGGTCTTGCTTTTGTTCACTGGGGTTCTCTTCATCAGGCGTACCCTCTCCATCAGGACTCTCCTGAAACAGAGCACTGTAGACCTCTTCAACACTTTTGTCTTTAAATTTCTCAAGCATAACTTCATCATCGGGACGCAGACCCACGCGCTCAAAGTCTGCCAATAAAAGATTGATTACAATATCGCACGAACGGTTCCAGGTAGGTGCATCGCGTTCGCCCATCCTAAAGGCATGCTTCAAAATAACATGTAAGAGTATGTGGGCATAGGCGTATTTGAGATTTTCATCACTGATGTGCTCTGCCTTCGACTCATCCACAAAGACGGCCATACCATTTGTTTCAAAGATCTCATGCGGATTTGAACCAACAGTCATTGGCAAAGAGAGTGCCAGTACGGAGAGAAAAGGATGGTCAAAAATAAATTGTACCCTTACCTTTTCTAAACGTTTAGATAATGTATTCGCCATACTTCTCCAGCCATGCATCAAAGGCACTGTAGGTAGCTAAGGACTCATCTTTAACCACCACATCTTTGATAAGCATAACGCCAAATTCTGTAGGCAGCATCTGCGAAAAGATAAAAAGGTGTTCTTTATGAAGATCTGAGCCGTCAAAATACTCCACCAAAGCGGAAACCAACGCATATAAAAGTGCCGGTTCATTTTTTATTTCAGGGTAATGTCCCTCATAAATACTTGCTATATCCGGCAGACTTTCGTACACCTTGACATAAGAAATAAACTCTACACCGGCACTGTAACCAATCGTGCCGTAGATAATCGGCGAGATCTTGCTAATATCATTGTTCAACTTCAAAATTCTCGAGAGCATATGGTAAGAACGCGGTGTAGCAAAGGCCGGATTGGCATCATCTTCTATCACGGGCTCCGTCGAAAGAAGATCGGGTCTAAAACTTAAAAACCCTATTACAAAGGCATGCAGATTTTGCTTGATGGCAAAGAGTTTAAAGTCGTCAAAACGCGCTTGAACATGCAGGTGTATCATCCTGTTAGCCAAAGGCGTAGGAAGTCTAAAGACGACGCCTCTGTCGCTCACCCTGTTTCCTGCACAAATGATCCGCCACCCCTTTGGCAGTGTATACTCACCCATCTTTCTGTCCAGCACCAGCTGATAGATAGCGGCCTGAACAGACGGTGGTGCAGAATTAAGTTCATCTAAGAAGAGTATGCCCTTGGAATCCATGTCTGTAGGAAAAAATACGGGAGGCATCCATACGGTCTGATCATTTTTGATCGAAGGTACACCGCGAAGATCCACAGGATCCATCTGAGAGAGGCGGACATCTACCAGTGCAAGACTATTTTTTTCGGCCACATCAGAAACAATATATGACTTTCCAATACCGGGACTTCCATGAATAAACAGAGGTATATCACTTTGTATAAGTGTATCAATATGCTCATACAGCTGTGTTGTTGAGATACTCGGTGTTGTCATGCGCTTACCTCACTCACCCTACAGCTAAAGCAGGTTAGCTGGTCATTGCAATCTGCACATGCCGGGGCAATCTGCCCTATCTCATCAAAAATAAATTTTTTCCACAGCTTGTCTTTTGGTTTTTGTTCTGCCAGTTCAGTGAAATTCTCAAGCATAAACTTTCCCATCTGCGTTCTGCTGTGAAAACCAAGGTCTTCATACATATGATGCATCTCAAGAGACTTTGCCGCTACCCATGGAGCCAACTCTTCTCTTGCATACGCATTGACTGCATATTTCTGCAGTAATTCTCTGACCTCGTTTTCCATTAATTGAAACTGCTTCATATCTCCATCTCCACTATTTTTCCCATGGTAACCTCAGCTACTTCCACACCGAAATCAAAACAATCATCCAGTTCATCCTCTGTCGGAATCAGTTTGATCTTCATCGGTTTGACGGGGAGTCTGAATTTCAGCCACCGCATTCTGTCATGCAGCATCTCGGGAGCTTCTCCTGTCCAACCGTAAGAACCGAAGGTAGCCCCCACTCTCCCGCCACTTTCCAAATATGCCATACATGCAAGTAGATCCCACGCAGGTTTAACCGCGTCACCATTGATTGTCGGTGAACCGATAATGACGGCATCTGATTCTTCAAGAAGGTCTACCATATTGCGTTCTTCCAAGGAGGCCAGATCATACATACTCGCTACGATTCCATCGATAGAGTCCGCACCTTCCATGATCTTTTCAGCCATCTGATGTGTATTATCATAACTTGACATATAAAAGACCGAAAGCATCTTGTTCCCGAACTCGTATTTTCTAAACTTTTCTTCAGAACTCCACTCCGCATATTTATTGATGTAGAACTGAGGATTAGAACGCAAAATAGGACCATGAAGAGGTGCAATGACATCAATATCGAAGCGAGCATACAGCTTAAGTGCCTGCAGGACATATTGCTTAAACGGACGCATGATATGGTCATAATAATACTTAAATGCATACGCAAAATCGCCAACCTCGTCATCATAAAGGCGTTCATCATAATAATGGCTGCCAAAAACGTCCCCGCTAAAGAGGATCTTATCCTCATGCAGATAGGAGCTCATCGTATCAGGCCAATGTAAAAAAGGTGTGCTTAAAAACTCTATGGTCTTGTCACCCAAAGATATGATCTTCCCTGTGTTAGCAATTTCAAAAGGGACATCTGTCTTTATAATGCCCTTAAGCATCATAACTGCCCGCCCGGAGATAATAAGCTTTGCCTGCGGTGCGCGGGCCATCAACTCTTCCAAGGCACCGGAATGATCAGGTTCAAGATGATGAAGAACAATATATTTGATCTCTTCATAATCACAGAGCAGTTCAAGCCTCTTAAAAAAGGGCTCTGAAAACTCCTTTTTTACCGTATCCATAACACACACCCCTTCGCTACCGCGAATAAGATAAGCATTATAGGAGCTGCCGTTAGCTGTTTTCATGATGATATCAAAGGTACGTATCTTTGGGTCAAAAGCCCCTATAAAATGTACACTCTCACACAGGGCTGCTACCGCACCTAACATTAAAGAGTATACGAGATCTCTATCTCGCCCTCCATACATTTTATGCTGCACTGACACATCAAACGCAGTTCACTGAGGTTTCCGCCTATCATTTGAAGGGCCTTGATCTCTTTTTCATTTTTGTCGGTCAATAAACAAGACCCTTTCTTAACATGAACCACACAAGTTGTGCAATCTCCCACTCTGCAGCCAAACTCCATAGACGCACCCGCTTTAATAGCAATTTCTTTCATAGTCGTACCGGGAGGCGCTTTAATCTTAATATTATCATCTTTAAGGAATACAGTTACCATGGAAATCCTCCTGTCAATTTGTTTCTACTCTCGCACGTCATTAGGCATTGACTTCTCGTCTTCGTTTGGAATAAAACAGTTTTAAAAAGTCATACACATCACTAAGAAAAAAACGTCTGTTATCAAGATCTTGAAAATGACCGATCCAACCGATATCTCCCTCTTCTATGCGTTTGCTTGGCAAAACAAACTCCACATAAGGAAGCTGTGTTTTCAAGGGCCCTGCCGAATTGATAGCTAAGACAACTGCATCAAAAAGTTCATTGAGTGTTTGCGTGTCCTCATTGAGATACAGCTCTCCGTTTCGTTTATAAAAGCGAAAGATGTTAAGTATACTGTCGGCTTCTTCTTGATTACTAATTTTCATTTTCTTCTCTTTGTTTGAATATTGATATAACTCTCACCAGAGTCATATAAAAATCAAACACTTCCTACTGCTACCGTATATAAGATGCTCCTATCTGTCTGCAAAAAAACTTGCATCTCCTTATCATAGAAAGCCCCTATGCCACTAAGACCAAGGTTCATATCAGGTATAAGTAAGCTGAGAATATGTATAAAATAAGCCGTTTGAGTTAGTAGTTTAGCGCTGAAATCCGCAGAGCTAAAGACTAAGACTAAGGATGCATTAAAAATAAATTGCTGATGGAGTAGTAGGTCAACAATTTCACTTACATAGACACCTTCACGCTTCAAATATGAACCTTGGTATATACCGGGTTTATAGCCTTCGCTTCGTATCAAAACCATATCACATGATATATTTTGAGGAAGCTGTAGCAGGAGTTGCATAATCTGTTCCAGGGACTCTTTTTTTATGCTTTTGAGAAGAAATTCCCGGCTGGATCTGCGCGAAAGTATCACTTCATCAAGTGCCGGTATAGCCTGAAGCACCTCTCCCGACATAGGAAGTTCAAAATCCCCATACCGTTTAAACACCTCTTCTTGAATGCGATAAGATTCATAATAATCCGTAGGCTGAACTCGAATAAGCGAGGAAGAAAGAGGTTTGGCCGTTTTATCACTCTCTTCACCGCATAATATAACACTGAGTATCTGTTCTTGCTCATCCAGACCCATAAGTTTATTAAGACCATACCTGTCAAATTCTGACAAAAATGTAAGACTTTTGTTTTGGCTTAGCGCGGAAACCGACAAACCTGCCAATTGGTGGCCCAGATCAAGATAACAATAACGAATAGCACGTTCTTGGTATTTCCAGATCGAACGAAAAGGCACCGAACTCACCATGATGATCATGCCCTTAAAACGTTTTTGCATTCCTACATTGATCTCAAGCCCATCGGCTTCAATATCACGAACCAAGACCAGCTTGTCTGCATCACTGTCCAGATGGTAAATACCACTGAGTATTCCCTTAACACCGCGTACCTGTACATAGATCTCCAAAGGATGAAGATTTCCTGCCGAGGGTATACTCAAACGTTTGTAGGGCTTGCCTCCGACACTGTGTTCTGAGGTAACACAGCGTGCAAGATGCAAAAATCTTAACTGCGGGGTTGTTGAAAGAGGATAAGAAAACAGCGAAGAAGGATAATGTTTGAAGATACAGGGCTGCATGTTCCAGTCTAAAAAGCCTGTTTTCATGGCAACCTTTTTCTTGGATAAGGAGGTGCTTTCGTAAATGTCAAGCATATCTTAACAGTTGCAAGACTTCTTTATTAGCGGCAAGGTCGAGCGCTTTATAACCATCTTCATTTTCAAGTTCAACATCGCTACCCAATGTAAGCAGAGTTTTAACACAAGAGGTTCTCCCTGCCGAAGCAGCATACATCAGCGCAGTTGTTCCTTCTTCATTGATATCATTAACATCTCCGCCATTTTTGATCACATCGGCAATGATCTCACCATTGTCCGCGTAGCAGGCATTAAATAACACCCCATTAAAATCATTATTTACCGCATATAGGTTGACATTGGCATCAAGCAGACGTTTGACCATGACATGATCGCCTTCAAGAGCGGCTTGTAAAAGAGGTGTATTTCCATTAAAACCTTTAGATTCAAGATCATTTAGCTTAAACCCTCTTGACATTAGCCATTGGATATAATATTCAGCCATCTTAAACTCCTTATATATTCTTAAACACCCATCCAGTTTTCGTGGGTATGTCCGGCATCTTTCACGATTTTTGACGCCTCATCTACTGCCGCAAGACAGCTATCATAATCAACTTCGTCAACTACCTCGCCAACTACTTCTTTATAAGATAAAACGCCTTCTTTATCAACAACAAAAACAGCTCTTGCCAGTCTGTCTTTGAGTTTGCCTTCAGATATCAAAAGACCGTATTTTTTAGCGAAGTTTCTATCTGCATCAACGACAATCTCAGCATTTTCAATGCCCTCTTTTGCAACAAAGTCTCTTACAAAGTCTATGTCATCTGTCGTGATCATAATGGTTGAAAGCTTCTTGAACTTAGTAATCAAATCATTAAACTTTTTAGCACCTAATGAGCATACTTCGGTCTTTAATGAAGGTATGGCTATTAAAAGCTGCGCTGTAGGGGCAATCATCCCGATAACATTCTTAGTACCGTCAAGCTTCGTAATTCTTGCCGCCGGCGCTTCTCCTCCAACTTTTAATTCTTTGCCCAACAACTCTGTCGGTGTTCCGTGTACTGTAATCTGCATAATTCCCTCTCTCATCAAATTTAATCAGTTATATGCATATATTATTCTAATTAACAGCATAAAATTGATTATTTTTTATACAAAAAACTGTATACATTTGATAAAAATTTTAATACAATATAGAAATATAGGAATTAAAATGTATGAAACTTTAAAATTACCTGATAATGAAGAGTGTAAAACATGTAGTTTAACTTTCGCCTATAACGAAATTAAAATACTCTATGAGATTGCTGTTATGCTAGCCAGTACCATAGATGTTGATGACACTATTGAGCAGGGTATGCGCTTGCTCAAGCGAAACTCTTACCTCGATGGTTGTACTCTTTTTATGCTCACCGATGATAGATCTGCTGTAGAGCTCTATGCTTCCATAGACCTCACTGCTCAACAACGTCGTATGGCTGTGTATAAGCTTGGTGAAGGGGCCACAGGACTTGCCGCACAAAGTGGTGAACCTGTTGTCATTGAAAATATCCATAATAACATCAACTATCTTAATAAAATGGGATCTATCAATACAAAGTCTATCTCTTACGTAGCCGTCCCAATCCTCCAAGATGACGGAGTCATAGGCGTTATCTCAGGAAATATCAGTGCGGACTCTATCTTGAATTTTGATGAGATCGTACGTATGCTGACTATTGTCGGTTCACTTTTTGGCGGGACCTTGGCCACACAAAGAAAATTTGCCAAAGAAAAAGAAGACCTTACTGAACTGAAGACATACTATAAAGAGCAGTCCTTAAGCGAATACAAGTTTGAAAGCATCATCGGTAACAGTACAAAGATGCGTCAGATCTTTGCCATGCTTGAAACCGTATCACCTTCAGATGCCACGATCTTAGTACGGGGGGAAACAGGTACGGGTAAAGAACTTATCGCCACCGCCGTGCATAATCTCAGCCAGCGTAAAAATGGTCCTTTGATCAAACTCAATTGTGCCGCTATAAGCGAGACCCTTTTAGAAAGTGAACTCTTCGGACATGAAAAAGGGGCTTTTACTGATGCAAAAGAGATGCGTAAGGGACGTTTCGAACTCGCAGACGGAGGAACACTCTTTCTTGATGAGATTGGTGATATCACCTCCTCTTTACAGGTTAAACTTCTACGTATTCTTCAAGAACAGGAGTTTGAACGTGTGGGTGGCAATAAAACGGTTAAGGTCAATGTTCGCCTTGTCGCCGCCACAAACCGAAACCTTGAGAAGATGGTGAAAGACGGTGAGTTTAGAGAAGATCTTTATTACAGGCTTAATGTCATACCGGTTAACCTTCCTCCGCTTCGTGAACGCTTTGAGGATGTAAAACTTTTACTGGAACATTATCTCCAAAAATTCATGAAAGAGCATAAAAAGAAGATGCATCTTACAAAACCGGCATTAGAGATCTTACTTGATTATCCATGGCCCGGAAATATACGTGAATTACAAAACACTGTAGAAAGGATCGTCCTTATCTGTCCAAATGGAGATATTGTGCCGGAGATGCTCAACCATGTCCTGCCTTTTAACTATCAAAAGTTGTACATGCCGGAAGAAGTCAAACAAGAGACGCCGGCGCCTGTAGCAGAGCCCGTCAGTATACCGACACCTACAGCTACAACTATGGTAACAAAATCCAGTCTGCAAGATATGGAAAAAGAGTCTATTATTCAGGCCCTCATCGACAACAGGGGTATCCAGACCAAAGCAGCTGCGCAACTTGGTATGAGTGCACGTCAAATCGGTTATAAGATGAGAAAGTATGAGATTGATCTATGATAAAGACTAGAACATATTTTGCATTTAACTAAAAAATATAAAGGAGAGATGATGGAACTTTTTTATTATGATAAGTGTTCCATCGGCCTAGATTACGGTTTATAGAATAGATTTTTTTGGCACTTCTCGTCAAAAAAATCTTTGCCTGCACACGCTTGAAGGCTCTGTTTAGAGAACCTCTAGACGTCTGAGCTTAGTCGTCACCGCGTGTGATTATCTTTGCTACGACTTCATCAGGAAGTTTTTTAACGCCTGGTTCAATAAACCAAACATCCCCGTTACTGAGATTAACATTCCCACCCCATTTTTCATCACTGTCAAACTCAAGAGATTCAATGATCTCCTCCATATCTCTTTTTGCGATATAAAAGAGTGTCTTACCCTCGTCGTTTAAACGTAACATTACTTTTGCCATTGATATTTCCTTTTGTTTTTTTTACTTTATGCCAGATGCAAGATCTTTTTGATTTTATACCAGATATTGTTTCCTGCCGCACTTGAAAAGGTCACTTCCAAAAGGTCGTAATCTAACTGCACCACATACGATGCAGCATCAAAATACCTATCGTTTTTTTCTGGAAATTCCTTCCTAAAATGAACGCCCCTACTCTCTTTACGTTCCAAAGCGGAGACAATCATCGTCTCAGCTATCAAAAGAGCATTCTTAAACTCGATGATCGAAACCAGTTCAACATTATTATGAAGATCTTTGTTGACACAATGCAATCCGTGCGTAAGCGTCATGAGATAATGCGTATATTCCAGTGCAGACGATAGTGAGCTTTCGTCCCTAAATACACCGGCATTTTTAAACAAAGATTCGCCAAGGTTTTTACGTAGAGCATTGATATTAAACCTGCTCTCACCCTCAAGTATAAGTTCTACACTGCGCCATTCCCGTTCCACATACGCATAATTAATAGGCTGGAACTCACGTTTAAGTGCTGTTCTGGCTGCTTCAATACCCGCAAGCCTTCCGAAATATGCCCCTTCCAATAGCGAGTTTCCACCCAATCTATTGGCGCCATGCACACCTGTAACAGCACACTCTCCACAGGCATAGACATAAGGCATATCGGTTGATGTATCTTCTCTTGTCCAAATACCGCCTATCGTATAATGTGCTGAGGGTGCTATCTGCAAGAGTTCCTTGTTCACATCAATTCCGGCCGCATTCAAGGCTATCTTTTTTGTCGATGGAAGCTTCGCATCAATCAGCTCGGCACCAAGATGACGAAGGTCAAGATAGACTTCATGTCCCTCGTACATATGTTCAAGAATCTTTCGCGAGAGCTTGTCACGTGTGAGTAGTTCATCTGTAAAACGCTCTTCATTTTCATCTACCAAGTAGGCACCCTCGCCCCGTGCCGCTTCACTTATCAAAGCTCCGTTATGCGCCAAGGTAGTAGGATGAAATTGGACAAACTCCATATTACTCAAACGCATACCTGCGCGCAACGCCGCAGCAATAACATCACCGGAGCTTTCTTGAGAATTTGTACTGTGGCCGCGAAATATTCCCGCATACCCTCCACCCGCAAGGATAAGAGACTTACATGCCAGTGCTGTAACCTGTGAGTTGTGTCTGCGAAGTACGGTAATACCGGAGAGATTTTTCTTGTATTTTGTAATGTTCAAGAACTTATGATTAGCAAGAATATGCACCCCTTCATCCCTGCACTTAACAAGAAGTGTCTGAACGATGGAAGCCCCCGTTTTATCCGCGATATAACAGGTACGCTTGGCCTTAGTTCCACCAAAAGGGCGCTGCTCTAAGTTCCCTGCATCATCTTCATCAAAATTAACACCCATTTCTCGTAACTCGTCTACAATATGGGGCGCTTCTTTGCACATGCTTGCGATATTGATATCATGAGAGAGTCCGTCAGAACCTTCTATCGTGTCATTAATATGACTCTGAATCGAGTCAAATTCACTCAGATTAATCACAGCATTGATCCCGCCTGAGGCAACGGCAGAGTTAGAGCGAAAAGGATTTCCTTTGGTCAAAACGGCGACATTGCATCCTGCCCGCTTTGCATAAAGGGCCGAAAAGAGACCCGATATCCCCGAACCGATGACTATGACGTCATACAGCATGGCTATTCTCAAAGATCTGTGTCAGGTTCTCATACTTTGTATCAGGCACATAAGCCAATAAAAGATTATCTTCCACATGCTTGGGATCGACCGCACCAAAAAGTGCACTCACCACATTTCCTGTGCGTGCAAACTGCAGTGCAGAAGAGACATCATTAAGCGAACTTGTCCCCAGCAGCTCGCCTACACTTTCATCAAACCTTCCTTTAAACAGGTTCATCTGTAAGAGTGAAGAAGAGGCCACCATCTTAAGACCGTAGCCGTGAACCGCCTGCATAAGCGTATAATAACGTCCATCCGGGCCTTTTTGGTTTGAGTAGGTAAAAGCCTGCGATTTTGCTATGTTATAAGGCGACTGCACATATTTAAAATGATGCTCTTTACCGCCGACTTCCTCGGCTATGGCCACCATCTCTTTGAGACTGATGTATTCCTGATGACTTTCTTCATACAAGAAGCCATTCCAACAAGCGATACCATAATGTCGTATCTTGCCTTCTTTAACAAACGTCTCAAAAACTTCAAAAGCTTTTTTGATCTTCTTTTTAAACTCTTTTTGCTCTATATATCCCAACTGTGTCTCAGGGTTATGCAGGTAAAAGACATCCAAGGTACCGAGTTTTAGATTTTCAAGGGACTTTTCAAGACTCCAGCGCAGGTATTTAGGTGTCATACAATGCTGATCTATAATGACATCTTCTTTCGTTGCCAAAGCCTTGTTTATCACATTTTCTTCGATCCAGGCATAAGGGTTTTCAGGAAAAGGAAATTCCAAAGGCAAAAAACCTGCCTTTGAACTGATAAAGAGCTGATCTCTGGATACCTTTTCTTCAGAAATAAGTTCTGCCAGTGCTTCACCGATCTCTTCTTCACTCACCTGATAGCGATAGTTGATAGCTGTGTCGATATGGTTGATCCCATTTAATACAGCTGTCTTTATCGAATCTTTATAGTTCACCACATAGTTCTCTTCACGGTAAGGCTCTTTACGAAAAGTACCTAAACCCAAAGAAGAGACAAAGACATCTCCGTCAAAACGGTAAAAATCCCTGCTGTACTTGGGAAACTGCTTGAGATAAGAAAAAGTACCCTCTTTGGTAGCATAATCCATTAGGTTACGATCACCTTCAACGGTGCCTTGAGTTTGAACTTAAGCATATCTTCTATACCCGCAAGTGTTGTCGTGGTGTTCATCGAACATGACATACATTCTCCCTGATATTTAATAAGCACTTCAAAGATACCTTCTGATTCTTGAATATCGATTAGCTCAACATCACCACCGTCCGCTTTGAGCGTCGGTCGAATATATTGTTCCAAGATAGCCTCAACCGACTTGATCTTTTGTACAAGGCTCATGCTTTCAAAGGTACCATCACCTTTTGCTTCTATAATCTTACGCGACTTGTCTTCTGCTACTATCTCTTCATTTATCTCGGCTAAAAGATCGACGATGTAGACATCCTTTTGCTCATGACCTCCCGGTTTGATACATGACTTACAAAAACCACCGGCTTTCGTATAGTCTGTTACGTCTTCTACTGTAGAGAGCTTGTTGAGTTTGATAACCTCTTTAAGCGTATCTTGAGTAACACGGGCACACTCACAGATGATAAATTCTGTCTCAAAGCTATCCATATCAACACCCTTATACATAGAGGCCGCTTTTTTGATAACATCATACGCCATTACCGAACAGTGCATCTTTTGTCCCGGTACCGCTGGAATATCCGGCTCATCTCTAAGTGCTTTTTCCACATCAATGTTAGTGATCTTAAGTGCATCATCAACTGTCTTATTCATACACAGTTCTGCCATCATGTCAGAAGAGGCAATCGCTGTACCACAGCCAAAACTCTTAAACTTACTTGTTTTAATAGTATCCGTCGCCGGATCGATGAGCCAATACAAACGTACTGCGTCTCCACAGCTTTCAGCGCCAAAATCAGCAATGATCAGTGTGTCATCTCCTGCTTCTGCATCTGTGATCTCACCCATATTACTAGGGGTATCCATTCTTCTTTGAACTTCGTGTGAGTATTCTTCCCAGAGCGCTCCACCGATTAAATCATCTCTTGCCATCTGTAATATCCTTTAATTAGACTTCTTGTATTCAAGGATGCAATTCCCATTCTATACCCCTGATAACCACAGTCCTACAATTTTGTCAAATTTTTTATACTTCTACAAAATTGTCTATAAAATAGAAAAATTTGTATCTTCTAGAATAAAACTTGCATATCTATTAATCAACATAAAGAGTATAAAGGAATTTGAATGTTTTTATTGACTGCCGTGTTTAATGCTGCCTGCCTCGATGACGTGCTCACAGACCTTAAGCGTTATGCCATTGAAGGTGTCACCATCTCACATGTCAGCGGAAAGGGAGGACTTGGTGTTACTTTGGATAATGGAAAAACAAGGCTGTACAAGAATGTCCGTCTGGATATCGTACTCTCAAGTACAGAATATAAAGAACTGGCCAAAGAAGCCATCCGATCTAACACAATAGACCTTGATACAGGTTCAGGAAAGATGTGGGTAACACCGGTGCTTGAAGTCGAACGTATACGAACGGGCGAAAAAGACAAGGCTGCCTTAGAACATTCCGAATTAAAAAAAGACAACAAACTCGACTACGCTTTCAATATGTCTGCACTACAACAACAAACACAACAATGACAACATTTATTAAGGCCATTGAGATTTGAGAACCTGACCATGAGCAAAGACGACTCACCCTTATGTCTGGACTCTACGGTCCCCATAAAGAGTTTGGGTCATACAGCAAGAGCATGCATTTTGATTATGATGTAGGCCTCCCTGGAAAAGCCTGGGCGCAGCAGCATCCTATTATATTTACCGATCTGAAGAATTCTGAGTTTAAACGCACGCAGATGGCTGAAAAGATCGGCCTGAGTACGGCTATTGCTATGCCGGTGTTTGCAGGAGAGTACCTGCATGCGGTCGTCGTCTTCTTGTGCGGTGATAAGGAAGAACATGCCGGTGCTATTGAATTATGGGCAAAAGTGCAGGACAAGCGTGCCGAAATGGGTCTGGTCGAGGGCTATTATGGAAGTATGGATGATTTTGCCTGGGTCTCGCGCAATGTCAAGATCATGCGCGGACATGGGCTTCCAGGTGAGACATGGAAGAGTAAGATGCCTTACATCATCAACAACCTCGCAGAGTCAGCAACCTTTTTACGTGCACGAAAAGCAGCAAAAGAAGGTCTCACTACTGCCCTTGGTCTACCCGCTTGGATGGATAAGGATGATGGCTATGTAATGACCTTTCTTTCGGCAAAAAGCACACCTATCGCCAACAGGTTTGAAATCTGGATACCCGATGAGACGAGAGAAGGTCTGATCTTTAGAGACGGCTATTGTGACAGAGACAATGATCTGGAGGGAATCTACAGCCTTACACGCCTTGACAAAGAAAGCTCAATTGCCGGCAAAGCATGGAAGACAGGACACCCCCTTCTCAGCGATGTATATGAACCCCAAGAAGGAGGCATAAACTTTAACGCCTACCTCGCCCTGCCCATCTTGCAAAACGGTTTTTGCGTCTCAGTGGTGATGTTTTATTTTTAGGGGCTTATCGTAGATTCTTATGTCAATACCTAAATAAAACAAGCCGTGGCATTCGCAAAGCGATGTTTCTTTAGACAATGTGAGATAGCGAAATAAAAAGCCGATATTAGAACAAAGTGTTCAAATATTGAAGATTTCCGACTTAAACACACACTATACTTAGTTACAAATTTACTCTTATTGCTAATAAACAGGCTAAATATGTCAATTTGAAATATTTACTCCTCTAAAACATACATTATTTATGATGTTATATCGTGATATTTAAGTACGTATTACATATAATGTTTAGATATTAAATTGTTGTACTGGCGCTGTGCGCCAGTACAACGGGGGCGCGGATGTTCAATCCGCGCCCCCGTTAAATTCTAAAAGGTAGTCTTTGAAAAAAAGTGAACAACTAAAAGTAATATATGATGAGATTGACAAAAAACGAACTCGCCATATTGAAATTCTTCTTAAAATAAACGATACGGAATTACGTTTATTAAAAGGTCATTTATTAATTGAAGAGATACTTTATGAATTAATTCAAGAAAAAATGAAAAAAGCTTCAGTTATTGACAAAGCTAGGTTCACATTTGCTCAGTTATTAGCCTTGGTAGAAGGTCTGTATTATGAAGATGAATTATATGAACCTTGGATTTACGCTGCTACAAAAAATCTGAACAAAATAAGAAACAAATTAGCTCATAATACTGAACCAGATACTATTAATCACGAAGTTCAGCTTTTCTATGATTTTGTAATATCAAATAATCACCAAAGCAATGATGTTATTCCACATCCATTACTATACTCATTAGGCAGTATTTATGGAACTTTTGCAGGTATGTTAGGTTTAGAAAAAAAGTTATCTTTATTACCAAATATAACAGCCTCCTTTCCATTCAAAACAAAGCTTCTTGCGAGTAAATTGATTCATTCAGGGGAATATGATGAATTTTAAACAAAATTATATATACTAATTAAACAGGTTTTGATGAAAAAGCATCTTTTCCATACATTTTAATAACTATGGCTTTATATATCTTCTTTGCTGAAGCAATGGCATATGTACCATCTGAGGAAGAAGATAACTTTTGGACATATACCACTTCAGTAATCGGTATTCTTATACCTATACTGGGTACAATCTATGCATACAAAAAAAATGGAGGGGAAAATGGTAAGAATTTTGCGAATAAATATTTTTCTATTTCCTTTGTTATGGGTATTCGATTCTTAGCCTATTTAATTCCAATAATGATTATATTAATAGGATATTGGGAATATAGGTTTGGTGAGCAAGAGTTAATTCCTGTAACTCCTTTTGAAGTTATTTTACAGGCAATCTGGTACGGCTTACTTTATACTACAAAATAGCAAAACACATGAGCGATGTATCAAAAGTATAACAACTACTCATATAATAAGAACATAGCAAATAAGCTATGATAAACCTAGAGAGTAAGTTGAAATAACCTATAATATTTAAATATTAAGTTGTCGTGCTGATGCTTTGCTCCAGTACCACAGGGATACAGGTTGAACATTTCCGTTCCCTTAGACTCGTAAAATATAATTAGAGGTAGGTGTAACCGATATGCAAGCAAAAAAACTATCGATTTTCGAACGCTATTTGACTGTCTGGGTTCTCGTGTGTATTACTCTGGGCATTACCCTTGGAAAAGTCGCTCCGAGTGTGGCGACCACATTGAATGACTTTTCGATTTATCAGGTCTCCATACCTATAGCCGTATGTCTCTTTTTTATGATGTACCCCATCATGGTCAAAATAGACTTTGCCCATGTGCTCAAGTCTGCAAAAACACCCAAGCCTGTGTTTTTAACACTCTTTATAAATTGGGCTATCAAGCCTTTTAGCATGTTTGCCATATCCTATCTATTTTTAGGTTATCTGTTTAAAGACTTCTTGCCGGGTACAGAGATCTTGGCAAATGGAGAAGAAGTCGAACTTTGGCGGAGCTATATTGCAGGTACTATCTTGCTTGGGATTGCCCCCTGTACAGCGATGGTGTTGATGTGGGGCCATCTGTCAAAAGGCAATGATGGACTAACACTGGTAATGGTGGCCATAAACTCATTGATGATGCTTTTTCTCTACGGGCCATTAGGCGGTCTGTTGTTAAACGTCAACTCTATGCCGGTTCCCTGGCAGACTATGGTGCTTTCAGTCTCTATCTATGTAGCACTGCCCCTGGTTGCCGGGTATTTTTCAAGAAAGCTGATCATAAAACACAAAGGTATGGATTGGTTTAAGGAAAAGTTTCTGCATTGGCTGACACCGGTAAGTATCTCGGCCTTGTTGATCACCCTGGTCCTTCTGTTTTCATTCAAAGGTGAGGTGATCGTTTCAAACCCCTTGACCATTCTATGGATAGCGATCCCGTTATTGGTACAGACAGTATTTATCTTTACCTTAGGGTATTTTGTGTTGTCCAGGTTGTTTAAGCTCTCATACGAGGATGCTGCACCGGTATCGTTGATCGGTGCCTCTAATCACTTTGAGGTGGCTATTGCTACGGCTGTCATCCTGTTCGGGCTGTCCTCGGGAGCTGCGCTGGCAACGGTCGTAGGTGTGTTGATCGAAGTGCCCTTGATGTTGATGCTGGTCTCTTTGTGCAAGAGGACATCATATTTATTTGACAAAAAGGAATCAGAACAAGCCTGACAAGCACATCGTGTCGGACTGATTTTTGACTGCACTTCAGCCGCAAATGCGGGCACTAAAAAAAAGACGCTTAAATACTGGCCAGCTTATACAAGAACTTCCTCTCTTGAAAAGAGGCAATATCCAGCTCTTGTCTGTACTTTGCGATTGATCTTCGTACCATCTGCACCTTAAAACGCTCTTCTATCTTCTCATGTAAGATTTTGTCGCTGTAAGGTTTTTCCTTATCCTCACCCTCTACGATACGCTGCAAAAAGTGTTTTATCTCGGAGGTAGACGTCTCGCCGATTGCATTGGAGAAGAAGTCCTTAAAAGAGAAGACACCCTGCTCACATTCCAGATACTTATCACTTATGGCTCTGGAGATCGTAGACTCGTTGAAACCAAGGACATCAGCCACGTCCTGAAGTTTAAGGGGTTTTAGCTCGCCACCCATGAAAAATGTGTACTGCTTTTCAATGAGTACAATAGCCACATTATAGAGTGTCGCTTTTCTCAGATCTAACAGTTTGACCAGTTCACGGGCTTCTTTGAACTTCTGTTTGGCAAAATGATCATATTTGTCAATCATATTGACCTTGAGATCAGGATAAAAACTGTGATTAATACGGATCTTAAACTCATCTTCTTTAAATTCAATGAACATGTCCGGCAAGACCTGTGTTTCAGACTCCATATAGTCAATAGCCGGCGGATTTCTAAGATGTTGAAGCACCTCTTTGGCGTCATGTACGCGGGGATGTTTCATAAACTTGTCGATATTTTCAAACTGTACGATCAGCGCACTCAACAAAATACTCAGTTCATCATCAAGTTCAAGATCATTAAGTTGAAAAAGAAACGACTCCTTATAATCAACCGCACCGACCCCGGAAGGTTCAAGATAAGCAAAACGCTGACGAACTTGTTCGACTGTGTAAATATCTGTCTCACACACTTTGGCAATTTCCTTGATACTCCCTTCAAAATACCCTTCATCATTGATGTAAAAAATAATCTGTTTGGCAATCTTATGCGAAATGGGTGTAGGAAATAAGGGCGCGGCTATCTGGTCATCAAGTTTTTCATACAAGGACTGCGAGGAGACACTCATCCATTCGATCTCATCGCTTGAAGAATTAGAAACATGGTTTTGGTACTCCATATAAGCTGTATGAGATGTAGTCGATGACCCCTCTGCAATCTCAAATCCGGAGTTAACTTCAAGACAGGGATTATCACTGCTTATGACTTGAATGTGTTTATCAAGATCACTCAATGAACACTGCAATAAAGGCAACCACGTCTGCATAGAAAGTCGAGGCAATTGCTTTTGTTTAAAGTTATAGGCTTGTTTCATAATTTCTTCTTCTTTATAGTATTATATAGCAGCTATTTTTTTGATTCCTAAAAAAAGTGATGCTTTTTTATGCATTATGCATAATCTATTCTAGAAAAATTTTAGGGGCGACAAAATTGTCGTATATGTAGTTTTGAAAGTATATTCCATCCTTTTACAAGGTTGAAATATACAGTAGGATTAGTACTTAAGGCGTACAAGTCCATTTGGTTCAACGATCTTCATCTGACAAGACAGACGTGCTTTGGGGCTGGATTCATTTAGCATTTTCATTACGGTAACTTCTTTACTTGTTACCGGGCTTAAATACTCCATACCTGACTCGATCATCACGACACAGGTACCACATTCACCGTCACGACAGCCAAAAGGAAGTGCGCTTCCTGATGCTTCTACAATGTCTTGTATAGTTTTTCCAGGCTTTACGTTAAGCGCAAGAAAATCATTAATTATCTCTACACGTGTTGTCATTATTTTCCTTTATTAATCAAATGGTTTTACTAAGATATCACTTTTGATCACACACTGGCAAGCAAGACGAACCGGTGTCTGACGATTAAACTGCTGTGCAATCTCTGCCTCTTTAGAAGTAATAGCACTCATACCGACTAAGGTCTCAAGCTCTTTATCTTCCATGTATACAGACTGTGCATTCGCATCATAATCTTCTTCCAATGTATCCATAGTATCCGTGACACTGAGGTCTTCCATCTTAACCGCACAACTTCCGCAAGTGCCGTCTTTACAATCCGTAGGGATCTTTACTCCATTGCTATCTGAAACGCGAAGTAGGACATCACCGTTACGTGAAATTACACGCTTGTCCATCTCCTCACCAAATCCGCAAAATATTACATTTACCATACATTCTCCTTCTTATATTTAGTCAAAAAGTTATGGCTTTTCAACTCGTCGTCAATACCCAAAAAGAGGCTATTCTCCTTCTTTTTGAGATTGCGCAGCTTCTTTTGCGGCAGCGCGTTCAGCTCTGTGCTCGCGCAGCCATCTGAGTTCTTCTTCGACTTCATCATATCCGTCCACATCATCTATAGCTTCGAGTTCAGCTTCCCTGCATCCGTAGGTATCACCTTCGTTAATGAAATGCACCTCATATATACGGATTACCTGAAGCCAGTCGCCAATATGTTTGACATAACCTTCCGCACCCGCTTGAACCAAGATCTCATTGGGGTCATTAAAAGGGTTTGAACCATCATTTCGTATGGGTTTAGTCATTCGTACGCGCTGTCCCAGATGAAAGGAAGGAAGGATCTCATCCTTAGTTGAAGCTGATACTTGGCTGGCTTGTGCATGCGTGAGTTCCATTTGACACCTCCTCTTCTTCGCTACAGTCGCTTGAAGTGGAACAGGTTCCACACGCGCTTGGGTTATCATACATCGACCACACATCAGCAGCAGACGGTGCATAGCCATTTTCAAAATTCTTATATACAGAGATTAGGGCAAACTTATAAAAGTCGAGAAGCTCCTGATTTTCAAGTCCCTTCTCTTTTGCCTTCTCTATCATTTCTCCAAACTTTTTCATAATATGAAAACGCTTGACATATACAAGACGCTCATCATAGTCCAAGTCAAAAAAGTCAAAATACTCTTCCGTATCTGTTAACGCTTCAAACTCTTCAATCGTACCCATCTCTCTTCCTTTATTTTAGTTTGTGCAATTTGTCTTCTATCTGTTTGCAAACAAAACACTACAAAATTGTAGAGTTTAAAGACCCATCTCTTTCTTAATCTGTTCTGCCCATGCAGTAACACGTTCTTCTGTCTGGCCGTCCTGATTGATAGCATCAATGGCTAAACCACAGAACATGCCGTCTTTTTCAGCCAAAGAAGCCTTATAATCATATCCGTCTGTTGGCCAATATCCGTATTCCGTATCAGCCCCCAGTTTTGAAAAGACAGCTTTCATCTTAGCTAAGGCAGAAACGAACTCTTCGCCATGACTGTCTTGATCACCTGCACCGAAAAAGGCAACTTTTTTTCCTGAAAAATCAGGCTCTTCATTGTCCATCTCATAAAGCGGATCGACCCAGTCACGCTGAGGATCGCCCTGCCCCCAGGTAGATGAACCGATCAGCAGAACATCAAACTCATCAAACTGTTCAAGATCATCATAGTCTTCTTCCATATTGATAACTTCAACATCATCAAAATACTCTGCGAGTTTTTCAGCGGCACCCTGTGTTGCACCTGCACTGCTGCCTACAAAAATTCCAATATTTGACATGATATACTTTCCTTTATCTTGATTTTAATTGTCTGTAGGGATACATGGCTTGTACTGATTATACGTCTCAAAAGACTTGTCCAGATACTTCTGTCCCTCTTCATGTAGTTTCTCAACCGTTCGGTAACCAAAACGGTGTGCATCTTTAAAATATTTATCTACCAGTACGATCTTGTCCGCGATAACGATACAACGACCAAATCCCTCATGACTCATCTCCATTACTACATTACACATGATCCCTGTCTGGCGTTCAAACTGAAGAGCAACCGCCTTAAAGATCATCTTGATCTCACCAATAAGCATCTCATCGATATCCGCGATAATAGGGATCTTTTTTAAGTCTTCTTTCGTCTTTACAAACTTTTTGATTAGCAATTCATCATCACTTAACTTTGCCCAGTTACCAAACTGATCCGTTGCTCTTAACTGACGGATCAGTTCTTCTGTAAATGCATTTTTCTCTACAACTTCGCTCATAATATTCCTTGTGTGTTTATTTATTTTTCGATCTGCAGTACTCTTTTATTCAGCTGCCCAGCGTTCCAGACGAGGGTCTTCCAGTGTTTCTATATTCATAATCCGCTTTACCCATGGTGGGGGATTGTCATTTACCATGCTTAACAGCTCATCCATCACATCTATTATCTTTCGTGGTTCATTTACCTTCATCGGATTGATACCGCCACGGATCACCTTCGCCGCAGCCGTTCCACCTATTGACTCGCAATACATGATGTTGATACCTTTAAGTGCCTGTACCTTAAAGTCTGTTTTATCATCTCCGTTAAGAGACGATGTATCTGTTTTAATAACACCACTCATCTCATAGCCTTCGCGTCCAAGCTTATAAACAGCAAACTCTTTTGCACCACCAAAATGGGCATTGATCGTTTCCATATCCTTGGTCGCAAACCCGACCAGCATTGCATCTTTCATATCGATCGTACTTTCAACTGTGATTTTTGTAGATTCAGCCATGGTGTTTTACCTCTGTTAATTTATTTGCAACTTCAAAAAGAAAGTAGGCACTTCCTTCATAAAGCTGATCATTCTTTAATTGATTGCCAAGTTCTTCATAATTTGGAAACCCTCGAAGAACAAGAGCAGTCTCTTTGTCTTGCATGTGCAATAAGCGTTCTGCATGAAAATTACTGATAACAAGGTCAGCCTCCTTAAAATGCACAGCAGCATCTTCGAGATCTCCAACAAATATGTTTTCTGCCTCTATCTTCTCCAGTACAGGACTATAGTTTGTCGCGACAACCGCATCTATTACCCCTCCTACACTTTGAAGAAGCTCACAGATGCCAATACACATATCAGGTTCGCCTGTGACGACAAAGTGTGACGACCCGATAAGAAAATGACTGTCAAGCATCGCATCCTGAAGTCTTCCCCTCCAGCGTTTAAGTAGAGGTTTGGGTTCTATTTGTCGTATTTTCATCAGTGCTGCGACAAAATTGTCGTTATTTTCAAGACCCATCAAGTGGTCAAAATGCAGATGGCTGATCTTGCTGTTTTTCTTGAGCAAGGCTTCAGCTGCTATCGACATAGACGCTCCGATTGTCACGGCCGTAGCGCTGTCTGCAAGGGCATAAATTTCTTCAATACTAATCGCGCCTGTTCCCAGTTTTCCCTGACCCTCACTCAGATAACCATCTAAGGATGTCGACAGGTCCGGTAAAGAGAGTGTTTCAAACCCAAAGCCCTCACACAGCTCTTTTATCCTTTCTACTTCTATGGGCTGCATACTTACATGAGGAAGAAGAAGCAGTTTGTTAGGTTTGAGATCACTGGACTCTTTGGTATGCTGCTCTATCAGTGCCTTGACTGTTAAGGCCCAACCGCTTTGCATACCGCCCTCATAATCAGGGGTGTTTACATAACAGTAGGGTATCTCGATATGCATTCCCACACCACGGACATCATCACCCTTTGTCTCCGTCAGTCCTGTTGTGTGAAGACCGATGATCTCGGGCTTCATGGTCTTGTTTTTCTTAGTGATGTTCTCAATCGCCATCAATATCGAATAATCACCCCCGTCAAGAACTGCCGTGATATCACTGACCGATGTGTTATACATCGCAATAGGCTCATTAAAATGTCGGGTATAAAACACTTTGGTATACGAGGCACATCCTTGCGAAGCATGCATAAGCGGCATACAATTTTTTATGCCCATGAAGGCTAATGCGGCGCCCATAGGCTGAGAGTGCTTGATAGGATTGACCTGCAGCGGTTTATGGTCACGTTTGCTCAGTTCTATCTTTTTTTCTGATTCCATTATTCTACCTCCCATGGTGCTCTTTGAGAAACATTGGCAAAGACGGGGTTTCCAAAGGCATACTTTAGATCCTCTGCAAGATTAAGAAGACCAAGGTAACCGCCGTAACTTGTTTTCTTTTCCTGGTTGACATCAATAAATGAGATCTTTTTCTTGATGGCGGTATAAAGACTTCGTCCGCCCGCAAGCAAAATATGCGCGCCCCTTTCATCTATCACCTTGGACTGCTCAGAAGCCGGAGACTTCATCAATACACCATTGGCACCAAGATATTCTCTTGCCTTTTCAATGTCGTCCTCGGTTGATTTTTTTATGGAGGTCGCTACAACTTCTATTCCCAGGTCTTGAAGCCCTGAAGCAATTGACCAGGCCTTGTTTCCCCCGGTGTTAAGTACCGCTTTTTTACCTGCGAACAGTCTTCGGTAAGGCAATAATTTAGCTTCGAGCAGAGCTTCTTCTTCTGCGATTATCTTTTCTGCTCTTTCAATAAGCGCCGGATCACCCAAAGCTTTTACTATTTCTCTGATAGCAAAGGTCGTATCACGTTTACCGTAAAAAGAGACCGATATCCAGGGAATGTCATATTGTTCCTGCATTTTTCTACACAGTGTGACGAGAGATTTTGCGCAGACGATAACATTGAGTTTTGCACGGTGCGCTGTACGAATATCGCCTACACGTCCGTCACCACTCATCGAACTGAGCACACGAATACCAATCTTTTCAAAGATAGGAAGGTACTGCCACATATCTCCCGTTACATTATAATCCCCAATAAGATTGATATCATAAGGTGTTGTTTTCTCGGGTTCTTTGGTTCCGATAAGGTGTTCAAGTACGGCTTCACCTGCTATTCGCGAGCCTAGGTTCTTGCCGCCCACAAATCCCGGAGCATGTACAGGGACAACCGGTACACCATACTTTTCACTTCCCAGTTGACAGGTCATATCAATATCATCACCCACCATCGCTGTCACACAGGTTGAATACACAAAAATACCCTCAGGCTTATAATGTTCCATGATGTAATCAATGGATTCTGAAAGGCGTTTATCACCGCCAAAGATCACATCGTTTATCGTGATTCCTGTGGTAAATCCCATAACCGTATGATTTTGCCCTTCATAAGAACTAAGTGTTTCGCGTGTTTCCCATGAAGCGCCTAAACAGGTCTGCGGTCCGTGTACCAGATGCACCGCATCCGCGTAAGGAAAAAGTGATATCTGCGCACCGTCAAAAGCGCACCCTCCCGCGGCCAACCCAGGTTTTGGCATATCACAGCCTGCCCCCGGTTTTTTGTCTTTACTGTGGGAACAGGCACTCTCATTCATCAATTCTTTTATTTTCGCGCGATTTACCATGACATACTCCTTATATTTAATGAGTAAAGCAGCTCATCTACTAACTTTATTTATTATGTTTATAGAGTTACTGCAAGTTTTATTCGAGAGGGGCATAATTTATAAAAAAAGCAAAATATGCACGTCAGAAAGTACAACCGGATTGTTAGCAGCGCTTATGAGAAGTTGGCCTTTAGTCTAAAGGGGAAGTTTGCCTAAGACATGGCACAAGGTTTCACTGGGGATGACTTCAGGTTTCAACGCCACCTTTAACGTACAGTAAGAACGATATATGCATGTTTTTTGTCAAAAGGAAGAGCTGATGGAGCACCACGTAATTATAGAGAAACTGTGCAGCTGCGCAAAAAAAGAGGGAATGGAACAGATCGTCACTTTTGAAGACAAGACCCTGGCAAAAAACAGTGCTGAGGATCAATTGAGCTATATTAACAACAGTTTTTGCGGCAAACACAGTTTTGATCTGACCGAAGTCGATAATCATTACGTTATCGGCATGTTAAGCGGTGGATGCGGATGCGGTAAACACGACAAGCATTAGACTGGAACGGTATATGTATTACTAAAAACAACTAACTACATTTTCGTTTATTAAACAGGTAAGACAAAACCTTTTTTCTACGCTTCTTAGGTGTAAAAAAGGATTTTGATGCCACCCTATCACCTCGTACAGTTAGATCGTCAAGCCTACCTCTTATCCACATCAACTATCGCCGATGAAAAGACTCTGAAGTTTTCTAAGATGTCTCTGGAGTGGTGGGACAAACATTTTTTCTGGAGTAAGTACCACTGTATCGTTCTGGCAGATGAAAACGAAGAGCACCTTTGTTATATATTCTGTAAAACAGACCGCTACCGTCAATATATAACGATCCATAATATCTTCACCCCGCTGGTACAAAGGCGTAAAGGATATGCTCATGAACTCCTCAAGATGGTCTTTGACATCGCCGTCACGCAGAATGTAGGGCGTTTCAGACTTACTTCCATCTCGACATCACTCGATTTCTACCTCTCTTTGGGCTTCATCTACTGGGGCATAAACAGTGTTGGTGACTATTACTGTGATCTTCCTGTTCCCGCCAAAGGACTCGGCGGACTGCAGGGCATGACAGATACCCTCGGTACAGCTGCACTTACCGGTGCGAGTCTTGGCACTATCTTTAAAAAAGTCAAAAACGATGATAAACAATTAAACTCTACACAATCCAGACTGTATGAACAGGACAAGCACAGGATGAAGAGAGGGTACCGATTCACGGAACTTGGTCTTTGTCATGACAAAGAATCGAATGTAAATTGCATCTGAGGAAAATATTATCTATGTGATACTTACCCCTGCAGATCGGATTGTAAGGTAAAAATTAATCACAATAAAATGACATTTGTATGAAAAAAGCACCAATGTCTATTTTTCAAGCACAAATCAAACAAATAGCATCGTCAAAACTGCTAGCATAACCTATAACAGTTATGCTCACAAGGATATAAAATATGCCGGCTTCTGATGAGATCGATCTTCTTTGGATCCTTTTATGTGCATTTCTCGTCTTCATGATGCAGCTCGGATTTGCATTGGTAGAAACGGGTACCGTGCGCTCAAAAAACACTATCAATGTCGCAATGAAGAACCTGATCGATATGATATTTGGGATCATGTTTTTCTGGATGCTCGGTTTTGGCCTTATGTTCGGTCAAGATGTCGGCGGCCTCTTTGGGAGCGATCTCTTTTTTATTGACGGTAGCGACAATACAAATAACGGTTTTTTCTTTTTTCAGGTCATGTTTGCGGCAACGGCAATTACCATCGTCTCGGGCGCAGTGGCAGAGCGGATGAAATTCAACGGATACGTCCTTGTCGCCGTTACCGTCATCTCTGTGATCTACCCTATCTTCGGTCACTGGGCCTGGGGTGAAGGCGGATGGCTCAAAGAACTGGGCTTCATCGACTTTGCCGGCTCTACCGTAGTACATTCCGTCGGTGCCTGGATCGGTCTTGCAGGTGCTATTATATTGGGTCCGAGAATGGGAAAGTTCCGCCGCGGACAGATCAAATACTTTCCGCCGAGCAATCATAACTTCATCGTCTTTGGCGTTTTCATCCTCTGGTTTGCCTGGTTCGGTTTTAACGCAGGAAGCCTTCTTGCCTTTGATGTATCCGTAACGACTATCTTGTTAAACACGCTTATCTCAGGAGCCTTCGGCGGATTTGGCGCTTACCTTCTCAGCCTGTTTTTCAAACAGCGCGTCAGCATCGAGATCTTCAGCTTCGGTATCATCTCGGGACTTGTCGGTATAACCGCAGGATGTGCCGAATTCAGTACGGCTGTTTCTGCTTTTGTAGGGTTTGTTTCGGCCTTCGTTATGTTTGCTTCTGATCGGTTTTTGCTTAAGAAAATACATGTGGATGATCCCCTAAGTGCCGTCGGGGTACACGGTTTTTCAGGCGCATGGGGAACCTTGGCTGTAGGCTTTTTTGCAGCTTTGCCCGAGGGTATGAGCCGGCTGGACCTGATCGGTATCCAAACCCTGGGGATATTCAGTGCTTTTGTCTTTGCCTTTGGTATGGGACTGATCCTCTTTTTGCTGCTCTACCGTTTCAAAGCCCTTCGGGTCACCAAGCGTCACGAACTCATCGGCCTCAACCTTGCCGAACACAATGCAAGACTCCCCTGGGTCGATACGATCGAGAGCATCATCAAGATAATGCGCAGCGGCGACCTGCGTCAGAAAGTACATGAAGAACGCTATACGGAGGTGGGTACAGTCGCAAAGTTTTTCAACCACCTGCTTGAGAGTCTACAGAAAAAACAGATCGAATTGACCGACTCAAACGCGCAGCTGCATTCCAAGGCTTCGACCGATCAGCTGACCAAGAGCAAGAACCGCCGTGCGGTAATGGAGCTTATCGACGGGAAAAACCCTTACGAACACGGCTATTCGATCATCATTCTTGACATAGACCACTTTAAGTCCTTCAATGATACTTACGGGCATGCCGTAGGGGACCAGGTCTTAGTCGAGCTTGCAGAACATATCAACCGGATCGTAGCGACGCGTGACATCTTTGCCCGATGGGGAGGCGAAGAGTTTATCATCATTGTCAAGACCCTCGACCTTGAAACCGTTCAAAACATCGCAGACCGCATCCGAAGCAGTATCGAATCAAAAGAGTTTTCAGTAGGCGAGAAGATCACCTGCTCTTTCGGCGCGAGTTCACCTAAAAATGCGACGGTCGATTTTGACAGACTCTTTGATCAGGCTGACAAGGCCCTCTACCAAGCAAAAGAGCTCGGAAGAAACCGTGTCTGTTCCTGGTAGAAAACGGGTTTAATACGCTTTTAGAAACATCGCAAGCTGCGAGTCGATATTGATGATGTGGTGTTTGAACTTATCGTAGGCATACTCATTGATATCCTTCCATTATGATCCTTATAGAACCCCAATTGCATATTGTGTTATTACAAGGATAAACAATGATTACAGATCTGCAAGAGTGGCTAGAACATTACAACTATAACGGAAACACGGTCGACATGAAAGGCGAACACGGAAACACGGCACTGATGCGTGCCGCCATCGAAGGAAACCTTATCATTTCCAAGGCCCTGCTGGAGCTTGGTGCCGATGTAAAACTGACAAATGACGACGGGAATCAGGCGCTTTGGCTGGCCTGTTTCAGCGAGAATGCGGAGCTGATCTCTTTGCTCATCACAGCGGGATGTGATGTAGACAATGCCAATGTCAACGGTGTAACACCTTTGATGTACACAGCATCAAGTGGTAAAGAGCGTATGGTTGATATACTGATGGATGCAGGAGCCGATGTCAGTATACAAAGTCCTGATGACTTTAGCGCCCTTGACCTGGCAGCAACGCCCAAGATATACAAGCGCCTTCGCAAGGCTAACACATGACTGTGGATGTCTACGTCGAAGCCGCCGACAAGGAATTTCTAGACGATATTGACGAGATCATCGAAGCCACCATGGTAGAAATGTTTATCCTTCATCCCCGTAATCATGAAGAGCTTGAAGAGATCAAAGAGTACGCCAAGGCCTTTAATGCCATCTTTTACTGCGCACCCTTAAGTATGAAAGATCTGTGTGACAGCCGCTGTGTCGCTTATTATGTCGATGATTACAGCCTCTTAAATACAGATATAAGACTGCCCTTATTCATCGATGCCAAGACCTTGAACAAGCACAATAAAAAACAATTGATAGAGGGTGGATTCAAGGGTATAGTCATAAACTCCAACACATTGAATGAAGAGTTAGAAAACTTTTTGACAGCTATCGGACCTTCAAATATATCATCATTTGATATGGCAGTTCTGGCTAATGCATCCATGGATCAGTTTGTCCTGCAAAGCACCTACCCTCGTCACAGTTTTGAAGAGATATTTGAGAGTGTCAAAGTGATTTCAAATGCCATGTTACGTCCGGAACAAAGTATTATCTCCCGTGCGACCCAGCATTCACTCATCATCTTCGGATTTAAAAAAGCACTCTAGAAGGAAACAAAAACAGACTTACGTCTGCACAGATGCTTATTTATGACAGTGACATCATCAAGATGGGAGATCACTACAGGCTTCAGGGCTTAACGGACACTCAATAGTATCTCTACTTCTCAAAACTCTTTTTCAGCAGTTGGGCATCATTGATGACCGTCAAAGTCGCAAAAGGATCAGCCTCGGTTTTTGAGACTGAGGAGTAACCTTCAATGCTCCCACAATTTGGGCATTTGCCTTCATTTAAAAGCACCAGCTGATCGACTGTGATTTTGGCATCACAATGTTGACAATAAAAAAATGTTTCCATGATATATCCTTTTCGCAAGAACGTGCAAGTAGTGTACTAGCAATCGAACAGTAATTGCACATAAGATATAAAAATCAAATAAGGAGACGCTATGACAGCAAGACTTTTTTGTAGCCACTGTAATAAATATTATGAAGTCGACCTTACTCAGATCAAACTTATGCAAAACCATAATAATGAAGAGATGCTTTTTACCCATAACACCTACTTCTATGATAAAGACATCTGTTTTTTTAAGGCCTTTAATAATATACAAGTTCCTACAAAGCAGCACTAAAGATACTATAAAAAGAGATAGAAAACACCAACGTATTTCTATAAGCTCAAGAAACTCTTATTCAGCCGATTGCAGTATCTAATCTTTGCCTTTGAAATGAAGCAGAGATAGGTTCTCCTTCTTGTACTGAGTATTTGCGATGGGATTGGTATTTTTACCGGAGATGATAACAGGACAATACCCTCAACTATATCACCGCTTATCGTAATACCTTACTAGGTGATGGCTGCGATCTTCGCGGCATCAGGTCTGTCCGTGATACTTTTATGAAGATCTCAAAAGAGTCTTCATGGAATCTAGTTCCAGATAATCTCTTCCGCACATTCAGCCATAATATCCAGACAGTCCAGTTCAAAATTATAATCTGGGCATTCTATATCACATTCATCAAAATGATGAAGATAGTGGTTTAACAATTCGTCTTTACATTCAATCATATCATTACCGTACATCTTATATCCTTTTTCGGGTCTCTGCCCAGATTTAAAGGAGTAATTACATATACTGTTCTCACTATTTCACTGACAAGATATGCATAAATCATACTAAAATGACAAAATTACAACAATTTTGTAGTATTTTTAAAAATTGTTGCTTTTTATCCTTTAAGTGACAATCATATCCGCAGTACTACAGCGCCTTATTATTATTTTGTTACCAAGACAATAAATATAACCGACTAATCTTCAATCAATGTTCCCCGATAATACCGTGGTGCTTTTGACTCACTCTGTACAACGTCTTCAACCATTATTGATTCTTCTGTTGTTTCGCTTTCAGGAAAAAGCTGCTCAAAACGCTCACTGGATGTTGCATACATCTAACTCTCAAATAAACGCATGCGCTTGGCCAGTTCATCGGACACCCCGACCAGTTCTTCATAATACTTCTGGGCCAAGATCTTCTCATTGTTTGATGCACGTTTACTTGAAAAAAGTCCCTGCAAAAGACCTCCTCCCTGATCTACAAACATCAATGCATATATCTTCAGATATAGCTCATAACATTTGGAATAGAGTTTGGCTATGTCATCAAGAACTATTTTACTGTTTATACTTGTAAATAACATCCCATCCTTATAAAGCCACATTCCAAATGCACTGTCAGCTTCATTTATAGGAATTTTATCCTTATCCACGCTGAGCCCTGAGACCAAAGGCACTCCCTATCATCTTATCTATCACTTCGTATCATAATTGCACTGACGTGAGCATACAGACACCTCTGAACAAAGGACTATAATGAATCCCCAACATACCAAACGGTCGCTTCTGCATCTGAGTGAAAGAAAGGTTCCCGTCTTTCTCTGGGGTCCTCCGGGGATTGGTAAGTCTTCTATCGTCGCGCAGATCGCACAGGAAAAAGATATCGGATTTATTGACCTTCGTCTCTCTTTGCTTGATCCGACTGACCTGCGCGGTATTCCCTTCTTTGACGCGGTAAACAAAAGTGCCATCTGGGCACCGGCTTCTTTTTTGCCTGATGGAAGCCAAAAAGAAGGCATACTTTTTTTAGATGAGCTCAACACGGCGGCCCCTATGGTTCAAGCTTCTGCCTATCAGCTCATACTCGATAGAAAAATCGGGGAATATACCCTTCCTGAGGGCTGGTCTATTATCGCTGCGGGAAACCGAGAGTCTGACAGAGGTGTTGTCTTCAGGATGGCTGCACCGCTTTCTAACCGTTTTATCCACCTTGAGATGGAGTCATCTGTAGCAGATTGGAAAGTTTGGGCAATAGAAAAACAGATAGACCCTGCCATTATCGGTTTTATCTCCTACCGTCCGGATGCACTCTTTAGTTTTGATACGCAAAGTGACTCCCGTTCCTTTGCGACGCCGCGTACCTGGGCCTATGTCAATGAAGTCTTGGCTTCTGAGCCGGAAGCTGATCTTATCATGCCCCTTGTAAGCGGTGCTATCGGAGAAGAGCTTGCCGCTGCTTTTTTAGGGTTTAGGGTGGTTGCGGCTGATCTTCCTGATATTGACACCGTCTTGGACGGCACCTGCAAAGATGTCCCGCATGAGCCTTCTGCACTTCACATGTTAAGTACGGCTTTAAGTATGCGAATCGATCAGGCCACCTCAACAAAAAAGTTAAATAACCTTGTCGGATACACCCTTAAAATGCCGCCTGAGTTTGCCGTGATGATCGTGCAAGACCTAAGAGAACGAGAAATCGAACTTGACCATGTGGATAACTGGACATTATGGATGAAAAACTTCAATCAACTTTTACGTTAAGGCACTGCTATGAATGCAAACGAGCTTTTAACCAAGGCCAAAAGTCAGCTCATCATGAAACACCCCTACTTTGGAATGCTTGCTTCACGGCTTAAACATGAAGCCAATGAAGAGATCAATGCCTATGCCAGTAATGGAAAACGCTTCTTATATAATGCAGAATTTATTCAAAGGCGAAGCATCGACGAGGTGATGTTTATGCTCACTAATGCCGTTATGCACCATGTCCTTTCACACCAACAGCGTCAGTTAGGCCGTAAAGGGAACCTTTGGCAGCTGGCAACAGACTTTGCTATCAATACGATCTTACATCATAACGGGATGAAGATACCTCAAGGTGCAAACTTCAATGAAGAGTACGCAAAAATGTATGCCGAGGAGATCTATGAGCTTTTAAAGGAGGAGTATTTTCAAGGGGTAGATGCCTTTGATGATGAAGACGGTTTTGGAGACAACGCTCCCGAAAAAATGAAACTCAATGAGGCACAGCAAGAAGAAGAGGATAAAAAGGCTTTTAGTGCCACCGAAAGTATAGACGATGAACTCGACCCCCAAGATGAATCAAATTGGGAGTATTCAGCCTCTGTTGCCAATGAAGTCGCTACCCGTAAATCTGCTATGCCTTCGGGGTTTGAACGCTTGGGTAAAAAGGTCAAAGCCAGCGGCGTTGATTGGCGGTTTGAGCTTTATAATGCGATCAACAGGCACATGCGAAATAATTACGCCTTTATGCCGCCTAATAAAAAGTACCTCTATCTTGGTATTGCGCTTCCTTCATTAGCCAGTGACACCCTGAGCCTGTGTGTTGCCATCGACAGTTCAGGATCTATTGACGAAAGCCTCTTAGGTGCGTTTACCGAAGAGTTTAAGATCATTATGACGAACTTTCCTTCTGTTAAGATCGAACTCCTTATATGTGATGCGAGAATTCAAGCCCATTACACCTTTCATGGTGGACAAAAGCTGGATTTTAAGATAAAAGGCGGAGGCGGAACAGACTATCGTCCTGTCTTTGACTACATCGATGCCAACTTACCCATGAACACGATGCTTTTATATTTTACGGATGGGGACGGCTGGTTTCCTAAGAGAGCACCCGGATATGATGTGCTCTGGGCACTTTCTCGACCTGCGAAAGTGCCTTTCGGACGTCCTCTGGTCATTTTTCAATGAGACACGGAGACCTTTGAATAGAGCTCATCTTGTGTGATATCTGCTCAGGGGTTTCAAAACAAAAAATAGGAGTAAGTATGTTAGTAACGAAAAAAGCGCCGGATTTTACGGCCACGGCAGTACTGGGCAACAACGAAATCGTTGAGGATTTCAACTTATATAAAAACTTTGGTGAAAAAGGAACCGTCTTATATTTTTATCCACTGGACTTTACCTTTGTGTGTCCCTCAGAGATCATCGCGTTTGATCACAGACTGGAGGAATTTAGCGCACGAGGCATCAATGTGATCGGCGTGTCTGTGGATTCACAGTTTTCACACTTTGCATGGAAAAATACGCCTATAAATGAAGGAGGGATTGGTCAAGTAAAATATCCTTTGGTTGCTGATCTTACTAAAGAGATTGCTAAGTCCTATGATGTTCTTTTAGATGAGGCCGTTGCTCTTCGCGGATCATTTTTAATTGATGCAGACGGTACAGTGCGCCACGCAGTTATCAATGACCTTCCTTTGGGGCGTAACATTGATGAGATGATCCGCATGGTTGACACGATGTTGTTTACCAATGAACATGGGGAAGTCTGTCCTGCAGGATGGTCTAAGGGCGATGAAGGGATGAAAGCCGACACAGCAGGTGTTGCAGAATACCTGGCAAAACACGAGGGAGACCTTTAAGTATAAAAGGAGCTTTTAGCTCTTTTATCTTATCATTGTGTCATGATGAAAAACGACAAGAACACCGCCCTCTTATCAGAGATATTGTCTAAGACCTTGAAGCTTTTACTTTCAATGGCGCCAATGCTCTTGGCTACCATTGCTCTTCTCGGACTGGCACAGACCTATGTGTCTACTGATATGTTACATTCACTTTTTAAAGGTAATATTTTAGCAGACACACTCATCGGCACACTCAGTGGCGGTGTTTCAGTTGGCCCGCCTATCATCAGTTATATTATTGGCGGTGAACTTATTGATGAGGGGATCTCCGTCTACGCTGTTGCGGCCTTCATCCTTTCGTGGGTAAGCCTTGGTGTGATTCAACTTCCCTTTGAAGCGTCTGTCTTAGGTTTTAGATTTACGCTGGTACGAAACCTCTTGGCCTTTGTCTTTGCCCTTCTCATTTCCCTCGCACTTGGTTTTACATTAAAGTTGTTGGCATGAAAAAAAAGTCACAAACGTTTTCGTATCTTTTTTTACTCTTTTGTGTAATGCTATATATCTTCATCGCTTTGACTTCACCGGAGAAAGCCTTCATTGCCTTAGATAAAAGTTTTCAGCTACTCAAAGAAATAGTACCTATTTTACTTCTTGTACTGTTGTTAACGGCAACACTCAGTATCCTTGTACATCCCAAGGCAATCACAAAATACTTAGGAAAGGACAGTGGTGTAAAAGGCTGGTTCATTGCCATCTCAGGTGGTGTGCTCAGTCACGGTTCGACCTACGTCTGGTACCCTATCCTTCAGGATTTTCGTTTGCATGGCGCCAAAGACGGGCTTATTATTGCTTTTTTCTATGCCCGTGCGATCAAAATTCCCTGGCTTGCTATGATGATAAGTTATTTTGGCCTTAGCTTCACGCTGTTCCTCAGCCTATACATCATAATTGCCGCCTTATTGCAAGGCCTTGTCGCGCAGAGGCTGCTAACACCTCCAAGCGATCCCACCCAAACACAACACGAAAGGTAGACAATGCACACAATGATGCCCCCACTGATCTATGGTACTGCATGGAAAAAAGAGAAGACAAAAGAGCTGGTTATCCAGGCTGTCAAAGCAGGGTTTAAAGGGATAGACACCGCCTGTCAGCCCAAGCATTATAATGAAGCGGGTGTTGGTGAAGCGCTTGAGCTTTTAAAGCAAGAAGGTTTCAAACGTGAAGAGCTTTTTATACAGACAAAGTTTACACCTGTCTCAGGGCAAGACCCTCTAAGCATCCCCTATGATGGAAAAGCAGACTTAAGTACCCAAGTAGCACAATCCTTTGAGGTCTCAAAGGCAAACCTGCAAACAGACTATATTGATTCACTCGTCTTGCATTCTCCCCTCTTCCCCTTCAAAGACTTAGAGACGGTGTGGCGGGCCATGGAAAAAATAGCGTTAAGAGGCGAAGCAAAGATCTTGGGAATATCCAACAACTACGACCTTCAAACATTAGAGCGGCTTTATACGCTCGCCGAGGTCAAACCCACCGTCGTTCAAAACAGGTTTTATCAAGACAGCGGTTACGACAAAGAGATACGACGCTGGTGCAAAGAGCACAATATCATCTACCAAAGTTTCTGGACACTGACGGCAAATCCCCATATACTCGAGAGTAAAGAACTTTTTGACCTTAGTCGAAAGTACAACAAAAATGTCGTACAGCTGCTTTTTGCCTACCTGCATCAGATCGGTATTACCCCTTTGACGGGAACACGTGACAAAGAACATATGCAAGATGATCTGAAAAGTTTTGATATTTCCTTGACAGAAGCAGAAATCTTGAGTTTAAACAAACTTTTTGAATGAACTAACAGACAACACAATTTTATAAAGAATAAGAGTTGCACCTAAAGTACAAACCACACAGGAGTATTTTATGGGAATTCCTCAACCCGCTTTTTATATCTTAAAATGTCAGCAGTCCTCACCCCCGGGAATGCCAAAGCCTTCATGCGTCACACCGCAAAGTCAGGACCTTTTTCAACACTTGGCACAGACACTTATGGAAAAAGGGATTATGGGCACCGTACAGCCTATACAGACAAGCTGTCTTAACCGCTGTAATGTTGGCCCTATCATGTTGGTCGAGCCGGGACATCACATGTACGTAAGCCTAAATAAGCAAAAGATTGAGCGCATCATCAATGAACATATCATAGGCGGAAATGTCGTATCAGAATACCTGATCGATGATGAACTCTGGGATAAAGCCATTTCACCCTCAGATATGATGGCGCAGATGGGACGAAGTTAAGATCTCGTCCACATGAGTGAAACCACGGAAAATCACCTGCTGAAGTAAGCATAACAAAAAGGAAAAAACATGGTCTGTAAACTACATGAGATAATAAATTTTGTACGCGAATATAAGCTGCTCGATGATCTGACAGATGAACAGATCAAAGAGAATTTCGACCTCTTTCCACATGCATGTTCATGGGACAAGCAAATAGGTATCAGTATGGTCGACTGTGACGAATTGGATATCATTGTCGATAAGACCTTGGAAGTTCTTGACCTTGCCTTTGATCATGAATATACACGAGAGCAGATCCACAAGATTGCCGGTACCTTTTGTGAGGTCTTTAGCGCCGCCAAAGCACCCAAAAAACCTGTCGCCCTTGTTGTCGTACTGCTATCAAGACTCTAATACCCTTCGTACATAACCGTTACTTCTTAAAGAACGGTTGTTTTATTGAAGATTGATGACCTAATCTTGGTGATGCATTATTTATACAAACTTTATGGTGTCAGCATGAATCAATTTCATATCCTCATCACTAAGCGCTTCACTGCAATAGACAAAACAGCAAGGTTTCTCTTTGATGGTTTTGTGTATCTGCCAAAATGCCTCTAGCGATTTGACGATATAGACCGTTTGGGCACGTAAATCCTTTAGCGGTAGTCCTATAAGACCATGTGACAGCGTAATAGTGATGAGCTCCATCATCTCACTGTTAATCGTAATCGGACCATTGCCTTTAAGCAATATTATTTTTGGATAAGCACTTTTTTGTTGCATTTGAAACCTTTTTAAAATGCTAATACAACTACTATTCTAAGGCAAGATATTAGGGATAGACTGCAGTGATTAAAAACATTCAAGCAAAGTGTCACGCGCTTGCGTGATTTGCACAAAGGCTTCGTGGCTTCCACCAACATCAGGATGCGCCTTTTTGGCGATTCGTCGATAGGCTGTTTTAATCTGAAGCGGGGTAAGAGGTTCGTCGATGGGCAGTGCTAACAATTCTCGATGTCGCTTTTCGTTAAATTGATGAAAATGGCTTTTAGCTGCATTAAAATGAGCAAGTTCTTCATAAAGCCGTTTGTGAAATGCTCTTCGTTTGATAAGAGACTCCTGACGCAAGAGAACTTGATCTTCTTGCCATCTCTGGCGTGACATTACCACACATTCAGCGAAATCAATTCGACCGTCTGTCTCGAGTTCATCTAAGTCAAACGGACCCACCATGTCATAGGGGTCATCTAGCCAGGCCTTCTTGCTGTTTACGCCTAGCTCGACTCGGCCCATCGCCACTGTATCAACGATACCATAAGAACCATTCCAAATGACCCAATGGCCTTCTTCATCATACCGCGGGTTCTCGTTCATACGCTTTCTCCATTTCCTAGCCTGTAATATCTACATTTATATGCAAAATACATACTTACAAGAGCATCCTTCCTGCAATACATCAAAACCTGCATGCTAGTATAAGACTTGTATATAGGTTTTAAACAGACTATAAAAAAGAGTGTATGATGAATACGTGTTTACTGAATATATGTGAGACCTTTGAAGAGACAAAAGATTTTCTCTCGCACCGCTCAGCAGAAAAAGAGAAGATCGTGAGAAAACTTTTTTATGATTTTTTAGAGTGTTTTTCATCCTTAAAAGCAGAAAAACTTGAATACCCCAAAGAATTTCAAAACGATGTAAAGCTCTATTTGCAAGGCCATCCGATCTTAACGAAAAAATTTGAAGATGTAGAGATCCGCTATTTGATGTTAAGCGATTTTTATGACTTTTGCAGATTGACGAAAAGGTACAAAAAATAGAAAATGCCTTTTACGAAGATAGATATTAAAACAAACAGAAAAGGAAATCAATGTTAAATTTTGGGCCGTTCAAGTCTCTTTCAACCAAAGAGTTTCAACAAAAAAAAGAGGAAGGTTTTGCCATCATCGATGTAAGACGAGCTGACGAATGGGAACAGTACGGAACCATTGAGGGCAGCCATAAGATCACCTTCTTTAATGAAGTGGGACAGTATGATCTTGATACGTTCTTAGATGCATTTACCAAGGTAGTAACAGATAAGAAACAGCCATTTATCTTAGTGTGCGCCCATGCCAACAGAACAAAAACTATCGGTGAGCTCATGGGCTTAAAACTTAAATATAAAAATGTCTATGAGTTAGACGGCGGGATCAACTGGGGTTGGATTGACAAAGGTTTTGAAACGGTAAAATGATGAACTGGACGACTTCACTCAAGCAGGATTTGATTTTAACCGCGGTGCAAAATCATTTGATTTGTGTATCCGCGCGAGCTCTAAGACCAAGGATGCGTTGATGTGGTACACGAGCGAACCTCCCCACACAAAGATCCAGAGGGTTCTAGAAGAGGAGACGACTGCTTCACAAGTCGTCGACTATGAAGTCGAGGATGATTCACATAACTATCCATGACGGCTGTGAAGCGATGTTACTGAATCCAATGATGCATTACCTTTTAGATAGGGTTTTTCAGTTTTGATCTCTCAAAGAAACTTTTTCAACACCTTCACAATATCTTTCTCTTCATAGGGCTTGCTGATGTAATCATCCATACCCCCATCGATAAAACGCTGACGGTCTTCTGCCATCGCATTGGCAGTGACGGCAATGATCGCGGTCGGTATGAGAGACTTTTCTTCTTCCATCTCCCGTATGAGTCCGGTTGCCTCGATACCATTCATGTTTGGCATGTTCTCATCCATTAGAATGGCGTCATAGGTCTTGTGTTTGAAATTAAGAACGGCTTCCGCCCCGTCATTGGCCATGTCATAGGTGATGCCGTAATCATCCAGAATGATGCCTAAGAGCATACAGTTGGTCTTGTTATCTTCTACAATCAGTACATGCCCTTGCAAGCTCACTTCCTCATCCGGGACTTCGGCGGAATCTTTTTCCACTGTCTCAAAGGTCTCAGAGCAGACCTCGACCGGGATTTCGAAGTAGAACCGGCTCCCTTCTCCTACTTTGCTTTTAACTTTAAGCTCACCGCCCATCATGCTGATCAGCCTTGAAGAGATCGTGAGTCCAAGCCCGGTACCGCCGAACTTGCGCGTTGTCGAGGCATCTTCCTGTCCAAAGGCTTCGAAGATCTTATCAACACTCTCCTGGGCGATCCCTACACCGGTATCGATCACCGCCATGTAGAGTGTTCCCTTATCCTTGTTATAGCGTGCCTGTAATGAGATACTCCCACCCTCACTCGTGAACTTGATCGCATTGTTCATAAGATTGTAGATGACTTGCTTAAGACGGGTCTGATCGCCTACTATACATCTTGGCAGTGATTCATCGACAATATCGTGCAAGTTGATGTTTTTAGCACTGCTGAGTGACTTGAAGATACCGATTGAACTGCCAATGACCTCTTTTAGATTACAGGGAAATGCTTCAATCGTCATCTTTCCGCTTTCAAGTTTAGAAAAGTCGAGGATATCGTTGATGATCACCAGTAGCGTCTGTCCCGAGTTGCGAACAATCGAAAACTGTTTTAATCTTTCCGGATCTTTCTCATCCTTTTCCAAGCGCTCTACAAACCCCAAAAGACCATTCATCGGTGTACGGATCTCATGGCTCATATTGGCCAGAAACTCTGACTTGGCATGGTTGGCTTCTTCTGCCTCATGCATCGCAGCCTTCAATCTGGTCTTATGTTCTTGTTCCATATGCTCTTTAGATTGAAGCTCTTTAGTCATTGAATCAAATGTGTTCGCAAGCATGCCGATCTCATCTTTGCGATCCAGGTTGACCTGTATATTCAGGTTTCCATTTTTAACTTCCTGTGCAGCTTTGATGATTTGTGAAATTGGCAAAAAGATACCTTGCAGCAGTCGATACAAAAGGACAACAATTATGATAAAGAGGAAAAAATTAATAATGATAAATTGAGTTTTAAACTTGGTGATCGGATCGGCCAGCTCATCCTTATAGAAAGATGTTCCGATATACCATCCTTTAGGCTCATAATATCTCAACCAAGAGATCTTTTCATACGTGTAATTGCCTTTGTCATCCGGACGGTCCCATCTGTACTGAAGCATTTTTGACTCTGAATGTGCGGCTTTTTGAAGTGCTTCGGCCATAGTCTGATCTGTGCCGGGGTTTGGAATCTTCTTGAAAATATCGCCAAGTATATCTTGATTGCGATGATATATCATCTGATGCTTGTCATTGAAGATATAAAAATAGCCTTTTTTACCTACATCGGTATCGGCAATCAGTTTTTTGATTCTTTCATTCATCCGTTTTTCACGAAATGTGATGATAGCCTCCACATCATCCATATAAACGCCCGTTCCAATGACCCATCCCCACGGCTCGATTAGTTTGTAATAGGCCATCTTCTCTATCGGCTTTGTCTGACCGGCCTTGGGCCACCAGTAGTGATGAACACCTGAGCCCTTAAGCATAGCTCCGTTGATCATCGGGTCTAACACCAAGTTGCCGTGAAAATCTTTAATGTCATACACATTCCGACCAAGCAATGATTGATCAGGATGCGCTAACAATACGCCGTTTCGATCTGTGACCCAGATATAATTACCATTGTCATAACGAAAGGATTGAAAGAATGCCAGGGCTTTCTTTTTTGCCTCTGACAGCTCAAATGTTTGCGCATAATTGTCTATTACTACAGTTGAAGCCATATCCAACAGTTGTGACATTTGCCTTGTCTTGTTTTTTTTTGTGTTTTCAATATCTGAAAGAAGTTCTTTACTATCCATATCGATCACACTGTAAACATGATCAAGTACCTCATTGGCATATTCAGAGGTAATGGATTCAGAGTAGTTTTTAAAAAAAGGAAGTACAACAAAACTGATGATCAGCACTTGTGTCAGAATTGCCAGTGTAAAGAGCAAAAATAGTTTTTGAAAGAAGGAACTGTTAATTATGTCTGTTTTCATTTAGTAGCTCTTTTTGTCTCAATTTCTAAAACAACAATATATCATCTCCAAAAAAACCACGAATGTCAACTAGATGACATGTTTTACATAAATGAACAGATTCCAGACATAAGAAGTCAGGTGTAAAATATGCACTTCTTCTATACGTCCGTTGACACCCAAAGAAGTTCAATATCTGAATAATGCTATAGTTTATACGCATTAAATGATAGTAACATCAGGTATCATGACTAAAAAAAAACAATAAGGTACCTAAAAATAGACATAAGGAAAAAACATGGCATTTGAATTGATGAAGCTGCCCTTTGAAGAGGCGGCACTGGAACCAATGATCTCTGCGGAGACGATCTCGTACCATTACGGTAAGCACCATCAAGGGTATGTGAACAATCTTAACGGACTGATTGTCGGCGGCAAGCATGAAGATGCCTCGCTCTTTGATATTATCAAAAATGCCAAAGGCCCGACATTCAACAATGCCGCACAGGTGTTCAACCACGATTTTTACTGGTACGGTCTGACAACCCAAAAGACATCGCCGTCACCGGCGCTCTTAGACAAGATCGAGCATGACCACGGTGCGATGGAGGACTTTAAAGATGCTTTTTTAAAGGCTGCTTCCACTCTGTTTGGTTCAGGATGGGTATGGATTGTCATACAAAACGGCTCTCTGTCAATAAAAAAGTATGAGAATGCAGAAACCCCGATAAAAGACGGACTCAGACCGCTGCTGGTATGTGATGTCTGGGAACACGCCTACTATATCGACCAACGCAACGCACGCGCAGCCTATCTGGAAAACTGGTGGAAACTCATCAACTGGAAGTTCGTTTCAGACAACTACGCGGCCAAAGAAGATGACCCGATCATTGGTTATACTCTGTAGATATATTTTTATCTAATTACTTTTGTCTAGCCTTTCCCTTACTTTCTTCACAGTCAAAATAAGTATGGGAGCATCATAGAAATATTCAACATGGTTTTACAACTTCTATTGAAAGATAAAAATAGCCAAACAAAATGTAGGGCTATTGCTTATACCAACAAATAGTCATACATAAGTGTTAGGATATTCACTCAGAATCCAATAGCACAACATCTATATTTCATAAAAAAGAAGGTATTTAATCAAAATACTACTATTTTTCATGCTTTTCCTCAAATAGCAATACACTTTTCATGTTAGATATTATGAAGTATTCAGCAATAGGTATATATTATGTTGTCTATTAAAGAGTTGTACTGGCGCTGTGCGCCCCCGTTATATCCCAAAAGAGATTCTAAATTGACACCATTTAAGAACAATGACATTGAAGAAAAATTTAATAGCTATCCTGATGGCATAAAACAAAAGCTTTTGAAATTACGAGAACTCATATATGAAGTGGCACTAGAGGAAAAAAGTGTCACAGATATTGAAGAGACACTCAAATGGGGTGAGCCAAGTTATGTTACAAAAATTGAAATCATTGGCACAATCAAGTTACAAACATTTGCTGGAACACCTGAATACCAAAGTGTGAAACATGGGGATAAAGCAGAGACATATTTTTTCATCGAGAGTAATAAAAAAATATGTTTTACTCCAGATGGCGAATGTCTTACATCGCAAGTTGAACTATCAAGTGTACAACTTGTTTTAAATCAAAAAAAATAAAACTTGAATCAGGAACAACATTTCCATCATATACTCGACATCATCATTCAGATGTTTAATTAGAAGTGGGAAGTGTAGAAAAGCTATAACAAATACGAGGAACGATTATGAAGTCAATACTCAACTATATCAAAGTGAATGACAATATTTCCACTTCTGGACAGCCTACTAAAGAACAGTTTAAAATTATTGCAGACAATGGTTTTGACGTAGTGATTAATCTGGCAATGCACAACAAAGGCGCATTGAAAGAAGAAGATAAGATTATTGCAAAAAATGGAATGATGTACATTCATATTCCGATAACCTGGAAAGAACCGGAAACAGATAGGTTAAAACTGTTCCTGCACCTTTTGAAAACACTGCAAAATGAGAAGAAGAAAATATTCATTCATTGCATTATGAACTACAGAGTATCCGCTTTCATGTTCCAATATAAAAAGCTTGTATTGAATCAAGAAGATGCCAAGTTGATTGCACCCAAAGAGTTTAAGCCGAAAAAAGTCTGGAGAAGGCTCATGGAACTCGAATTAAAGGTTTAACAAATCAGAGGAGAGTGATCAAAAACTCACAAGCGGCTTTTTGATCGCTCATTTTAAAGGTTAGTACAAGGAGTAACAGGTTTGTCACATATAAAAACTTACTTTTTAATAACGCTATGCGTATTGTTTTGGTCTATAAATTTTGTAATTGGCAGATTTATAAAAGATGATATAACACCTTTGGAATTATCTTTCTTTAGATGGTTTTTTGTTTTTTTAATGATAGTTCCAATTTTGACCATAAGACATAAAAATATACTTAATTCACTAAAACAAAATTTTACAATATTAACTATATTAGCATTACTTGGAATTACAGCATTTAATACACTGTTATATTTTGGATTGTCAACTACAACCTCTACCAATGCATTAATTATAAATTCAACCGTGCCAATTTTAGTACTTCTAATGTCATACTTTATTTTAAAACAGAAAATGTATTTGCACCAAACTATAGGGATAGTTTTATCGACTTTGGCTGTAGTGTATATAATACTGAAAGCTGATGTTTCAAATGTGTTTGCCGTAGAATTCAATCAAGGAGATATACTTATAATTATATCTTCAGCAACTTGGGCTTTATATTCGGTTTTAATGAAATTTAAACCAAAAGATCTAAATGATTTTGAATATTTTGCTACTATTGTCACCATTGGTCTTATCTTGTTATTACCGTTTTATTTGTATCAAGGGTATTCAATTAAAAAAGAGTTAGAAGTCTTAACAAACAACCTTTTTGTTTTTTTATATGTATCTATTTTTGCATCAATCACATCATATTATTTGTGGCATAATGGGATAGAAAAAATTGGTGCATCAAAAACAGCCCAATTTATGCATCTTATGCCACTATTTGGTATTGTTTTAGCTTCAATGTTTTTAAATGAAACTTTAGAAAATTACCATTTATTGGGTGCTGGTTTGATTATTTTTGGCATATATTTATCTTTATTTTATAAATCGGTGAAAGAATGCAAAAATTTAAAATCATTTTAAAAATTTTGTTATTTCTTTGGTTCAAGTGGCGGTGTAGCTTAAACTCCTGACAAGTAAGAAAGGCTTGGTATTTCACAATCTCCTTGGAAAAAATAAAAAGGAATAAAAATGCAAATATATTTTTTATACTCAGCTACTATTATGAGTATCGTTACATTTATTATTCATACGTTCCTTGGTGGTCCTCGTGTAGCAAAACCATTGTTGGAAAACAATGATCTATCTAAAGCTTCAAAATGGCTAAATTATTACACGTGGCATATCACTACAATTTTCACATTACTTATGAGTGGAGGATATAGTTATGTAGCTTTATATCCGGACCGCCCAGAACTCGTTGTATTTTTAACTATTTCAACAGGTGCATTTTCTTTATTAAGCATTGCAGTAGCCTTAAAAGGAAACATCAATCCTTTGCGTTTTCCATCAACTTCACTTTTTGCAATTGTTTGTTTGCTTGGATTGGCCAGTTTACTAGTAAACTAAACATTGTGAACATTATAAGAACCAAGATATAAAAATACGAGGAGACATATTAATTTATCCTGCGGGAAATTATTACTCACCACAAATGTTAGACTTTAAAGGAAACTCATGCCGCGTATCATCATTATTTTCTGCATAACGTTGTTGATCAGTGCTTGTACTACGACAAAAACCGTTATTGCAATGAATAAATCAACGGATCATTTCATACAATTAAAACAGGACGGTCGAGTATTGTATGAAGAAGGCTCAGAAAAACCTGCTAAATATATTGCTAATAAACTTGATAATGCAATATTCGTTATTGAAGAAAAGCAATATAGAAACTTTACAAAGCCGGTTGCAATCTATATTTGCAATACCGTCAAAAGTTTTGCTTCTTATTGTGTAATTAAAAATGCTGCGGGGTGCGTTCTGAATGAAAGACTATTTTTATCACCAAAGTACTCTCAACCCCGTAAAGATGTGTTGACGCATGAATTATCCCATCTTCATATAGAGCAACAGCTCGGTATGTATAAATGGCATTCGGACTATCCTGCATGGTTTCAAGAGGGTCTAGCTACTTATGTGTCACAAGGTCAGGGGGCAAACAAAGTTACAATAGACGAGGCAAAAAAAGTATTTTCCAAAGGTGAATATTTCGTGCCAAATACGAGCGGAAGTTTACTTTTTCCAAAAACAGCCCATACTTACGGGTTAAAAGCAAATATGTTTTATCGTCAGACCGCCATGTTTGTTCAATACATACATGATTTGGATGAAAATAGGTTCAAAAAATTTCTTTTATCCGTTGAGAATGGAGTGGGTTTAGAGCAGTCATTTAATTCCACATATGATAAAAGCATAAATGAAGAGTGGAAACAGTTTTTACAGCAACAAAAAGCCTAACAATACCGTCAACTCAGACGCATTTTCACTCTTTGCGAGCACTACAAACGTGCCGGTTACGGCTGGCATCACCCTCTATTTCCCAAAACAAAAAACTCTCAATCCCATGAGCCCCACCAACAGGCTTGTTGTATAATTCCCAAAAGTATTAAGCTCACGGTCACGACGACATTTTTGTCAGTTTCCACAAAAAATCGTGTGTATCTTATCAAAGCTTATATTTTAAACAGACATCGCTATCAAAAATTATGATACGTGCTACAATAATTACAAAACACCTCAAAGACAAAAGAAGGAGTGAAGCATGAAACACTCAGATATCGGTCTTATTGGACTCGCGGTCATGGGACAAAACCTGGTACTGAACATGGCTGATCATGGCTACCGTGTCTCCGTCTACAACCGCAGTTTTGAAAAAACCGACACCTTTATCAAGACCCGTGTAGAAGAACGTGACATTATCGGGTTTGACGCACTTGAAGCCTTTGTCAGCTCACTTAGCAGACCCAGAAAAGTGATGATGATGGTCAAAGCAGGCAGCGTCGTCGATGAGCTGATTACACAGCTTACTCCCTATCTTGAGACAGGGGACATCCTCATCGATGGCGGAAATTCCCTTTACACTGACACCACCCGACGCACAGAAGCTTTAAAGGCACAAGGACTCATCTACATCGGTACAGGCATCTCCGGAGGCGAGGAAGGTGCACGTAACGGCCCCTCCATCATGCCCGGCGGGAATCCCGAGGGCTGGGAAGCAGTCAAGCCTATCTTTCAGTCCATCTCCGCCAAGGTAGGCACCGAAGCCTGCTGCGACTGGGTGGGTGAAGCCGGTGCCGGACATTATGTGAAGATGGTCCATAACGGTATCGAGTACGGAGACATGCAGCTTATCGCCGAAGCCTACTGGGTCATGCGCTATGGCCTTGGAATGAGTGCCGAGGCTTGCCATGAGCAGTTTGCCACCTGGAACAAGGGAGTGCTCAACTCCTATCTCATCGAGATCACTGCAGACCTGCTGAGTTTTAAAGACAGTGACGGCGAACCTTTGATCGACAAGATCTTGGATGCGGCCGGACAAAAAGGAACCGGAAAATGGACAGGGATCAATGCCCTGCAGATGGGAATTCCCCTTAGTCTTATCACCGAATCAGTCTATGCCCGCTGTCTCTCCGCACTGAAAGAGGAACGTGTTGAGGCCTCTTCGCGCTATGCCCTCACCTTTGAACCCAATGCAGTCGATCACAAAGTCCTACTTGAAGCTCTGCATGACGGGCTCTATGCGGCAAAAATCATCTCCTATACTCAGGGCTACATGCTGATGCGAGAGGCTTCAAAAGAGTTCAAATGGAACTTGAATTTTGGCGGCATTGCACTGATGTGGCGCGGGGGCTGCATCATCCGCAGTGCTTTTTTACATGAGATCAAACGGGCCTTTGATCACAACAGCGAACTGGAGTCTTTGATGATGGATGACTTTTTTGTGCAGGCACTGAGTAAAGCCCACCTTTCCTGGCGAAAAAGCGTGAGCTTTGCCATCTCTGAGGGTATTCCCGTACCGGCTATGAGTTCAGCCCTGGCTTTTTTCGACGGATACCGTGCCAAAAATGTCAGTGCCAACATGATACAGGCTCAAAGGGATTACTTCGGTGCGCATACCTATGAACGTATCGATGCCCCCCGAGGCAAACGTTTTCATACGGATTGGATAGCCTCAGGAGGAAATGTCAGCTCTTCAAGCTACGAGGTCTAGCATAGTGGTATCCTGCTATGCTTTTCTCAGTCAATAATAACCCTAGACTGACCTTTGCGTGCGGCTTTTTTCGCCGCTTTTTCCGCACGAAGCTTATCCATGTCAGTCGCTTTTGTCTGCTCAATCAGATCGACTAGTTCATCTTCAGACAATAAACCCGGTCTTTTAAAGATAACCATCTTCTCTTTCATAAGCACCGTAGTCGGAAGATTTTGAACAAAGAAATGATCTGAGAGCCCCGTTTCCTCTTGCGTATGTAATTTTACAAAGCTTATCTCAGGATACTTTTCAGATACTTTTCAGATACTTTTCAGATACTTTCTCAAATACGGGTTCATACTGTTTACACGGAGCGCACCACTGCGCCCAAAAATCGATAACCACTATCTTGTTATCCTGAACAGTTTCTTCATAATTTTCTTTTGTCAATGCGACCATTGTCTGTATCATCCTTGTTTATACATACATAATTTGAGAATTTATTTCGTTCTTTTTTTAGAGTTTAAAAAAGAACAAGACAGGCTAAAGTACGTAATTCCTGAAAAGGCATTAACCCCTAAAACTAAGGCTCTCAATCCCATGCGCCTCACCCACAGGCTTGTTATACAACTTCCCATCAAAAGTATTAAGCGAACTCGTCATCGCAGGCATATACTCACACACATTCTCCGCACCATAACCGGCTAAAGCCTTAACAAAAGGCAAGGTAGCATTCGTCAAAGCGTAGGTCGATGTCCGCGGATACGCTCCGGGCATGTTAGCCACACAGTAGTGCACCACCCCTTCTTCAATAAAGGTCGGTTCCGTATGTGTCGTGGCATACGAAGACTCAAAACATCCGCCCTGATCTATGGAGACATCCACTAAGACTGCCCCTTTTTTCATATCTTTTAGCATCTCTCTTGTGATAAGCTTCGGCGCTTTAGCTCCGGGGATCAGTACGGTTCCAACAACAATGTCACATTCAGGCAGAAGTGAGGCTATCGCCTGGCTTGAACTGTACATAGTTGCGACATTGGAAGGCAGGACATCATTAAGATAATGCAGCCTTGCGGTATTTATATCAAAGATAGTTACATCCGCACCCAGAGCTGCTGAAATCTCGGCTGCACATTTACCTGCTACGCCACCGCCAAGCACCATCACCTTGGCTCTTTGTGTTCCGACAACACCGCCTATGAGCAGGCCTGTTCCGCCTTGGTATTTTCCAAGATGGAACGCGCCCATAAGTGCCGCCATCTTTCCTGCCACCTCACTCATCGGTTCAAGCAGAGGCAAACGTCGGTTTATCTCCAAGGTCTCATACGAAAATGCCCGTATACCCTTGTCTAAGAGGAACCTTGTCTGCTTTTCATCTGCCGCTAAGTGTAAGTAGGTAAAAAGTGTCTGGTTTTCTTTAAAGAGTTCATACTCAATCTCTATAGGCTCTTTGACCTTAACGATCAGCTCAGCGATCTCAAAAACATCTTCCGCTGACGTCAGCAAACTTCCTCCTGCTTCGATATAATCTTCATCAGAAAAGCCGCTTCCCTCACCTGCACTCATCTGAACATAGACGCTATGTCCCTCTTTGACTAACTCTTTGACACCTTCAGGTGTAATCGATACTCTGTATTCTTCTGTCTTTATCTCTTTTGGCACACCGATATTCATTATAATTTCCTTTTTAAGGTATTAATAACTACCTTCACTGACTCCGATGACAAAGTTCTCGTCAACTTCTGTCACATTAAACTCATGCTGCCCGCAAAATGATTCGTTTAGTTGTTGTGCCCAGGCGCGAGCGACTCTGAGCGCATTTTCTTTATCATCCAAAGTCTTGATCTGCGGCATATTCTGTCTTCGTGCACATTTACACATCTTTTCTACAACTATATGATGGTCCATCATAATTCCTTTTTTATTAAATATCTCTATATTTTCTGCATTAACTGTTCTTGCAAACGACAAAAACCCTGTTTCTAGGGGATTAAAAGAATTAATTTCACCTAAAAACTGACAATTTTAGAGCTCACAGGCCTCAACAAATCCCCCAACTTCAACAGAGATTACAAAATTGTCATCCACTTCGACAATATCGAAGCCATGTTTACCGCAGAAGGTATTGTTTAAGGTGTCAGCCCATTCATAGGCATGTTCTTCAGCTTCTTCCCTCGTATCAAAACTACGCACCTGCTCTGTCGCGAACTTATGCGCACACAAACATAACTTTTCAATCACAATATGGTATTTCATAGCGCTTCCTTACAAGAAAGCTTGCATGAAGCATTCTTGCATATATAGTGTAAAGGAAATACTATGAGACTTAACGACCTGAATCTACAAAACCATTATCTACAGCTTGAAGCTGAGTCTTACCATAAAGTAAGCCCCACTCCCTTACGCGGTGCGACGCTTCTTGACTACAACATAGATGTGCTTGAACTTTTAGGACTTGATCCTGCAAAACTTGATGAAGATATGCTTAGAAATATCCTTAACGGAAAGCACCTTTTACAAGGGAGTGAACCTTATGCCATGTGTTACGCCGGCCATCAGTTTGGTTTTTACGCTCAACGACTCGGCGATGGAAGAGCTATTAACCTGGGTGCGGTCAAAGGATGGAACCTGCAGCTAAAAGGCTCCGGGCCGACACGCTATTCAAGAAACGGCGATGGAAGAGCCGTACTTCGTTCCTCTATTCGAGAATATCTGATGAGCGAAGCCATGTACCACCTGGGCGTGCCTACCACCCGTGCTTTGGCGATTATAGGCAGCCAGGAAGAGATCCAACGTGAAAAAGTGGAAAAAGGCTCTATTGTCTTAAGGCTTTCACCCAGCTGGATACGTTTTGGAAGTTTTGAATACTTTTTCTATAAACGAAAATACGATGAACTCAGGGCACTTGCAAATTACGCAATCAAAGAGTCTTATCCGCAACTGGCACAAGAAAAAGAAGCTTATCTTCTTTTTTTCAAAGCTGTCGTCGCATCGACCGCGACAATGGTTTCTCACTGGCAGGCGATTGGTTTTAATCATGGCGTTATGAATACTGACAACATGTCCATTGCCGGACTTAGCATCGACTACGGACCCTTTGCCTTCTTGGACCATTATGATACGAACTACATCTGCAATCACAGTGACCATGAAGGACGCTACAGTTTTGGAGCCCAGCCCTACATCGCCCAATGGAATCTTTCAAAGCTTCTGAAGGCTTTGACACCTTTGTGTGAAGAAAAAAAACTGGAAAAAGAGTTGGAACTTTTCCGCCCTTTATACACCTCTTCGTACAGTGCGTTGATGCGCTCTAAACTTGGCCTTTACGACAGGCGAGCCGATGATGCTTCTTTAATAAGAAGCTTATTAAAACTGTTAAACACCTACGCTGTCGACTACACACCCTTCTTTAGGACACTCAGCCGTTATAATGGGGATCAGCGTATTTTTTCATCCCTGTATTCCTCCAGTATAGAGTTCTCACAGTGGTTTGAGGCCTACGATAAAAGGCTTTGCGAAGAAGAATCATGCCAAAGTGAACGTCAGAACAAGATGCTGGCTGTCAATCCAAAATATGTGCTTAAAAACTATATGCTGCAAGAAGCAATCGATCTTGCCGAAAATGCAGACCTAAGCGGAGTGCAGACACTTAAGATACTGGCACAATCTCCTTATGACGAACATCCCGTTTTTGAACGATATGCACAGGCTACACCTTCACAGTACAAAAACATGCAGCTTAGCTGTTCTTCTTAATAGGCAAAGAGAATTTGCTGTCTATCTCGCCATTTGTGTGATTACAGGAAACTTCAACTCATCTTTTTCAAAATTTAGACGATTGTAACCCTTGCGTATATCTTTTAAAAAGCTATTTTATAAGTTAAAATATATATAATAGATAGACTATAAAAAGGTGGTTAATGAATGATCTAATAAATCCTGTCATCACAAATCTTGATATTGCGGGAATTATTCTACTTACTGTTTCCTTGTTCCCATTAACGAAACTGTTACGCGAACTTCCGGACGGAATACTGCGAAAACAGTGGACAGTACTCTTTGGTCTGGTTCTGTTCTTTATCGCCTTGTATCTTTATATTGCCCTGCAATACCGTCATGATGATGTTTTTATTGCTAAAGATACGAATAGAGAAATCATTTGTTTATTACTGTTTTTCGGAGCATTGTTTGTATCTTTAGTCAGTGTGCTTTCTTTAAAGACTGCATTGGACATCAAACAGATATATCTTCTTGAAACGAAGATCGACGAGTGTATGATAATAGAAAATTCTCTTCGAAAAGGAGAAGTACGTATTGCCAGTGCCCAGAAAATTGCCAAACTTGGAAGCTGGGAACTTGATCTGGTGAACAATAAACTGTGGTGCTCTGACGAGATCTCCCGCATCTTTGAAATCGACCCCAGTAAATTTCCTGCCGCTTATGCGTCTTTTCTTGAAACCGTTCATCCCGATGACAGAGAGGCCGTGAATTTAGCCTATACAGACTCTCTAAAAAAGAGATCTGCCTATTATGAGATTGATCACAGACTATTACTTCCCGATGGCCGTATAAAGTATGTGCACGAGCATTGCGAACACAAGTTTGATACGAATGCGAATCTTCTGCGTTCATTTGGAACAGTACAGGACATTACAGAGCGTGTACTCGCAACAAGAACCATAGCAGCGAATGAGAAGAAGTTTCGCAACCTCGTCGAAACAATCTCGGATTGGGTCTGGGAGGTTGATGCAAAAGGGATATATACCTATTCCAGTCCCAGAGTGAAAGATATGCTGGGTTATACGCCATCAGAGATTATCGGAAAATCCCCGTTTGAACTGATGCCACCGGATGAAGCAACAAGGGTAGCCTCTATTTTTGGACCGATTATGGAAAAACATGGCGTGATCGAAAGTCTTGTTAACACCAGTATTCACAAGGATGGACACAGGGTCATACTTGAGACCAGCGGTACCCCTATTTTCGATGCCGACGGTACATTCAAGGGCTACCGCGGAGTAGACCGCGATATAACAGAGCGAAAGCTCTTTGAGATCGCACTTGCACAAAGTGAGGCGACTTCGCGTGCCTTAATCAATGCCACCACAGAAACCGCTATCCTCCTTGATGAAAAAGGAGTCGTGCTTGCCATCAATGAGGTTGGAGCCACTCGTTTTCATAAGAAACAAGATGAGATGATAGGTATAAATATTTATGACTTGATGCCGCCTGATGTTGCCAATTCACGCAAGGCCATTATAGATCAGGTCTTTCATTCAGGCAAGGGAGAGCAGTTCCATGATGTTCGTAATGGGATTCATTTCAAGAACAATCTTTACCCGGTTTTCGATGCCAAGAACAAGGTTATAAGCCTGGCGGTATATGCAGTTGATGTCACCAAGCAGTTACAGTCACGTGAAATTGACAAGCTCTTTATTAAAATAGATCAAGCACTCTTGCACGCTGCATCTTTAGAGCACATCTTTAAATTCATCTGTACCGATATAACAAAGATATTTGACTTAAAATATACATGGATCGGAAGTAAAGAGGAAGATGGAAGCGTAACCGTACGTGCCAATGCAGGCCAGGCAGAAGATTATTTCAAAGAACTCGAACAGATCAAGGTGCGCTGGGATGATACGCCGCAAAACAATTGCCCTACCGGAAAAAGCATTATAAGCGGGAAGATGGAGATGTTCAAGCTCTCAGATAAAGGGCTTGATCCTATCAGAGAATCAGCCAAACGTTATCAGATAAACACCATTTTAAGTCTTCCTCTCATCGTTAATGAGGAGATCTACGGAACGTTAACACTGTGCTCAGAACACGAAAACACGCTGGATTCACCTGATGTTATTAAACTTCTTTCCAGTATTGTATCGCGTATCTGCCTCAGCCTGGAAATGTCCAAAGACCAACAACAGATGGCCTTACTCAGCGAAGCACTCTCCGCCACGGCCAATGGTGTTTTAATCACAGATAAAACAGGGCATACGCTTTGGATAAACAGGTCATTTACTGCCTTAAGCGGATATAGCGAGGGCGAGATGGTGGGCTTGACTCCCAAGCTTCTGAATTCGGGCAAACAGGATTCTGAATTTTATAAAGACCTTTGGAAAACGATTTTGCGTGGCGAAGTATGGCGAAAAGAGCTCATAGAGCGACGCAAGGATGGATCTGAGTTTTTTGCCCGCCAAACAATCACACCAATGCGAGATGGGCAAGGAAACCTGTCAAACTTTATCGCAATATTAGAAGATATCTCTGTCGAAAAAGAGATCAGGGCACGCATTGAGCACATGGCGCATTATGACTTGCTTACCAATCTTCCAAACCGCGTCTTGTTCCTTGATCGTCTTGAACAGACATTTGCACTCGCACAACGCCACGAACAAGAGTTTGCCCTGATGTTTATCGATCTTGATTACTTTAAAGAGATTAACGACACGCTCGGTCACGACAAGGGTGATATCGTTTTAAAAGAAACGGCAAATCGTCTGCATTCATGCACACGTAACATGGACACGGTAGCCCGCATGGGCGGTGATGAGTTCACGGTTATTATCACGGAGATGAAAACGTCAAAAGATGCAGAGATTGTTGCAACAAATATTCTTAAAGCCTTAACCGAGCCCTTTGAACTCAACGGAAAAATCGGTAAAATCGGATGCAGTATCGGTATAGCAATCTATCCTAGGGATGGGATGGATAAGGAGACACTTCTTAAACATGCAGATACTGCAATGTATGAGGCCAAAAAAGTACGCAATAGCTTTCAATTTTTTCAGTGATCTTTAAGAGTCTTTCCGAGCTTTGTATACATTCCAAATGTCGTCTTTACGACAGGTACGCAGATGATGTTTCTTGGATAAGAGGCTAAATATCCCCACCCTTATTTAAAGTACTCAACCCTTAGGAAAGTTTGCTGTTGCTGGCAATGAGGTAAAATTGATCTTTCATCTTGTTCAAATGCTTGATAATAAGATCTTCATGTTGTTCATCTAAAATAAAATGCTGCGCCATATAATCATACATTTTATCAATATCAGTATATATCTCTTTAAGAAGGTTTTCTTTTATCTGTTTTTGTACGCTCATAGTCGTCCTTTTTTAAAGATAATTGCATATTATGTACTAGAATTTATAGGGAAGAAAAAAGCCATCCCTGGCAAAGGATGGCTAATAGGAGAACCCCCACAAAGGGAGTTTAAAAAATAACGCGTGTCTTAACGAATAAGGTCGAAAAAGTAATCCGTTGATGCGATACCTTTGGTATCTTCATCAAGCTGGTCAAGGACTTTATTGGTAATCCATGTTAACAAGTTGATAGCACCATCATAACCGCTGATTGAATAACGGTGTAAGTGGTGACGGTCAAAGATCGGGAAACCGATATAGATCAACGGAACGTCAGTATCACGCATCAACTCTTTACCGTACGAGTTACCGATCATGAAATCAACCGGTTGTGTAAAGAGTAATGAACGCATGTGCCATAGATCTTTACCGGCCCATACATGACAATCGTGCGCTGCAGGAGACGTGTCAAGCAATGCTCTCATCTCATCTTCCCAACCACGTGCAGGATTGTTACATAATACGTGCGTCGGCTCAGCACCCATCTCAAGCAGGAATGAAACCATTCCGATCAAGAAGTCAGGATCTCCCCAAATAGCGAATTTTTTGCCGTGCATGTACGGATAAGAATCCTGCATAGCATCAACAAGACGGCCACGCTCATCTTTAAGTTTTTGAGGTACTTCTTTACCTGTAAGTTCAGCAAGTTTCATTACAAACTCATCGGTACCTTTTAGGCCGATAGGATTAGACGCACCGCCCGCATGTTTCCATCTTTTAGTTACCATTTTCATGGTCTTAACAGTTGAATATTTTTGAAGTGTAATCGTTGCATTAGAGTTAATACAATCTTTTGCATCTTCTATCTTAGTACCACCGGAGAACATCTGGTAGTCACCTGCTGGCATATCCCACTGATCAGAGTGATCGCCTAGCATCGTATATTCAGCACCAAATGATTCTACAATAGATTTAACTGAACGGATCGAACCGATATACGTCTCAAAACCAGGGATGATATTGATCTTGCCGTTCTTCTCTTCTTTTTTATTGCCATCAGTCAGCTGAGACATAATACCGTGCATCATGTTGTCATAACCCGTAATATGGCTACCTGTAAACGACGGTGTATGTGCATAAGTGATCGGGTAATCTTCCGGTAGGAACTCACCGCCATCTTCTTCTTTAGCTGCAACAGCAAAGGCATAAAGGTCATCACCGATAACTTCGGCCATACAGGTTGTAGAAACAGCGATCATCTTAGGCTTATAAACAGCCGCACAGTTTTTCAAACCGTCTTTCATGTTTACAAGACCACCAAATACCGCTGCATCTTCTGTCATTGAGTCAGACACACAAGGTGTCGGCTCTTTAAAGTGACGCGTAAAGTATGAACGGAAATACGCCACACAACCGTGTGAACCGTGTACATACGGCATAGTCTCTTCAAATCCAAGTGAAACCATAACCGCCCCTAAAGGCTGACATGCTTTTGCAGGATTGATCGTGATCGCTTCACGAGCAAGGTTTTTCTCACGGTAATCCCATGTCTTTGTCCACTCAGCGATCTCTTCAACTTTAGCCGGGTTAACCGCACCCATAGCACCTTCGAACTGTTTTTTGTTTTTTAATACATCTTGGTATTCAGGCTTAAGAAAAAGATCTTTACCATTTACAATATTATCAATGTCTTGCATTACGCTTCTCCTTCTTTGTCCCATGGAGCAGTTGAATGTCCCCATACTGGTGAGTTAATAGCAAGATCCATATCCGCAGCAAAGATAGCAAAACCATCATAACCGTGGTAAGGACCAGAGTAATCCCATGAGTGCATCTGTCGATACGGCAGACCCATTTTCTGGAACACATACTTTTCTTTAATACCTGAAGCAACAAGATCGGGCTGAAGTTTCTTAACGAAAGCTTCAAGCTCATACTCATTAACGTCATCATAAATAACCGTTGAACGGAAGATCTCATCTTTAGTACGTTTATAATCATCATCATGAGCGAACTCATAACCTGTACCGATTACTTCCATACCAAGGTCTTCGTAAGCACCGATAACGTGGCGAGGTCTAAGACCACCGACAAACAACATAACTTGTTTACCTTCTAAACGTGGCTTGAACTTGTTAACGACTGCGTCAACCATTGGCTGATACTTGGCAATAACTTCTTCACATTTCGCCTGAACACCTTCGTCAAAGAAAGCAGCGATCTTACGTAAAGATTTGATCGTCTGGCTTGGACCAAAGAAGTTATACTCAACCCAAGGGATACCATACTCTTTTTCCATATGACGGGAAATGTAGTTCATTGAACGGTAACAGTGTAAAAGATTAAGTTTCACTTTTGGTGTCGCTGCCATCTCTTTGATCGTTGCATCACCTGACCACTGAGCCACAACACGTAGACCCATCTCTTCAAGAAGGATACGGCTTGACCATGCATCCCCACCAATGTTATAATCCCCGATAATCGCTACATCATAATCTGTCTGAGGAATCTCTTCACCCAAGGTATTAACGTTACCGTCAAAGATATAATCACGAACCGTGTCATTTGCGATATGGTGGCCCAATGATTGAGAAACCCCACGGAAACCTTCACAGTTTACCGGAACGATCGTCTGACCTGTTTTCTTTGCATACATCTTAGACGTTGCATTGATATCATCACCGATAAGACCGATCGGACATTCTGACTGAACGGTAATACCATTGTTTAATGGAAAAAGTTCATCAATCTCGTGGAAACAAACATCAAGTTTTTTATCCCCGCCGAAAACAATATCTTTTTCTTGAAAGTCAGAAGTAAAGTTCATCGTAACAAAGGTATCAACACCTGTTGTACCGATATAATAGTTACGACGACCCGCACGTGAATACTGACCACAACCAACAGGACCGTGTGAGATATGAACCATATCTTTTACCGGACCCCATACAACACCTTTTGAACCTGCGTATGCACAACCACGTTGACTCATAACACCTGGAACAGTTTTCTTATTCGAACGTACGTTACCACACGTTTTTTGACTTTCGTCTTCCGGACTTCCAACACCTAAGTGTTTAGCACGGTTTTTGGCAGCTTTTTCGGGGTACGCTTTTAGTACTTCTTCGATGGCCGCTTTCTGTTTAGCTTCTAATGATTCTGGACCCATAATAGTCTCCTTTTTTATAGTAATTATAATAATCTCAATATTGATTACTGTACTTAATCCCTACAGGGCAAGTGTTTTCGAGGATCTTCGCTTCAACCAGCTCAGTACCTAGTGTTTGCCCGTTAGGGCTGTGGAATATCACAGAGCACAGGTGCTCTATTCTCATAAGCTTTGCCGATGGCTACGCTTATATCTTCAATAAATCAGTACGCTTATGCAGCTTCTACTGTAAAATGAGCCATTGAGTCAAAATCTTTACAAAGAGCCATCGTCTCATCATCAGAGTCTAAACGCTTCGAAAGTTCAGCAATTTGGTAACGGTTTGTGTAGATCAAATACTTAGTCTCAGCCGTCTTAACATAGTGAGCTAATGCTTTGAACATAAATGTATCTTTGTTCGTATAAGAAAGCTCTTTTTCTATGCCATGCTCTTCCATAGTCATCTTGATTGCACTAATGCCGCTTGTATCAACATCTGCTGCTTCTAGTTTTTCAACAACTTTTTCATCTTCAATCTTATTACCCATATCTGCTGGGAAGTGGAAACCTAATATAAACATTGTAATTCTCCTGCTTTATCTATTATTTTCTTTTCATTATGAGAATTTGCCAAGGGGCAAGCCTCTCTTGACAATGTTGTCACCGAGTTCTATTCTATATTTTCAATGATATAAAATAGAACTCAAGTGAATCCTAATACCTTTAACCTGATGTCAAGAGCAAGGCTCTTGTACACCCTGAGACAAGAGAGAAGCTTACGCTTCTCCTTCTTTTTTACCGATGTTATCTTCATCTGCTTCAAGATCAAGACCGAATTTCATAATAAGGTCTTCAAGGTCGTCCATCTCAAGTGGAGTCGGGATGATCTTGTAATCATTTGCGATGATCTTACGAGCAAGCTCTTTATACTCAATCGCCTGATCAGACTTAGGGCTATACTCAACAACTGTCATACGACGGATCTCAGCACGTTGAACGATGTTGTTACGTGGTACGAAGTGAATCATATGCGTTCCAAGATCTTCAGCCAATGCACAAGCAAGGTCATATTCGAAGTCAGTCATACGAGCGTTACAGATAAGACCTGCAAGACGTACACCACCTGTGTTAGCGTATTTTAAAATACCCTTAGAGATGTTATTCGCAGCATACATAGCCATCATCTCACCTGACATAACGATATAGATCTCTTGTGCTTTACCTTCACGAATCGGCATAGCAAAACCACCACAAACAACGTCACCAAGTACGTCATATGATACGAAGTCTAGACCTTCTTCTTCATAAGCGCCTTCTTCTTCAAGAAAGTTAATCGCTGTAATAACACCACGACCTGCACAACCAACTCCTGGCTCTGGTCCACCAGACTCAGTACAATTGATCCAGCCACCCGGTGCGTCTGGAGCAAAAATACCCGCACCCGGTTTAAGCGCATCTTCAAGTTCAAGATCTTCAACAGTTCCCATTTCAGCAGCAAGCTGTAAAATAGTGTTTTGAGCTTTCTCGTGTAAAATAAGACGTGTAGAATCCGCTTTAGGATCACATCCAACAATCATAATATTCTTATCAAAGTAATGAGCCATAGAAGCCAACGTGTTTTGAGATGTAGTTGATTTACCAATCCCACCTTTTCCGTAAAATGCAATCTGACGCAATGCAGCCATATTTTTCTCCTTAATTTTGAACACCTCTAAAGACCTAAACAAGTTAGATCTTCAGAAGCGTCCACGTTGTATATCACTGCAACAGTTGCAAACGCTGTTCTTAGTTTTTCAAGCTCTTTAAAGTGACAAAATGTACTTTGTGCGACAATTGACAAAAATCTGAACAAATTTGTAAGAATGGATTATGCATGGAACGACAACTTCCTTGTTTAAGTGTTTTAGCAGGGTTTGGAAAATGTTTTTTGGAAAAAAAGTCTGATGTTAAAATAGCCATATGTAGGAAATTGTCGTAGAGGGCAGCTCTACCTATTAGGCTTGCTTAAATGAAAGACATTGAGGTTTGTACGATGAAAGCCGCGACGGTTATAAAAATTAAGCGCGTTTTGATTGTCCATGTCCGCAGCAAGCTGAACCCGTTTATAACCATATTCTTGTAAGGCGATGAAGCGTACCTTGTTGATCAAACGAGATCCCACACCCATCTTTCTATAACTCTCTAGCACGATCAAATCTTCAATCTGTCCTATATAATCTCCCGCAGCACTGGAGATCAGTCTCTGCATGGTCACCATCCCCACAACCTGGCCCTCATGCTTAGCCACTAAAAGATCAGCGCCCTCGTATCCGTAAAGTTTATTAATACCGGCAAGTTGTTTATCAAAATCAGCCGTAAAATCTTTTTCAATCTCAAACAAGACCCCTATCAATCCTGCCATCTGTGTAAGATCGCCTTCCTCGGCTTTTTCTATTCTGATACCTGTTTTCATATTTATGTCACAAATATCGGGATGCAATATCTTTATCACCGCATGGGCTTCTTTACTCAGAGGATTTTCTCCAATGTAGAGCGTCTGAAGAGAGGTCATATTTGTCATATCATAGGGCAGATCGACAATGCCGTTGTTTTCAACATCCAGCTGGACAAGTTTCTCATACTTAGTGATACTCTGCGGTATAAGTGTAATCTTGTTGGAAGACAGACACAAAGACTGAAGTTCAGTAGATCTAAACTCTGTAAACTCTTCCAGCAAACAACTGTCACAAGAAAACTCTTGTAAATAAGGCGCAAAGCCCTCTTCTATCTCAATCTTGGTAAGCGGGTTTTCATCCAGACTTAAACGTTCCAGATCTTCAAGTCCGCTCAGTTGGATCGTGTTTAATGCATTAGCCGAGAGTTCTACATCTTCCAGTCCCAGGGTAAAAAAGCTTTCATCCAGATGGCTGATATCATTGTCAGACAGATTAATGTCAAGAAGTTCGGTAAGACAGGAGAGCGTGCTTGAGACCTCTGTAAGCATGTTTTGAGAAAGGTTAAGGCGCTGCAGTGCATACAAGTCCTTTAAACCTTCGGGTATTATTCTAAAAAAATTACCTGAAAGATTAAGTGTTCTGAGCGCATTGCCCTTTGCAAATCCTTCCTCTAATGAACAAAGATGATTAAAGCTCAGATCGCAAACGCGAAGGCTGAAACATTTTACGAGTAAACTGACATCAGATATCTTGTTCGCACTCAAATTGAGCGAACCAAGGTTTAGCTCTGTTAAAACGTCTGGAAACACTTCAAAATTGTTCCGGCGAAGATCAAGGTTGTTCAACTTTTCTAAGCTGGAAAAGGAATCCGGAAGTGCAGAAAGCCTGTTGTTCCCAAGATTTAAGGCTACAAGGCCTGTTAACAAATCAAAGTAAGGCGGTAAGACGTCTAGAGACAGACCACTTAAGTCAAGACGCTTAATCTCACCGGCCTCTTTGACAGATGTCTCAATAGCCTGATGCCCGATCAGCCAAGATCTTAGTTCTTTCCACTGTGTATTATTCATCTAAGACTCCTGTGCCAAACGTTTAAGACGATCAAGGCGTTGTTGGATTATATTTTCAACCTCATCTAGATCAAAACTTCCAAACTGGTTCATATCGTAAAGTTTTAGCAAGGCCGCACGACAGCAAGACTTATTACACTCGGTAACAAGCTTTTTAGCCTTTTTAAAAGGTAAGGAGGTGTTTTGAAAGATCAAAATGGCTTCTTGTACGGTTTTTTCACCGCACTCACACACTTCCATATCAAGAATATCTTGTTTATCTTTCATCCACTTTCCTTTGCCCAATATATATCAACACTTCTAGGCTTAGAAAAACTAAACTTTTTTCTGCACGCCAAGTGCTCATATAAACAGACAAAGGCTATAAGCCATTCGCTGCTTTAAACGCATTTGCTTTGTTTACAGCTGTAAGAAGTTTTTCGCTTAGTTCAGGCATCCTTACCGCATCAGTCCATAAGGTATCTTCAACAATATCATGGATCTCTGAAGCGATCTCTACCGCTAGACGTTTGTACTTTGCCAATTCTTTTTTTTTCTCTTTTATATCTTCTGACATCTATCTTCCTTGTATTAATTTAAATCTTGTGCACTTCAATAAGTTGAGCTTCATCTTTACGAAGTGCAATAAGTGTTCGATTAATCATAATCTGAACCGTGCTCTTAAACCAGCCATAGTTTTTTACACAGATCTTGCAATCACGTGCCAGTCCCAAAGAATTTAAACGATGCTTGAGCGCACCTTGTATATTGATAGCATCGACGGCTACCACATCTCCAACTTTCATTTGTAATAAACACATCTACAATCCTTTAAAGTGAAAACGCATAAATATTTTCAAAACGAACATCACTGTTTTTTCCCCGTGACATATGGACAAAGCGTTGTTTGTTCTGGAAATGGTAACGTTTATACAGATCTACCACATGTTTCACACCTAAGGGAACATCAGCAACTACACGTTTTAGGCCTCTGTAATACAAGACCCCTTTCATCATCTTTTCCGCCTCGTCTTCATGACCTGTACGAACTTGCCACGGACCAAGGTAGACATGACGGGCATTCACAACACTGGAATGCTGAAAACTATTTGCAAGGGTGAACTTTAATGAGCTGTTACGCTCCATCTCGTCGAATAAGAAATCCATTCGGTTATCATGAAAGGTCTCTTTGTCCAAGGCTGAGATGACAGATTCAAAATTACCCCCGTCAAGCTCTTTTGCATGGGCGTTGGTAAAATTAAAAGGAGGTACTTTTCCCACATTAACAAATCTTCCTACTTCCATCTTGGACTCAAACCCGTATCTTTCAAAAAATGGCACAAGATCAGGATTAGCATGAATATAAATAGAGTGATATTCACTGCTGAGTGAACCTATCAAGGTCTCAAAAAGACGTTTTCCCGTGCCCTGTTTTTGATAGGTCGGTTTCATCATAAAGTATTTGACCATGGCAGATTTTTCAAACTCAATGGCCATCACGGCTCCGATAAGCTTTCCTTCCTCATAAGCGCCATAACACAAATGAGGAGAGTACATCATCATCAATTTAATATGATAGCCATCCGCCAACCAGCCTACTTCTTCTGCTATCGCGACCAATTCACTCACATCAGCAAACTTCAACCATCCTATAAACATACATTCTCCCTGTACAGACTTACCAGTTCATTATCATTAAGAACACGTTTACGCGAAGTCACAATTTCGCGAATAAGCGGTAAGAGTTTCTGCAGAGTATGTTTTTCAGCAATGATCCCAAGTTCCTTCAGGTGATAAAGTATCGTTCCCGTACCCGAGTGTTTTCCAATAGGGAAATTTCGTTCACATGCGACTTCTACCGCATCATAAGGCTCATACGCAGAGGCATCTTTCATCATACCATCTGCATGTATACCACTCTCATGGGAAAATATATCTTTTCCTATAATAGGAGCGTTTGGTGATAATGTCATACCCGCAGCACTGGCTACCAGGCTAACAAGTCCTTGCATCTCAAGTGCATCAAATTGACGATCTTGAGCATAAAGATGCTTCATAGACATGGAGACCTGTTCAAAAGAGGCATTTCCTGCACGTTCACCTAAACCGATCACTGTTGTATTTACACTGAGCGCACCTGCTTCTAAACCGCTAAGGGCATTGGCAGTCGCCAGACCAAAGTCATTATGCGTATGCATCTCTATAGGAAGGAGATCCAAGGATGCCAAATTGCTAATAACCTCATAAGTCTTGTTCGGTGTCAATATACCTACCGTATCGCAATAACGAAAACGGTCTGCTCCCAGTTCATGTCCTAAAAGCATCACTTCCTTGACAAATTCAAAGGACCCGCGTGAACTGTCTTCTCCCCCAATACAGACGAAAAGACCTTCACTTTTAGCTTCACGAATCACCTTCTCCAATTCTTTCAGCATGAGAGACTTATTTCCCTTGAACTTTGCATCGATTAGACGTTCAGAAATAGGAATAGATAAATCAACTGCACCGACACCACACTCCAAAGAGGCTTCAAGATCACTCATCTTGGCACGATTCCATGTCATCAAACGCGTATTTAATTCTAAGGAGACAAGTTCTTTAATATCTTCTTTCTCGCGTTTTCCCATAGCCGGAATACCGATTTCCAATTCATCAGCACCACACGCCACAAGGCCCAGTGCTATCTTGAGTTTTTCTTCCGTATTAAAAGCTACATAAGGAGCTTGTTCGCCATCTCTGAGTGTCGTGTCATTTATCAACATAATATCTACTAATTCGCTTCAATTTGTTCTGGCAAGTTATAGTATTTACGTGTTGCTTTAAGCACTGAAGCTTCGATTGGCTGATAGGCATACGATTGGTCTGCAATCAGCCCCGCTGCTTTTAGGTCATCTTGCGGACAACCGCCGATTTTCGCCGTAAGAATAAGGTTACAGTCTTTGAGTTTTTCCAAGATAGGCTCCATTGGATTTGCCCCATCCGGTCCAGCACAATACTCATAATCAAGTTTACGGTGATGAATAAAACGGATACCCTTGTCACCCGCTTCATAGATCAAGAACTCTTTAACCGAACCAAAATGCTGGTTGATCATACCTTCACCCATAGTCGTAACCGCTACAAGTATCGTCTGTCCATCACTTGAAAGCTCTGCTTTTTCCTTCACAACACGCTCATTAGCCGCGTCCAAGAACCCTCTGAATTCTTCAATATCTGCATGCGCCTGTTTTCTGGAATCCACATCATAATGTGTCTCCAGTGCTTCAAAGCTCATGGTAGCAAACTTCTCTTTTGTAAACTCAGAACCACGGTCTTCTCCGATGAGTCCAACCGCATCCGCTCTACACTGTCTACAGTGCTGCATCAACTTCATGTCCATACCACAAGCTTCTTGTACTTCCATCTGTTGCTGATCTGTTGCAGACGGCACACCGTCAAGTCCAAACTTAGTCCCATGTTCCGGCTCAGAAATAATAGGCATGATATTATGTAAGAAAACACCGATCTCTTTAAGTTTTTTAGACACTTCTGCAAGGTGCTTATCATTGATTCCCGGGATTAAGACCGAGTTTGCTTTGATAAGAATACCCGCTTCAACACACTTCTTCATACCTTCAATCTGTTTTTCTAAAAGGATTTGAGAAGCTTCTTTTCCATAGATACGTTTGTTGTCATGAAAGATCCATGGATAGATCTGAGAACCGATCTCACCTGTCTCATCAACAGAGTTGATTGTTACAGTGATATGATCGATATCATATTTAACCATCTCATCTACAAAATTTGGAAGTTCCAAACCGTTAGTCGAAAGACAGAGTTTAAGATCCGGTGCTTTTTCGCGCACCATTCTAAAGGTATCAAAGGTCTTCTTAGGATTGGCAAGTGCGTCTCCCGGTCCGGCGATACCAAGTACGGACATACGTTGTACCTCTCCACCGACAAACATAACCTTCTTAACGGACTCTTCCGGTGTCAGACGCTCACTCGTCACACCCGGACGTGATTCGTTGGAACAGTCATATTTTCTATTACAATAGTTACATTGAATATTACATGCCGGTGCAACAGCAACATGTATACGCGCATAATGGTGATGTGCGCCTTCTGAATAACATGGGTGATCGTGGATCTTTTCTTGAATATCTGCCGGCATTGCCTGCTCAGCTGGATTACTTGAACTACAGCTCATTTTAGCTCCTGTTATCTATACTTTATAGTAATAAAGTAGATTTTTTTTATTTTGGAATTCAAATGATCTCGCATCATGTAGCTACAATCATTTATTACTCAGACTGATGCATAAGGTGTTCTAGTGCCTTTGCCCTCCTTAAAAACTCATCTGCGACATTTTTGTAAGCTTTTTGTAAACTCTTGTCCTTTTTAATTCTTTTTACTTTTGTCTGCGCTAGAACACGATATGCAAAACTACTTATTAATAGACTCTGCTAAAGGACACCTGTATGAAGATCGCTGTTGCTATGGACCTAGATCATTCTTTTTATCATAAGAACCCTTCTACTGCGCCAAGCTTTGCTATTTATACTATAGAAGGTACAAAAGAAGAGGTCTTGTATACATTAAGTGCCACGTTAAAGAATCCTTGGTCTGCGCAAGAAGGAAACTTTTTTAAACCAGAAGAGATTGATAGTGCATGTAGCCTTGAGCGTCAAGCCAACCTGGATCATTCTTGCTCGCATTATGCCTTGCTTGACATTCTCAGTGGATGTTCTTATCTTCTTGCAGATAATTACTGTACAAACACTTTAAAGGCCTTAAATAACGGCGGAGTATCAGTTTTTAAGATCCCGATGATAATACACAATATTGACACAGCAATCAAAAATTTTTTAATAGGAGCCCAATATGCAAATACAATTCAACACATCCACCATGCATCTTAAAGATATGCCCTTAGACGTCGGCTATGCCTCAGAAGCCGTCACGCTCAAAGACCCGCAAGGCAAAGAGCACAGCATTGGCGGACAAAAGGGAAAAACACAACTGCTTATCACCCTTCCTTTTATAGATGAAACATTTACAAATGAGCTCAAAATGATTGTGAATGACCTTCCCAAAGGTGCACAGGGAGAGTATGAAGTAACATCTGCGCTTATTGTCGCGAACAATACACATAAAAGGCCTCAAATCGAGGGTCTTGATTTTTTTATTGATGAGAATAAGGAGTTTGCTGATTATTACGCAGTAGGCTTAAGCGGTGAGCCCTGTGAAGGGGAACTCACCAAAGCACTCATACTTGTATCTAAAGACGGTGCTATCTTTTATGATGAATTTAGCGGCAATATTTGCGATCGCTTTAATATGGAAGCTTTAGGTAGAAAGATTTTAGCTGCACAACAGTGCTACACAGGAAAAGGATGTCACTAATGGACACAACAATAGATATAAATGAGACAATTGAAACAATAAAAAAAGAGTTACGCAATCAGACCACTGTACCCTATTTTGGGTTGGGGATTTTTGAGGGAACAAAGACTAAAGACGGTGAACAGATGCCTTATGATTCAGACTCTATGATCTTGACGATGAATAATGGACGTCCAATGAGCCAAAGACTGATGTTTGAGTATTCACGTGCGGCTATGCACCTTGAAGAACGCCGTGGTATGGAGTATATCACGCAACTTGTCAATCATATCTATTGTAAAGATTATGAGCCGACACCGCTTCATAAAGCGATACTTAACATGATGCCGCGCTATATCATCGATACTAACCGCGATCCGAAACTTCAGGAATTACTTGCCTTTGAACCACACTGCCTGATCCTGGGAAAAGCACGTCTGACTATGGAAAAAGACCGCTTTGAACTTTATGAATATGATGTTGAAAGTAAAAAGTACTTTCAAGTGGAAGAAGAAGCACTGGATGATGCAAAAAAGATCCTCTTTAAACCGATGGGTTCTACCCTTCCTGAACCAAGTTTTGTCATCTCTGACGCGGATTATGTGGACTGGCTTACCGAAGCAATGGGCGGATTTGCCATGCCTCCGGTTATAAAAGCTTACCGCAAGACAAAAAAATACCTTTTTCTGGGCACATCATTCGATAGAGATACCGATAGGATGGTGGCCAATGAACTCACCCTTGATCTGGAAGGCGGCTATGTCATCACAGATAAAGAGCTGGGTAAGAAAGAAAAAAAGTTTATCGAAAAACATAACCTTGAAGTGCTTGACATGTCTCTCGAAGAGTTCACTAAAGCCTTTATATAAAAAAGGAAAATCATGCCATATATACCAACTGTAAAAGACAGGTCACCTCGGGGTGAACGTTATTTTGACCTCTTTTCTAAACTTATGGGAGACCGTGTCCTGATGATCACGGAACCTGTTGACGATCATATGATGGGTATCATAGTCTCTCAGCTGCTCTACCTTGAAGCCGAAGATTCAACGGAACCGATCCATATGTATATCAGTTCTCCCGGTGGTTCAGTTATGGCAGGACTTGCCATCCTCGATACGATGAACCTCATATCTGCCCCTGTTCACACCTATGCCATGGGAATGGTCGCTTCTATGGCTGCCGTTCTTTTTACCTGCGGGGAACCGGGACATCGTTATATCATGCCCAATGCCGAGATCATGATCCACCAGCCTCTTGGTGGAACACAGGGGCAAGCCAGTGATATAGAGATACAGGCCAAACATATTCTTAACCTCAAAAGAAGGCTGTACAAAATCCTTTCAAAAGCAACCGGTAAACATACTAAGACGATTGAAAAAGAGAGTGACCGTGACAACTATTTTGAAGCAGCTGAGGCTATTAAATTTGGGCTGGCAGATAAAGTCTTGGAAAGTTTAAGTAAAAAGGATGTCTCATGAGCCAAGAAAAGACCTGTTCGTTTTGCGGACGAAAACAAAGTGAAGTAAAAAAGATGTTCTCTTCAGAGAGCACGCATATCTGTAACGAATGTGTGACAACCTGTTCAAGCATACTGCAAAAAGAAGTACGTTATGAACAACAAACACATATGCACGAACAGTTGCCTAAGCCTGAGAAAATCGTCTCTTTTTTAAATAAACATATCATCGGTCAAGACGATGCAAAAAAAGTACTTGCCGTTGCTCTGTACAATCACTATAAGCGTATTGAGAACCCTGTTTACAACAATGTAGAACTTGAAAAAAGTAATATCTTGCTGCTTGGACCCACGGGAAGCGGAAAAACGCTTATCGCCAAATCACTTTCAAAGATAATGAACGTTCCCTTTGCCGTGGCTGATGCAACCGCATTGACGGAAGCCGGCTATGTAGGTGAAGATGTTGAAAGCATTCTTTCACGTCTGCTTGCTGCAGCCAATTACGATATTGAACTTGCGCAACGCGGTATCATCTACATCGATGAGATTGACAAGATCGCGCGAAAAAGCGAGTCTTCTACTATGGGCAGAGATGTCTCAGGTGAAGGCGTACAGCAAGGTCTTCTAAAAATACTCGAAGGCTCTGAAGTATATGTCCCAGTTAAAGGGAGTCGCAAAAACTCGACAACAGAAACAGTACTTATTGACACAACGCATATTCTTTTTGTCTGTGGAGGCGCCTTTGTCGGTCTCGTACCTGATACACACACGAAAAAGACCAATAAAGTCGGTTTTGGCTCGGTACAAAAAGCTGAGATGAAAGAGTTCAAGGTCGATCAAAAAGCCTTAGTCCATTATGGGATTATCCCGGAGTTTATCGGGCGTATTCCTGTTATTGCTCAGCTACGTGAACTGACTCAAGATCAGATGGTGCAGATCCTCAAAGAACCGGACAATGCCCTCATCAAACAGTTTCAAGCTCTTTTTGAGATGGACGGGATTGCACTTGAGTTTGAAGATAAAGCCCTTGAAGCAATCGCGAGACAAGCCATTGAAAAAGGTGTGGGTGCGCGTGGTCTGCGCGGTATCATCGAAGAAGTCATGCTGCCTTTGCAGTTTGACTGTCCATCAAAAGAAAACCTTGAAACATGTACCATCACCGAAGCCGTCGTACTCGATCCAAGCACACCGGCTATATTTACCTACAAAACACAAAAGGAGGAAGCGTAATGCGCGTTTACCTAGATAATAATGCAACCACAAAGATCGACCCTTTGGTCAAAGTCAAGATGCAACCGTTTTTTGAAGAGCTTTACGGTAATCCAAATTCCCTGCATCAGTACGGGATGGACGTCCGCCCTTCCCTCAATAAGGCCTTGGGTGCGATGTATGATGCCTTAAATGTACCCGATGAGGATGATATCTTGATCACTTCATGTGCGACAGAGAGTAATAATACGGTTTTAAAAGGTATTTTCTTTAAGTACATCTTGAACAATCCTGAAAAAAACCATATCGTTACTACCGCTGTAGAACACCCTTCCATGCTTGACACCTTGATGTTTCTTGGTGAAAATGGTGTGGACGTGACCTTTGTCGATGTTGACGAGAACGGCGGTATCTCTGCCGAGGCTGTAAAAGCAGCAGTAACGGACAAAACAGTCCTTATCTCCATGATGTGGGCAAACAATGAAACAGGAATGATTTTTCCTGTAGAAGAAGTCTCTGCCTTCGCTAAAGAAAAGGACATCTTGTTTCATACAGATGCGGTGCAGGCCATTGGTAAAGTTCCCGTTGATCTTAGTAAAGTCAATATTGACTACCTAACCTTTTCTGCGCATAAGTTTCATGGTCCTAAGGGCATAGGCGGACTGTATGTCAAAAAAGGAAAAAGCCTTCCTAACCTCTTGCACGGGGGTGAGCAGATGGGTGGAAAACGTGCCGGTACACTCAACGTTCCTTACATCGTAGGTATGGGTTTGGCGATGAAACAAGCTGCAGGACACGTAGAAAAGATGAATACCGATGTCAGACGTCTACGAGACAAACTCGAAGATGCCATCATGAAAATACCCGATACCATTGTTGTCGGGCCAAGAGATAAGCGTACGCCAAACACTATCCTTATCTCTTTACGCGGGATAGAAGGCGAGTCTATGCTGTGGGATCTTAACAAGGCGGGCATTGCCGCTTCAACAGGATCCGCCTGTGCTTCTGAATCACTTGAAGCCAATCCTGTTATGAATGCTATTGGCGAAGACCCTGAACTTGCCCATACGGCAATGCGCCTGAGTCTTTCACGTTTTACGACAGAAGAAGAGATAGATTACACTATCGAGGTTTTTACTAAAGCCGCTGAGCGCTTGCGATCTATCTCTTCAACCTATGCTTACACTAACGAAGTCGCTTAAAGGGTTCGGACGTGCGTTTTATCATAAATATTAGGCTAAAGTCCAAGACTAAATATACCTATACGATTGACGCAAACACCGAAGAAGAAGCCCTTGAACGTTTGAAACTTCGGCTACCTCCTGATGAACACGAAAGTGTCATTGTAGACGCAATAAGAATCGACCCTAAAAGCATTATAAATGAAGGGCCCTACGGGGTCTTTGATGGCATGTAAATCACAAGAACCTCATTATGACACTCCAACCTATAGGTATCATCAACACGCCTTATACCGAACTTGAAGAGATGCCTATTCAACCTAAAGGTGCTGCTGAGACAATAGCCGTACTGGAGATAAACAAAGTCTTTCAAGAAGGCTTAAAAGACCTTGACGGTTTTTCCCATATCTACCTTTTGTATCATTTTCACAAAACCATCCGCAGTGAACTCAGTGTCATACCCTTTATGGACACCCAGGCCCGCGGTGTATTTGCCACGCGTTCTCCTCTTCGGCCTTCACATATTGGCATGTCTATTACACGGATCATTTCAGTCTGCGACAATTTTGTCACGGTGCAAGGTATTGATGTCCTTAATGGAACGCCCCTTCTGGACATCAAACCCTATATTCCCCAATTTGACAGTGTTAGCAATGTTAAAACAGGATGGATGCACAAAGATGAATCCGAGGTGATTAACACAACTTCAGACAGTAGATTCATCTAAACTCTAGAACCAAAGTTGCAATAAAAGCATAAACACCCAAAGGAAAACTAATTATGTCAAAAGCTCAAGATTTTATCTATTCAAATAACCTGCAGTGGCAGGCGTCATTTAATGCTAAAACCGACAACTATGCCTATGGCTATCGCGGCAGTCTCATCATTACTCCCGGCAAGGTAATGTCAGCAGAACGTCAACTCCCGCCTAAAGCAACAGCCACACAGGTAATCCTTGTAGCCAACAAAGACAAGGTTGAGTTTCTCGCCTGTGAGCTTGAGACCTTGGACTTCTTTGAGCCTTTTATCGAACGTTTCAAAGAGATACTTTCACCGGATGGTTTGTACATGATTTTTGTAACGGATCTTGACGGTAACGGAAAGTTTGAATACGAAGGTATCACCTTCAATGCTTTTGCACTGGATGAGAGTTCAGTATGGAACGACCTTTTAGATTTTGCCGACCTCTCTAAGGGAGACCTTAAAAAACTAAGCGCTGAAGAGAAGATTGAAACCGTTTATGACGAGATCAAAACTTCTACACTTCGAATCAGCGACACCTCTTATGAAGATATCAAAGCACTACAAAGTACAGAAGGCAAGATTCTTTTCGGAGCTGTCTAACCAGTCGAGGTACTCTACTGTAAAGGGTGCCTTAATGCTGAATACGCAAAAACACACTAAAGGTGTGTATTGCCTCTATATCATCTTTATCCACTAAGACAGATCCATCTTTGCCGATCGTAGCAATGATCTCAATGTGCTTATCTTCATCAGCGTAGCTAAGGCAGTCACTGTCATACTCTTTTATCAGCATCAGTCTTGATTCTTTAATGCACCGGTCCACCGCATGAATGGAAGAGAACTTTGTATGGGTAAGTTTGTGAATCAAATCATGCAGCTTATCAAAGCGAATCTTGCATAAAAGACAGTCTTTATTTGAACGGCTTACACCCTGATTGTCAAAAGAGACCAACTTACTTGCTTGAATCACTTTCAGATCATCCATACTTATTTCTTTAGAAGCGTAGATCTCTTCAAGCCTCATAAACCTAGCGATCATTGTTTTGCCTTTGTTGATGTATTAGGCGCTTATATCTACACGTATCTGTGCTTTAAAAGCCTTCATCTTTGGACGCGAGATGAAGTCCATAGCTTCTTCACGAAGTTTCTTTATCTTCGCATAAGTCTGGGCTGTCGCCTGAGTACGTCCCTCGGTAATGATATCAAAGACCTCATCATCAAAAAAATCACTTTCTTTGTGTACAAGAGCATCATAAAGCTTCATAAAGACACTTTTCTCATACGCATCCATCTTACAGGAATCATCCGTGATTTTGAGGGCCACGGTAATGGCACAGTCTTTATCAAAGCTGTTTAAAGAACCTGCGACAGACGGGAGCTTTTCTACATCATACATCTTGGGTTCAGCCCGCTTCACACTGGTCTATACCAAGCTTATGCAGCAGACTGGAAAAAAATTCTCCGCCATCTCGATCATACTCATCATGAAACTCTATATAGATAGAATCAGCATGATTTTTAAAACTGTTTTCATAAATATCCGGAGTAAGCCCTGTCTCTTTTGAAAGACTATGGAAGGCATCCAAGATTTCATTTTTTAAAACCTGAGATTTAAGATATTCTAACTCTAACCCTTGATATCGCTCTTCACGCTGGTGAAAGGCTTTAATCTCTTGACATCTGTTCATAGGTTTAACCTACTTCTTTGTCTTCCGGCTCTACTTGGACTTCTTTACCTACCCCGCGCATCTCTAAAGGGATATCTTTACGGTATTTCTTCTCTCTGAATGATGGTGTTTTCAAAACACCTTTTTTCTCACCGAGTTTATAAAGCTCTTCATTCAAGAAGTGTTCTTCAAACTCTGTTGTGTATGCCATATCCCAGGTAATACACCCTATGCTTGGACAGATCGCAGCACATTGAGGATCATCATAAACATCAACACACTCAATACATTTTTCAGGCTGAACATAATAACGGCTCTCTCCAGTAGGGTTGCTTGCATCATCTACAATCGCATTAACAGGACAGTTTTGTAAACAGGCATCACAGGTTATACAGGTATCATCAATAATCACAGACATTTTTTTTCCTTTATTTGTTATATAGTTTAAGTGTCGAAGCGACACTGACATGAGTACTTCTTTGTTCAAATGAAATACTCTCTCTAAAAGGTCTCGGCGCCGCAAGTGGGGACAAGAGACCTTTTGTCTTGTGTACACGAATCACATAATCATCACTTTTGATGAAGTGATCATTAAAAGGTTCAGTGTAAGGCATATCCCAGACTATGCATCCCTCTGTCGGACAGACATCAGCACACTTTGGAACAGCAGCATCTACGCACTCTATGCATTTTTCGGGCTTAACATAGGTAAAGACCCCATAAGACAAAGGCGTATCGTCTACACTAACGATAGCCGTTGCCGGACATTCATCGATACAGATATCACAATTGACACAGGTGTCAGTGATTAAGACTGCCACTATGCACTTCTTGCCTGGGCTTTGTGAAAGATACGCAAGAGCCACATCGGAGGCTGTTCCGCCAACATCTTTTGTATATTTGTAATAGCAAGTTGCAGATCTTCCCCTTCACCCACACGAACAGGATGAATCCCGCTGGCCTGCACCATCTTCGAGGCCTTAGGTCCGATTTGTGTGCAGTACATGATATCGGCATCTTCAATCGTACCAATCTTATAAGTCAGCTTGGCTACTTCTTCTTCCGGTTCTTGCGAGCTATCAATGATCTTAAGCAAGATAGCACTTTCCTTGCCGATCTCATATAGATAGAACTGCTTCGACCAGCCAAAGTGTTGATCGATCTTTTCACCGTTTGAAGAAGCAAATGCGATATTCATCCCCGTAGCCTAAAACGAATCAATCACGTTTAAATGTGACTGACGTGCATCCATAGGGATGTCGTTAATAAAAGCCTGCGCTTTAACAGAAGGAAGCATCAAGCCTTTTTTCTTATGTTCACGAATCATATACGTGTCCGCACTGTTACCTGAAAGGTAGTAGTCTTCAAACTCTGTTGTATAAGGCATATCCCATACAATAGCACCGTCCGCAGGACAGGCTTCTGCACATCTCGGAATGTCGGCATGTGTCACACATTCGACACAGGTTTCAGGTTTTACGTAAAAACGTTCTTGACCTTCGTAAGGACTCTTCTCACTTCCATCATCCAAGATCGCCGCAACCGGACATTCCGGTGCACATGCGTCACAATTTGTACATTCTGCTGTAATCATTACTGCCATTATTTATCCTTTAATCTTTAAAAATTAATTTGCATCTTTTATTCCAGAGATTTTTTGTAAAAGTGCCTGCGTCGCATATAAATCTATAACCGGCTCCAACCTGACATCCACTCCGCGAATAAGCATTGTCGCCTCGCATCCTTCTTCCAATCCCATTTCTTCATAAGACTTAAAGGGGATCAGCGAAACGATCTTCCCCACAGCCGTATCAAAACTCAACTCGCATAAAAAATCATTACTTCTGACTTCTTTTAAAACTCCGGGAATTTTGTTTTCAATAGAAACACGTCCCGTGCACTCTTTACTGACACACACAGAGGCCTCTTGAAAGTTACATTGAACGGTATCTCCTACGCTTAGCCATGTGGGGAGCGTTGACTTCATAACCCGTAATGAGACGCTATCACTTTGCATCTGTATATAAGAGACAACTTCACCGGGAACTATGGTCACGACTTTGGCAAGGATTTGATTCATAGCCTTCTCCTACATCAAATAAAGTACGACATTTTTGTCGATCATTGTTTCAAAATGATGTAGTAGCATATCGGCTGTTGACGTTGACCCAAGGTGACAACCCGAACATGCACCCAAGTAACTTAGCCATACCTGTGGCTTTTCCCCAGGAATATAATTTAACAGCTCTATACCACCCTCATCAAGCGCTAAACTGGGGCGTATCTCTTTTTCAATAAGGTTTTCAACCAAAGCACGTTGTTTATCTTCATCTAAAACGTAAAATGCTTTATTTTGCTCAGTTGAGATCTCGGAGTTACTGACATACGTGATCATCTCCTGCGCTTGCTTGTTGTCATTATGCGCTGCTGTAATGAGATATTGCATTGCTTTGGTATTATCACCACGCTCTTTAAATATAATACCCGTCTTTGCTTGGGCATCTGCATGACCGACATCAGCCGCACGCTTATAGTATTCAAAGGCCTTTTCTTGATCTGCTTTAACACCCATTCCTTTTTCATAAAAGATACCCAGACTGTTCAATGCGTAAGGGTTTTCTTTGTTAGCAGCACGTTCAAACCACTCTTTTGCCTTTTCATGACTTGGTGTACAGCCATTACCTTTCATGTGCATAAATGCTAAATTTACCATTGCATCGGAGTTTTCTTCAACCGCTTGTTCAAACAGTCCGTAAGCAGCCTGATACTCTTTTGATTCATACGCCTTTACTGCCTCATTAAAAGATTCCATTGTCTTTCTCCTTTGTGCTTTAAAA